>BNJS01003663.1_pt1 | contig 299038 bp, 267 predicted proteins | sample 8540461 | NCBI WGS metagenome assembly BNJS01 (sample SAMD00202454, study PRJDB9452) | human saliva metagenome | isolation source: human saliva | place: Japan
TAATCGAAGATAACGAGGATGTATATAAAAAGAGTGGGACTGTACCGACAAAAGTGTACAGCCCCATTGCTACTTTTTATAGTGCTAGCAAAGCGACTAAAGTCTTTACCGGCACTTCTTACTGAGTGCAAAGGTAATGCATCTACTCGAATTACACAAACAGCTCTCTGATATCCTTTATCCCAGTAGCCTTTGCTATCGTCTTTTGAACCTCCTGAAACACGCTATACTCATCAAATAGCGAAGCCAATTTCTTTCTTCAGATCAGCCTGTCTATTTATAGAGACAATGCCTGTCATATAATAGATGACTTTTTATTGCACCATAAAAGATTCTGATAAGCGCTCCTTCCATCTTACCAGCGGGACCACGTCTAATAGATGCGGCGAGTGCGATATCATATAAAACGCTACCATGAGCACAGCAATTTCTCACCGTGTTTACCAAGCAAAGATAGCTCTCAAAAACAACAAGCTGCTTTACGCCAAAATGAGCACCTATTTGTCTGCGAACTAACTGATTCTTGAGAGCATTAAATAGATGTATGACACTTCCCAGAGTCATAAACTCTAAAGTTTTCCAAGCTGGCGCATACTTATCATTGATATGTATCTGATGGTGTTGCTTAATTACTGATATCCGCTTAAATCTACTGGTGTATACCTCTTGATCAAAGCTTTGTATGTATTTCGTTGTAACAACAGAGGGGTCAACAAACCATGTTAGGGGACGTCTTGTAATAATTTGAGACGTAATAGGTCAGAAATGTCCTAAGGTGAATCTCAATTCGATTAAGATACTTCGTTAGGATACCCCTAAGATTAAAGTCAAAGTAGTACAACCTTACAATGTCATCAAAATTAGTTTCTTCACGAAACTCGTGCGTCCTATGCGCTTTACACGGATACGAACGCTCAAAGGGGAACCAATAAAACCCTAAACGATAATAGCCAACATCCAATAAGACTTCTTTGGCCTTATCTTCATTATCTATTATCATCCCACGCTGGCTTAGAAGTCTTATCTGCTCGTCAATGTCTATTGCTACTTTTATCATGAATCTATTTTTCCCCAGAGGTAACGTAAAATAGATAATTTATAGCACTTTTCCCCGACTATTTACTGCGGAAAGTATTCAAAACAGACAGATGCTTTTTACCAGCTTTCCCTCCTTTTGAGCATCTCATCGACCTCTGCTCTCAAAAAGAGCAAGCTGGCCATTGGCCTGAGGTAGGGGATCTTCCCAAGGGAGACCCAGTTATAAATGGTCTTCTGCTCCACCTTGAGGAGCTTAGACACGTCAATAATGTCGAGATACTCTGCCCGGAGGGGAGGGTGAACCCTGAGCTCTTGCTCCTGCCTTTGCAGGCAGAGCAGCTCATCAAGCTTAGCTTCCATCAGCATAAGCTTCTCAAAAAGGCTCCGAAACTGAGCCTCGCTCTGGTGTGAATCTAGATGGGGCATGACTTGTTCTCTTGATAGTTTCCTTGGGCATCCTGCCTAAGAATGCCCTGCTCTTTCATATAGGCAATGTACTTCTTCGCTGTGCGATCTTTGATCTCAAGCTCGCGCATCAAGACTTCGCAGAGGTCCTGATAAGATAGATGACTCGTCGTACGGAAAAGCTCACGAACTACAGCAAGCAGCTCGCTACTCTTACGCCGGTCTTTGTCTTCCTTAGACTTCTCCCCTCGGTAGACGTGCATATCAAGAGCCTTATCCCAGCCAAAGAGCATCATCGGCACATCTAAAGGACTACCATCTCTAACTTTTAAGGCCTTGACAACCGAGTATTCAGGGTGATCATCTCTCTCAATAGAGAGAATACCTGCCGCCTTGCGCTGTAGCTCGGAACCAATATGCCCCCTGAGCTTAATCCCGCTCGGCACAAAGTGAAGGACACAGATAAGGCAGGTGTTATAGATACCGGCCAAGCGGTAGAGCTCATCAACGATAGCAACGCTTTCCGTCTCATCATTAGCTGATCGGATGAGGTCGGCAATACCATCAATAACCACGAGGTGAATACCTCCATGCTTATGGTGAAAGATATCCATACTCTCCCTGGATAAGCTTCAAGCGATCCTTTCGCGAGAGCGAGGCTAGGTAGAGCGAATGGTAGAAGTCAGGGACAGCCGTGAGCGATGCTCGACGGAGCGTCTTGCCAAGATTCTTATGCAGCTGAGCCTCTGACTGCTCCGTATCGTAGTGTAGGACCGCCAGCCTCTTTGGATTCGGCGTAACTTCAAGCCCTAGCGTTAGCTCAGCCTCTAAACGCTGCTGAGCGAGGGCTCCAGCAAGAATCGCTGAGACATAGTTACTCTTACCCGTACCCTCTCCTCCCGTAATGCAGAAGAGGTTGTCCTGCGTTCCAAGAGGTACCCCGTTAACTGCTACGAGCGATTTAGAGGCATCAGGAGGGTTATCATAGTCGATTTCACACGAGCGTAGGAGCATCATCGTTTGCGTGTACATTTGAGAGAGGAGCGTATTCAGTAGCCCTCGGAAGTCGGCTTCCTCATTTCCTAGGGCAAAATAGTCTGAAATATCCTTCTCAGCCTTCGTCCCTTTGAGTGGAAGTTGGAGTTGCTTCACATGATAAGCCGACAAGCGACCTACCTGCCGCTGAGCCTCACGAAGCCCAGTAGCATCCGAATCATAGAGCAGGATGATATGCCGGAAACGTAGCTGTAAACTCTCAATGATACGCTCGGGAATCTGTGCGGTTTCGCTATTAAAGCAAATCGCATGGAAATGCCGAGCGGAAAGCGAGAGAACGTCCTTCTCCCCTCCCGTAATGAAGAGCATATCACCTTTACTGGGGAGTTGCTCCATCCCGAAACAATAGGGGACTGGGCATTCGTCCCTCCATAGAGGAAGCGCATCTTCGAGCTGTTGGGGCGATAAATCTTAATGTAGCCATCACCGATATAGGCATAGATAGGCTCCGTAGGGCTAGCTTTCAACTCAAAGGGCTTACCCTCCTTCGTCTGGCTCCTATAGCTCTTCAATGACCGTACCCGAAAGCGCCTGAGGGTATCTTCATAGATACCATAGTGTGCCCAATAAGCTAAGAGCCCATCATCAAAAGGCTGAATATCGAAGCTATAGGGGAACTCATCCTGGACAGACTCACTCAACACAGAAGTATGCAAAGTCTCTGTCGTAATAGGTCTCTTTGTTTGCTCTTCCGCAAGGATACGAAGCCCCAGCTCTTGAACAATAATCTGCAGTATCTCACGAAAGCCCGCTCTCAGATCAATGCCCCGCAACTGTGCTACAAACCAAAAGCAATCCCCCGCATAGGAGGGATCGCCATGGTCGTAGTACTTATAGATCGACGACTTTCTTGTCATAATAGACATGACAAGAAGCCCGCTTGTCATCATAGAACGGACTCCGGAAATTACGATGCAGATTGACCTCAAACCCCAGATAGTGACTGAAGATATTGAGGCCCTGATCCGTCAAAGCCAGTACTTGCTCTTTGTCGATCATCATGGGGATTATCGTTCTGAAGCGAGACAACTCGAGAGGATGAGCTTATCCTTGTAGCGCAAAAGACGATCCAAAAGCTCATCATTACGCATACCCGAGATACGCAAGCGGTTACAGCGAGCGCAGATAAGCAGAGACTTATAGAAGTAGCGTACATCGCCACTCTCCGTATAGCGAAAGCGAACTAGGTTCTTCTTGCGCCAACGATACAGGGTCGACTCCGAGACATTCAACGTCTCTATGAGATCCTTAGTGGACATCTCGAGCTCATCATCAATATCTTGAAGTAGGTGCGTGGTACGCTCAACATACTGCTCAATTCGATTAAGGCGGTCTACCAAATCCTGATAGACACTGCTTTCCATAGAGATTACTTCCATCACTTCAGATGTGTTGTGACAAATTCAATGTTACCATCCCCCTCCTCGAGTAGTTGTGCAACAAGGCGTTTGAAAGTTGCTTTATCATAGGCAGAGATCTCAATCTTACCCACTGGCTTGGGGACTTCAACTGGAGCATTTGCACTGAGTGCAAGAACCTCTTGAAGAGTAAACCCCAAAAGCTCTGCATACTCAAAGAGCTTATCGACACTGGGGAAGTTACCTTTAGATTCCCAGCGCGAGACAGAGCTTGAGGAAACTCCCAGCTTTACAGCAAGATAGTCTTGCGAAATTCCATTCTTCAGGCGAGTAGCTCTCAGGAGCTCAAGTAGTTTTTCCATATACTCAAAGTTATAAACGCATCCGAGCTCAACCAACCCGTTTCGTGCAAGTTTATGCGCCCAATGCAAGAGGTCTTGCATCAGATGCAACATAGATATCTTTCGGGCTGCAATGGGGCTGATATAAGATAGAGATAGGAAAGGGCTTTCCATCAAGAGAGCACTTTATTTTGCCCAGCCACACAGGTGACACTGGTGCACGGTGCAAGCCCCCTATATAGGGCTTGCACCGTGCACCAGACTGTGTAGCAAGGATATGCGTAAACACCTATAAAAGAGAAGCTTTGCTTATCGTTCGTTTTTCTGTACCTTTGTCAACCGAAAAAGAGAGATGTTTTACTTTCAATAGCCATTCAGAAGAGTAGTCAAGAGTCAGTCAGAAAACTGCTACACTTTTGCTACACTCCCCGCTTGACTAGATTAGATAGAACCTGTCATACAACAACATAGGTGGGATGCGTTCATATCCCGCCCTCTCCGCAGTATATAGCATGAGCGATCAAGTGAGCGAGACTCTCTTCGTCGCTCTTTTTTTCTTTATCCCCACAACTGGGAAGAGCCGTGGGCTACGGAGGGTGCTCCGCAGCTCTCTGCCTGCGCGCACCCGCGGGCAACTAAGATGGCATCGTCTTTGTTAGGATAAGAGTAGGACTAAGGCCGGATACGCCTGCCTGCTCAAACGACAAGACAACATAGATAACGAATGATAGAACAAAAGAAAACAGGCGGGTCAGGGCGTCCCTTCCGCTTCAACGAACTCTGGATCTACGCGATCATCCTCGCTATCCTCGGGGGGCTCTTCCTCTGGGATGGTGGCTTCGGCGAGAATAAGGACATGAGTTGGAACGAATTCCGTCAGATGATGAATCAGGGTGCCTTCACCCAGATCACCGTCGACCGCGGGGAGAAGACCGCCACGGCGCAGCTGAACAAGCGTGCTGCCGATAGCCTCTTCACCCACCGCTCTCCTGTGCTGGGCCGCGAGCAGAAGCGCATCGAGTACACGGTAAAGACACAGATCCCTACCGTCGACCGCTTCGCCGAAGCCTACGACACGAGCGGTACGACCGCCAAGGTAGCCTACAAGGAAGAGAGCTCCCGCTGGCTCTCGCTCACGGCCAATATCGTCCCCTTCATCGTCATCGCCCTCTTCTGGATCTACATCTTCCGCCGCTCATCGGGTGGCGCAGGTGGCGGTGTAGGAGGTGGTATCTTCAATATCAGCAAGAGCAAGGCTCAGCTGTACGAGAAGGAGAGCACCTCGGTGACCTTCAACGATGTAGCAGGTCTACACGAAGCGAAGGTCGAGATCGAGGAGATCGTCCACTTCCTCAAGAATCCCGCTAAGTACACGCAGCTCGGGGGTAAGATCCCCAAGGGTGCACTGCTCGTAGGCCCTCCAGGGACGGGTAAGACCCTGCTGGCAAAGGCTGTAGCAGGTGAGGCACACGTACCCTTCTTCTCACTTGCCGGCTCGGACTTCGTCGAGATGTTCGTCGGCGTCGGGGCTTCACGTGTCCGTGACCTCTTCAAGACCGCAAAGGAGAAGGCCCCCTGTATCATCTTCATCGACGAAATCGATGCGGTGGGCCGTGCCCGTGGTCGCAACAACAACCTCGGGGGCAACGATGAGCGTGAGAATACGCTGAACCAGCTCCTCACCGAGATGGATGGCTTCGGCACCAATAGCGGTATCATCGTGCTGGCAGCTACGAACCGCGCCGACATCCTCGACGCAGCTCTCCTGCGTGCTGGGCGCTTCGACCGTCAGATCTATGTAGACCTTCCCGACGTCCACGACCGTAAGGAGATCTTCCTCGTGCACCTTCGCCCGCTGAAGATCGACGAATCAGTTGACGTCGACCTCTTGGCTCGCCGTACCCCAGGCTTCTCGGGTGCTGACATCGCCAATATATGTAATGAGGCAGCCCTCATCGCTGCCCGCGCTGGCAAGGAGTTCATCTCCCGTGATGACTTCATGAACGCCGTCGACCGTGTCGTCGGTGGTCTGGAGAAGAAGAACAAGATGACCACCGAAGAGGAGCGTCACAGCATCGCCCTCCACGAAGCTGGGCACGCCACGGTCAGCTGGTTCCTCCAGTACGCCAATCCGCTGGTCAAGGTCACCATCGTACCTCGAGGCAAGGCCCTCGGTGCGGCTTGGTACCTCCCCGAGGAGCGTCAGATCACCACGACTCAGGCTCTGCGCGACCAGATGTGCGCCACGCTCGCAGGTCGTGCAGCCGAAGAGGTCTTCCTCGGTCGCATCTCTACAGGTGCAGCCAACGACCTCGAGCACACCACGAAGACGGCCTATGCTATGGTCGCCTACTACGGGATGAGCGACAAGCTCCCCAACGTCAACTACTACGATATGCAGGTGATGGCTACGGCCTGACGAAGCCCTACAGCGATCGCACCGCCGAGCTCATCGACGAAGAGGCTCGCGAGATCGTCCGTGTCGAGTATGAGCGTGCTAAGGAACTCCTCCGTGAGCATGCCGAAGGTCTCAAGACGCTGACGCAGCTCCTCCTGGACCGTGAGGTCATCTACACCGAGGATGTAGAGCACATCTTCGGCAAGCGCCCTTGGGTCAGTCGCACCGACGAAATGATCCTGGAGCGCGAAGAAAAGAACCAGGAGAAGGAGCAGGGACAAGAACAAGAATCCACAACCCCAACAACAGATACAGAAGCAACAACGAATGAGTAACCTCGTCAAGCGAGCCATCTTCGGCTCCCTCTATGTAGGCCTGATCCTCGCAGCACTTCTGCTGCGTGAGCACCTCGTCTACATGATCGTCTTCGGCCTCTTGGCCTTCCTCGGTACCTGGGAGTGGTCGAACCTCGTGTCGACTCACCGTCTCTTCCCCCTGCGCCGCATCTTTGATGCTACGGCAGCAGTCTATCTCTTCTGGGCAACCCACGAGATCGCTGACAAGGGGATCGCGTACGCCGCCTTCCTCGTTCCCTACGCTGGCTACCTACTCTACATCTTGGTACGCAGCATCTACAGCGAGCGTCAGGCTATGCCGACCGACTTGGCGAAGGTGATCTTCGGGCAGATTTATGTCGGGGGCTTCCTCAGCATCGCGAATATCTTCTACACCGACACCGATACCTCGATCATCCTCCTCGTGATCTTCGTCTCGATCTGGGCCAATGACACGGGCGCTTATCTGGCAGGATCGACCCTCGGACGTCATAAGCTCTTCCCCTCCGTATCACCGAAGAAGAGCTGGGAAGGCTTCGTCGGCGGGCTCATCGCTGCCGTCGTCGCTACGGGTCTTCTCCTCGGCTGGGAGCAGTGCTATATCGGTGTCGTCATCTCCATCGCCGCTACGTGGGGTGACCTCTTCGAATCGATGGTCAAGCGTAGCGTGGGTGTCAAGGACTCGGGCAATATCATCCCCGGTCATGGTGGTATCCTCGACCGCATCGACAGCCTCCTCTTCACGCTGCCCTTCGTGGCCTTCTTCCTCTGGGTACTCCATACCTATCAGCTGATCCACCTCGCCTAATCATCCCCCTGATGAACGTCAGACTTCCCCTTGGTGCACGTGGCACCGCCTTTCTTCTCTCGGCCTTTGCCTCGCTGTGGCTCCTCGCTTCGTGCGGTGTGAGCTCCAGACAGAGCCGTCCCTCCGACCCCAAGCAGCCAGTGAAGCGTGAGTTCCGCGGCGCTTGGCTTCCGACGATCTACCGCAGCGATTACGCTTCGCTCTCTCGCGAAGAGGCACGTAAGCTCCTCAGCAATCGTATCGCACTCCTCCACCGTCTGGGCTGCAACACGATCATCTTCCAGGTACGTGCCGAGGGTGATGCTTTCTACAACAGCACCCACGAGCCCTGGAGTAAGTACCTCACCGGTAAGCAGGGCGAAGCTCCTAACCCCTCTTGGGACCCTCTGGGCTTCGTCATCGACGAGTGCCACTCCCGCGGTATGGAGCTCCACGCTTGGGTCAATCCCTATCGTGGTGCAGGCAACGCCGAGGCTTATCTAGCGCCTAACCACGCTGCTAAGCACTCGCCCGAGCTCTTCATCCGCCACGGCAAGCAGCTCTACATGGATCCAGGCAATCCTCAGAGCATCCGCTATATCAGCACCATCGTCCGCGACATCGTACAGCGCTACGATATCGATGCTATTCACTTCGACGACTACTTCTACCCCTACCCACAGGCAGGCTTAGAGTTTGATGACGAAGAGTCCTTCAGCCGCTACGGCCTCACGGCAGGTTACCGTCCCGAGCAGAAGAACGAGTGGCGCCGTGAGAACGTCAACCGCCTCATCTACACGATCCGTCAGACCATCCTCGAGACCAAGCCTTGGGTGCGCTTCGGCATCAGCCCCTTCGGTATCTACCGCAACGAATCCTCTTCACGCGAAGGCAGTAAGACCTCGGGCCTGCAGACTTATGATGACCTGCATGCAGACGTCCTGCACTGGGTGCGTAAGGGCTGGGTCGACTACATCGTCCCTCAGGTCTACTGGAATATCGGTCATCAGGCTGCCGACTACGCTGAGCTCACGCAGTGGTGGGGCAAGCACACCCCTCAAAAGAAGGCACAGCTCTACATCGGCCAGCACGCTGCTCGCACGATGGACGGCGGTCAGCTCGAGGAGAAGCTCGCCCTCAGCCGACAGAATAGCAGTGGGAACTCCTGGTGGTCAGGTGAAGACCTCGTGAAGAACTACAAGGGTCTTGGCGACAGCCTCATCACCAGCTACCAGACCTACCGTGCCTTCCTCCCCGAGGTACACGGTGCTCTCGGTAAGACGAAGGCCCCTGCCGCTATCAGCCTCATCCTCGAGGACACCAACGAAGACGGGCATATGATCCTCTGGGATGACTACCGTGAGCCCAGCGATCCCGAGAGTGCTTTCTACTACGCAGTATATGCCTTCCCCGAAGGTACGCGCCCCGATATCTCTGACGTGCGCTACCTGATGAGCATCTCTACCAATCCCTACTTCATCCTGCCCAGCATGGAGCGTGGTATGACCTACCGCTACATGGTGACGGCCATCAACCGCTTCTGGCAGGAGAGCAAGCCCGCATCGATCCGCATCAGCTACTAAGGAGCTAAGCGCATCACCCACATATATAGCCGAGGGGGCTACGGACGCAGTGTCCGTAGCCCCCTCGCTTTGTTTGGGGATGAGGAAGGGAGACGCGTGCTACTTAGCAGGCGAAGAGTTCACCGTGCTGGCACCTGTGACGACCTGACCGATCACGACGGGCTGGCCTTGGTATCTGAGGTTCGAGGCCCCCGACACGCCATAGCTGATGGTATCGACGTTCCCGAGGTCGAGGCGCGAAGCCCCAGCGAGGAGTGCCTCGACAGCACGCGTATGGAGCTGCTCAGCACGGAAGTCACATGCACCCGAGAGGCTCACCGAGAGGTAGTCAGCCTGCCCTGCGAGGCGGAGCGAAGAAGCACCCGAGGAGATGATCTCGAGATTCTTGGCCACATTCACCCAGCCACGGATACCCGAGGCACCCGCCGTGCTGACGGAGAGGCTGTCGGCGGTAAGGCGAAGGTCGGTGAGGTCAGAGGCACCCGAGAGGACGACGGAGAAGGACGACTGACGGAGGCTGTCCGGTACGGAGATATTAGCGGCATAGGTAGCCTCTACCCCGAGGAGCTTGGGTAGATACACATCGATGTGGGCGCTCTTCCCGCGCTGGACATCATCGATGGGATCGACGCCCGTGCGCTCATGGCGCGAACTGATGAGGAGGATGTTGTCCTTGACCTTCACCTCGATATCCTCACGGATACGCTTCGGCATTTTCTCATCAAAGGCAACGGCAGTCTGAGCACCCACATGGACCGTCACGCTGAGGGGATAGTCGACGACGAGGTAATCGCAAGCAGGGAGGTTTTTGAGATCGGCTTCGGTGAAGCCGACGCGTGCCGTGCGACGACACGAGATGGTAAGGAGAGCTCCGAGGGTGAGCATCAGAGCCCCGAAGAGGAGTCTACGGTAATGTGTCATGATAGTGTGCGTATTGGACTTGTGTTTGTGGATCTTAGTACTATCAAAGGTAGCATTTCCTCACAAAAGCAAAGGGATGCAAGCCAAGAGATAGATCCCCCTTGCCTTTTGGCACAACGAGTCGTCTTTTGAGGAGTCAGAAGAAGTCCGCTCGCCATGGGCGATCTCCGCCTCTATAGTGGAGGGGGGTATGAACCTATATTGGTCAGCGGGCGAACCTATATAGATTGCGATGGGGACTTATATAGGTGCGTGGGTAGAGCTATATAGGATGGCAAAGAAAGCTATATAGCTTTGTGAAGTGACCTATATTAGGTTGTTGCTCCACGTAGGAATAAAAGTTGTGGATGAGTGGCAGATAAGTTTGGGCTACGTGCGTGGACGATAAATCTGCGTACGTGGATATTTGGATTTACGTGCCTGGTCTTTAAGACTACGTATATAGATGCGGAAAAAGCCACAGCGAGAAGACGCTTTTTCTTCACGAGAACGATGCTTTTTCCCTCCGCTGGATAAGAGGAATGCGCGCGATAAGGCGAGGGGCTTGCGTATCACTTCGGAGAGGTATATCGGGGAGCTGGGCGTGCGATTCCTTAGCACTCCAAATAGAGGACAGGACTCGCGGCAACAGTTTCTATATAGGTTGCCCCCTCCATACCCCCTTCTCGCTGGGAGAAGAGGAGCATGGAAACGAAATCATCTACATGCTTAAAATGCTTCACTATACAGCCACCCTCCCAGAGAGAGGAGAGCATCGCAACATCCTCCAATTACAAGATTACGTATCTTTATACCATAAAAAAATCACCCTATCAGAATGTATCAAAAAGCTACCTTTTAGGCTTAGTAGATCCCCTCTCTGACATCATCGGAGAATACAACCCATCTCCAGTAACAGAGTCCGCACAAAAAGATCTAAGACTACTCTCTTTATTTTCGGGAGGGGGAGGGATGGATATCGGATTTGAAGGAGGATTCATCTGTCATCGCCGATCTGTCCCGAAGGATAGCCCATGGATTGACTTTGCCCTAAATCAAGATTGGGTAAAGCTGAAGCCCACAAGATTTAAAACCGTCTTTGCAAATGATATTTTCTTAGATGCTAAGCTTTCTTGGGCTCAATACATGGAGCGTAATGGCGAGGAAGCACCACATTACGTTTTGGAAAGTATTGTAGACTTAGTCAAACGACATCACTCAGGAGAAAATGTATTTCCCGAGAACATCGACATTGTCACAGGAGGATTCCCGTGTCAAGACTTCAGTGTTGCAGGCAAAAGAAAAGGCTTTTCATCTAATCGAAGCCACAACGGGAGGACAATCCTTGAGGGTGGAGATGAAGCCTCGGTTGAGACAAGAGGCATGTTATACTATTGGATGAAAGAGGTCATAGAAATAACAAAACCAAAGATCTTCATTGCCGAGAATGTGAAGGGTTTGGTCAACCTCAGTGATGTAAAGGATATTATCCAAAAGGACTTCTCCAGTGCTGACGGCGAAGGTTACATAGTACTTCCTCCACAAGTCCTACATGCAGGCATGTATGGAGTCCCGGAATCGCGAGAGCGTGTTATTTTTATTGGAGTGAAGCGTTCACTCCTAAAAGCAGCTGCACTCAAAGCTCTACAAGCAGAAGAAGTACCCGCAAAATATAATCCTTATCCCCCCCTACACCCATAGTCCATCCAATCTCAACCCAGGATCCCTCCAGGATTGGGTTACATGCCAGGAGGTATTTGCTGCATTGAAAGAGCCTAAAGACACATCCGATCCATCACATAGATTCTACTCACAGGCAAAGTACATGGGGGCACACTGCCAAGGGCAGAAAGAGATAACACTCACTGGATTAGGACCCACAATTCGAGCTGAGCATCACGGCAACATTGAGTTCCGACGCCTTTCCAAGGAGCACGGGGGCTCCTATCTGAGTGAGTTAAAGGATGGACTTGAGGAACGTAGACTAACCCCCCGAGAATGTGCGCTTATTCAAACATTCCCACCAGATTATCCATTTGTCTCATACAGCAGCGCTGTACGAAAGAAATTTGCTGTAAGCCCATCTGCTGCTTACAAGGTTATCGGGAATGCCGTTCCTCCAATTCTGGCTTACAATATTGCTCAGCGCCTACAAGAGTTATGGCCATTGTATTTTACTAAGTAGAGCTATATATGAAGAAAGGGAAACAGAACCTCATTACGGTTCAATTGACGTATGAAGATTTCCGCACGCTCATGCACGATGCTGTCAAGACGATGAATAATGAAGCTTGCAGCAATCCAGATAAAATACGTAGCATGGATCCTACAGCTTTGGAGAAGTACACACTTGGGATCTTGAGGGAGCTTGCTCATAGATACAATTTGGATGAGAAAGCTATCCAACTAAATAAGAGGCAAGCATTCCCTGATATTGTAGCAGGAGAAGCCTATGGCGTAGAAGTAAGCAAACTAAGGAAGACCGTTGGTCTTCCACGGGAAGTAGTATCGTGGAATCAACTCGCTCCAAGGGTATTGATAGGATCTACTTACTATTTGGTAAGATGGGTGGGAATCCTAAATTTAAGTGTAGACCATATGAAGAGTGTATGGAAGACATAGCCGTCACGCACTCACCTCGGTATCGTATAAACATGGAGCTTGAGCCAGGTCAGACCATCTTCGATAAAATGAAAATCCCCTATGAGGAACTACGGAAAAAAGAAGATATCATAGAGCCTGTACGAGTCTACTACAAGAAAAGGGCACAAGAAAAATCAACGAAAGAAATGCCATGGTGGATCGGATCACCAACAGAAGACACAGCTACCAATATCAATCTTCGCCTATGGTCTGCGGTCTCCCCCAAAGAGGCGAATGATCTCTTGGCCCAGGTTTTCATTCTATTCCCAGAGGTCTTAGGTAGTGAGTTTATACAGGCGGCTCTATGGCTATGTACAAGACATTCAATCTTATGCCACAATGTCCGCGATCAATTCTCAGCTGGCGGACAATATAGCTTTGTAAATGGGAATCCTCAACCTGAAAAGATACCACATATCCTGGGTACATTTGTCAATCTCTCTGCACAGATAAAATCTCACCTATACAACCCTTCAGAGGCTTTCTCTGAAGAAATCAAGATTTTTCACTCCGTGTTATTAGAGGGAGGCCATACTTCTGAGGAAAGGATGGACATCTACTTGAAGGAGGTCAAAGAAATTGTTGAGAACAAGTTAACAGGGGAGAAAGACAAGGCGGCTACACTAGCAGAACAGATTCAAGGATGGTTCAAGTCCGAGAGTGTAATTAGTTAAAGACTAATCCTAGAGGATAAGATATCCCCCCTAATTATACTCCATCCTATATCGTCCCTACATAGGGGGTTTTATCGCTGTAGTTCGTATCTTTGCCCTAAGGAGACACTTGCAGGGCTTCGCAAAGCCGCACACCTCAGAGCCTCCACTCGACACATACATACACATCTATCAAACGCTATGAAACGAACGACTACAAGCCTCGCCTTGCTGGCCCTCTGCCTGGCGGGGAGCACCGCTCAGGCGCAGACGCTCACGAAGGCGACGAGCTACGGCACCCACGCGGTGAGCCGTCCCGTGATGATCGATTCGGTCAACGTCCACAACGAGAAGTTCTCTCTCGGCTCCCTGCTGAAGACCTCCTACAAGACCGAGGGGCTTAAGGGCACATCCGTCGCTGCGGCATCCAATGGCTTCTTCGCCATCGCCCAGCCCGCAAGCGGTGCCAGCACGTTCTCCTCTTACTCCTTCCCCCTCATCAGCCAAGGCTTCACCAAGGGCACACTCAAGCTCTATGGCCGTGCTCGCTACGCGCTCTATGATGGCGAGACGCTCTTAGGCTCGAATGAAGATAAGCTCGCCGAGAGCGATACGGTGCCCGCTGTATCCGTTCCGCTGACGCTCATCGCTACAAATAAGAACCTCGTCGTCAAGGTGCTCTCTACGGCAGAGGACAAGGCACGCGGGGACTTCAAGCTCGTCTTTGAGCCCGAGGAAGGCCTGCCTCAGCTCGATCTCAAGGCTGCTAACGATGGTGTCCGCTACATCAACTGGAACTACCTCACCCACGGCAAGCGCCTCTATTACGCCCACGTATCGCCCTCGGGCAAGTACGTGCTGGTGACCTACACCGAGCGTGCTCCGAAGAAGGGCGTCAGCTATCAGGAGATCCGCGAGGGTGCGACAGGCAAGGTCCTTCGCACGACGCAGTCCCTCTACGGCGCCGAATGGATGCCCGATGAAGACGTCCTCGTGATGAAGACCTCAAACCGCGCTGGCGACCAGCTGGTGAAGATTGATCCCGTCTCGGGTCGCAGCACCGTATGGATCGACAAGATCCCTGGGGAGAGCTTTATGATCAGCCCCGACAAGCGCTCCATCTACATCTACGAAGAGGTCAAGGGCCCCGAGAAGGATAAGCTCCTCATCCGCCGCCTCTCGCCCGATGACCGCCAGCCAGGCGCGCGCGATCGTCAGGCACTCTATCGCTACGATATCGCCACGGGGGTCTATGAACCCGTACTCTACGGCTACCGCTCGGTGAGCCTCCTCGACTTCTCCGCTGACGGCAGTCAGCTCCTCTTAGGTCTCTACACGAAGGACTGGCAGCACAGCCCCTTCGACCAGACGACAGTACTGCGCTACACGCCTGCCACGGGCCGTATCGATACGGTCTTCACGAAGCAGTTTGAGATCGGTAGCGTAAGCTTCATCCCCGGCACAGAGGACGTGCTGGCTATGGGCTCGCCCAATAGCTTCGGTGGTGTGGGCAATACGCTCCCCAACGGACGCGTGGGCAACGGCTATGAGCACGAGCTCTTCCGCGTCAATATCCCCACGGGGCGTGTCACGCCCCTGACGCGCGACTTCGACCCCAGCGTAGACCACGTCCAGTACCACGCCAAGGGCAACGCCTTCTACATCCTCGCTGACAACGGTAGCCGCCAGAGCCTCTACCGCCTCGACGTCAAGACGAATAAGATCACGCAGATCGACACGAAGGAAGACGTCGTCCGTGGCTTCGGTGTCGCCTCACACGGCAATACCTTCTACTACTTCGGCCAGAGCCTCAACAATGCCGACCGCCTCTACAGCCTCGATGCTTCGGGCAAGAGCAAGCTCATCTGGGACATCTCGGCAGAGAAGCTCCGTGGCGTGAAGTTCACCCCTGCAAAGGACTTCGTCTACCGCACGCCCGACGGTGTCGATATCGACGGCTGGTACTACCTGCCCCCCAACTTCGACCCCTCGAAGAAGTACCCGATGATCGTCTATTACTACGGCGGGACGATCCCTCTGAGCCGTGAGCTGGAGACGACGTACGACCTGGCGATGTTCGCCGCTCAGGGCTATGTAGCCTATTCGCTCAACCCACGCGGTACCGTCGGCTACGGCCAAAGCTTCGCAGCTGACCACCTGAATGCTTGGGGCACAAAGACCTCCGACGATATCATCGGTGCGGTGAAGGCCTTTGCCGCTGCGCACCCCTTCGTCGATGCGAAGAAGATCGGTTGCGCTGGCGCCAGCTATGGTGGCTTCATGACGCAGTACCTGCAGACGCGCACGGACCTCTTCGCCGCTGCCGCCAGCCACGCAGGTATCAGCTCCATCTCCAGCTATTGGGCAGGGGGCTACTGGGGTATGAGCTACAGCACGGTGGCCTCCGAAGGCAGCTACCCCTGGAACAACCCCGACCTCTACACCAAGCACAGCCCGCTCTTCAACGCCGATAAGATCCACACGCCTCTGCTCCTGCTGCACGGGACGTCCGACGTGAACGTACCCCCCAGCGAAAGCACCGCGATGTACAATGCGCTGAAGATCCTCGGCCGCACCGTCGAGCTCATCGAAGTGACGGGCGAAGACCACCACATCCTCGAGCCCGAGCGACAGGATCGCTGGATGCAGACGATCCAGGCATGGTTCGCCAAGCACCTGCAGGGCAATAGCCAGTGGTGGGATCACCTCTACCCCAAGACGCCGCTTGACCTATAGCCTCGTGCCTATCTCCGTATAGCCGTGCGCCCCGCTCTATCCATCGTGATAGGGCGGGGCGCACGCTTTCTCCCTAACTCCTCTCCCACCAAGAAAAAGGAGCCAGCAGACGAAGCTCCGAGGAATAGCATCAAGGCGAGGGCACCGAGGAGGCCTACTCTGCCGTTATAGTTAGAGGGGGAGAGCCCCCATAAGTTTTATGTATCTTCGCAAAGTATGAGCAGCAACAAAGTATATCAGATCCTCTGGGCAGACGACGAAATCGATTTGCTCAAGCCACATATCCTCTTCCTCAAGGAGAAGGGCTACGAAGTAACTCCCGTCCTCAGCGGTGCCGACGCTATCGAAGCCGTACAGAGCCAGACCTTTGACCTCGTCTTCCTCGACGAGAACATGCCTGGGCTTACCGGGCTGGATACCCTGCAGCGCATCAAGGAGCTGCGCCCCTTCCTCCCCGTCATCATGATCACCAAGAGCGAGGAAGAAGAGCTGATGAACCAAGCTATCGGCGGTAAGATCACCGACTATCTCATCAAGCCCGTCAACCCCAACCAGCTCCTCCTGTCACTGAAGAAGAATCTTCATCAGAGCTCTATCATCAGCGAGACCACGACGATGAACTATCGTCAGGAGTTCGCTCAGCTCAGTGCGCAGATGAGCGACCGCCTCTCCATCGACGAATGGAAGGATCTCTACCGCCGCCTCGTGCACTGGGAGATCGAGCTGGAGCAGGGCGATGCCCAGATGAAGGAGCTGCTGGAGATGCAGAAGACCGATGCTGGCCGCCTCTTCAGCCGCTTCATCAGCCGCAACTATGAGGGCTGGATCCGCGAGCCCGAGACGCGCCCGCTGATGAGCCCCGACCTCTTCAAGACGAAGGTCTTCCCTCTACTCGATGCCGGTGAGAAGGTCTTCTTCATCCTCATCGATAACTTCCGCTATGACCAGTGGGAGTCGGTGAAGGCGATGCTGAGCGAGTTCTACACCTTCGACGAAGACCTCTATCTCTCGATCCTCCCCACGGCTACGCAGTACGCTCGTAATGCGATCTTCTCTGGGCTGATGCCGCTGGACATCGCGAAGATGTTCCCCGATCTGTGGGTCGACGAAGAGAGCGAAGAGGGCAAGAACCTCAACGAAGAGCCGATGATCCAGACGCTCATCCAGCGCTACCGCAAGAACTATTCCTTCTCCTATAATAAGGTCTACGAAGCCCGCTTCGGCGAGCGCCTTCTGGGCAACCTCAATAGCCTCAAGCAGTATCAGCTGAACGTCATCGTGCTGAACTTCGTCGATATGCTCTCCCACGCCCGCACCGAGAGCAAGATGATCCGTGAGCTGGCCAACACCGAGGCTGCTTATCGCTCGCTGACGCGTAGCTGGTTCCGCCACTCGACGACGTACAACCTCTTCAAGCACATCTCCGAGATGGGCTACCGCGTGATCCTCACCACCGACCACGGTACCATCCGTGTGAAGAACCCCGTAAAGATCGTTGGCGACAAGAACACCAATACCAACCTCCGCTACAAGGTCGGGAAGACCCTTACCTACAATCCCAAGGAGGTCTACGAAGCCATCGTACCGGCGAAGATCGGCCTGCCACAGGTCAATCTCTCCGACCGCTATGTCTTCAGCTACAGCGATGACTTCTTCGCTTATCCCAACAACTACAACTACTACGTGCAGTACTATCGTGACACCTTCCAGCACGGGGGGATCTCACTCGAAGAGATGCTCATCCCGCTGATCACGATGCAACCCAAACCCTAGAGACTGAATGATAAGAAACATCGTATTGGACCTCGGCGGCGTCCTCTTCCGACTGGATCGCGAAGAGGCCCTACGCCGCTTCTCTGCCCTTGGGGTACCTGACGTCGAGAAGATGCTGGATCCCTACCTTCAGAGTGGTTACTTCCTCCAGGTCGAGGACGGGCGCATGACGGAGCCCGAGTTCCGTGCAGCGCTCAGCTCGCTGGCGGGTCGTACACTCACTACGACGACATCGCTCACGCTTACTTCGGCTTCCTCAGCGAAGTAGACGCCTATAAGTTCGACTTCATCGAGGAGGAGCTCGGGGACTACCGCATCTTCATCCTCTCCAATACCAATCCCTACGTCATGGACTTCTGCGAGTCGGACCGCTTCCTCCCCAGCGGCCGCACGCTCTCGTCCTTCTGCGAGAAGAAGTTCGCCTCCTGCGAGATGGGGATGGTCAAGCCCGACCGCCGTATCTTCGAGACGATGCTCCGTGAGGGGAATATGCGTCCCGAGGAGACGCTCTTCCTCGACGACGGTCCTGCAAACGTAGCCATGGCGCGTGAGTTCGGCATACACACCTACCAGCCCCTCAACGGCGAGGACTGGCGGGAGCCCGTACGCCAGCTCCTCGGCCAACTCAACCAGCACGGATAAGTTTGGCTATCTTTGCAGTCGATAAACGAGCACATTACTAATTCATTTATAGACCATCAACGAATCATGAAGAGAATTGTACTGATCCGTCACGGCGAAAGCGTGTGGAACAAGGAGAACCGCTTCACTGGCTGGACGAACGTAGACCTCTCTGAGAAGGGTGTCGAAGAAGCTAAGAAGGCTGGGGCCATCCTCAAGGAAAACGGCTTCCACTTCACGCAGGCTTATACCTCCTACCTCAAGCGCGCTATCAAGACCCTCAACCAGATCCTCGACGTCATGGACCTCGACTGGATCCCCGTAGAGAAGAGCTGGCGCCTCAACGAGAAGCACTACGGTATGCTTCAGGGCCTCAACAAGGCTGAGACGGCTGAGAAGTACGGTGACGAGCAGGTGAAGATCTGGCGCCGTAGCTACGACGTGCCTCCCACGCCTCTGGCTGCTACCGACGAGCGCGCACCTCAGGCTGACCCCCGCTACACGGGTGTCGTACCTGCTTACCTGCCCCTGACCGAAGCGCTCTGCCACACGGTCGCTCGCACGCTCCCCTATTGGGAAGACAAGATCTTCCCCTCGCTCATGCAGCACGATGACGTCCTCGTAGCAGCTCACGGCAATAGCCTGCGCGGTATCATCAAGGTCCTCAAGGGCATCTCTGACGAAGACATCGTCGAGCTGAACCTCCCCACGGCCGTTCCTTACGTCTTCGAGTTCGACGATGAGCTCCGTCTCGTCAAGGACTACTTCCTCGGTGACCCCGAAGAGATCAAGAAGCTCATGGAGGCTGTAGCCAACCAGGGTAAGAAGGCTTAAGCCTACGACTCCCCACTACTTGTTAGATAAAAGCGCCCCAGATAGCACGTGCTATCTGGGGCGCTTACCTATATATAGGTATATTGCAGACTGTGAGCCATTAAGCCTACATATTGAGCTACCTTTGCACCCTGTAGGGAGGGACTTTCCCCTCCGTCATCGTATCACACATTAGTCCGTTCACAGACATGAATACCAAGAAGTGGGCTTCGGTCCTTCTCCTCGCTGGCCTCACCCTCGGCCTCTCCTCCTGCGGTGGCAAGAGTAACGACGAGCCCAAGCCAACACCCAACCCCGTCGTCACAGGCACCGATGGCACCTACACCATCAGCAAGGTGACGGTCACTCCCGCAGAAGTCACCCTCGACGGCATCGGTAAGCTCGACCTCACCAAGTTCAACTTCGGCGAAGCCGTCCTCGGCACAGGCGAGTTCACCCAAGTCACGCTCAAGGACAACAAGATCACCTTCACCGGCAAGCAAGGCACCCGCGAATACGAAGTACAGAATGGTGTTACTATCCACACCCCTAAGCACGGTGCTATGCCCTTCGCCCCCAAGGTAGGTAGCTTCTCCATCAAGGATGGCAAGCTCTCCGGTCAGCTGGATCTCTCCATGTACATCATGTACCTCAATAGCTACAAGACGCGCTACGGCAAGAGCCCTAGCGAAGAGATCACGAAGATCCTCACCGCACTCAACAAGGCTGAGACGAAGTCGACGATTACCTTCGAAGGCACCGTCACGAAGTAGCCTTCCCCATACTCTACCCTTGGCTAAGGTCAGGAGGTTGCACACTGCGCCTCCTGACCTTAATGCGTTTGCGAGGGATCACATTCTCGCCAGGACGAGGGCAAAACGCCCTCTCTTATAAGAGGGTGGTGTGAACCTATATTCGTCTGCGGACGAACCACTATTGGTCAGTGGGTGAAACCACTACTGGTCAGCGAGTAAACCAGTAGTGGTCGGCGCGTGAACCAGTACTGGTCCGACTGCGAACCACTACTGGTCGTCACAGCGACCACTATAGGTTGCTTTTCCATCCTCTACAAGATGCTTCAGCATCCCTTACACCGATGCACTTCTCCCCCGCACATCTTAGGTGGATAATCCCCCCAAAGGTGTACGATCTCCACCGCGCGCACCACTTTCCCCACAGCCTTATCCCCAGCGTTATCCCCGAGAGATCGCACGACATCCCCCCCAAGTCATCAGCACGTTTCCACAAGACGCAGCGCAGCCTTCTCCCTATCCTCTGACTTATCCCCAGGCTTATCCTCGAGGAATGTGGACGAGGAAGAGGATAACGCCAGCGTGGAAGTGCGTCCCTTGTAGGGTGTGCACAGGGGAAAGAGGGGGAATAGTTGTACTTTTGTGTCAAGAAGTAAACTACTTCAATTAGCGTATCGTAAACAACTCCTATGAAGCCCCACGAGCACGAGCATGAGCACGGAGACGTGTGTGCTCACGAACATAATCACGACCACGACCACAGCACTCAAGGTCACGACCACGGTCATTCCCATAGCCACGGACACAGTCACGGCCATGGGCATCACCATCATCACCACCATCATCATGCGGAGGGGAATATCCTCATTGCCTTCCTGCTGAATCTCTTTTTCTCCATCATCGAGCTCTTCGGGGGGCTCTACACGGGTAGTGTGGCGATCCTCTCCGACTCGCTCCATGACCTCGGGGACTCCTGCTCGCTCGGTGTGGCATGGTACCTCGAGCACCTCTCGAAGAAGGGCCGCGATAGCCACTTCAGCTACGGCTACAAGCGCTTCTCACTCCTCGGCTCGCTTCTCATATCCACCATCCTCTTAGTGGGCTCGGTCTTCGTCATCAAGGAGTCCATCGAGCGCCTCATCACACCCACCGATCCTCCTCGCGCTGGTGCGATGCTCGTCCTCGCGGTCTTCGGTCTCCTGATCAATGGCTTCGCTGCCTGGAGAATGAGTGGCGGCACATCGCTCAACGAGCGCTCCATGCGCCTGCACCTGATGGAGGACGTCCTCGGATGGGTAGCGGTACTCGTGGTGAGTATCGTGATGTACTTCTTCCCCTCCTTCAAGATCCTCGATCCCCCTACTCTCGCTCGGCATCACCGCTTGGATCCTCTACAATGTCTACTTCGCCCTGTGCGACAACTTCCGCATCCTCCTGCAGGGGGTGCCCGAAGGCGTAGACCAAGAGGCCTTCTCAGATGAAGTCTGTGCCCTGCCTGGGGTGCTCGACCTGCACGACCTGCATATCTGGACGCTCAATGGCGAGCAGCATATCGCTTCGCTACACATCGTCTACGACTGTGCAGACGCCACGAGCCCGGAGGCTCTCGCTACCCTCAAGGAGTCAGTGCGCCAGGTCGCTCGCCGCTATCAGCTCGACCATCTGACTATCGAGCTCGACCCGCGGGGATGCAGCTGCGGTATGGAGCAGTGCTAATTCCCCCCCTCATCGTCCGTATATTTCCCCAGCCTCATTCTACTTAATGAAGATAAGAAGCCTCCTGCTCCTTGGCCTCCTCGGCCTCAGCTCCGCCACGCTATTCGCCCAAGAGCCCGTGCGCCCCTACGACCCCTATCAGGTGCGTGAGGTCGTCGAGGTGCCCGACGAGATCAAGATGGTCCGTGGCGACAAACTCAAGGCCTATAAGATCACACCCGATGTGGCGCGTGCCGTACGCGTCGAGATGCCCGACACGCTGACGCACTACACCTTCGAGTACATCTCGCCGGAGTTCCGCTCCCTCGGGGTCTCCTATCTGGGGAATACGAACAGCCAGTGGCAGGCGAAGCTCTTCTTCGATCGCCCCCGCCGTGTCAGCGACTTCTTCTATGCCGACGGCTACTACCGCATGCTCTACACGCCCGATGCGGTACGCTACTACGACACGAAGACGCCCTTCACCTACGTACGCTATAACAAGAACTTCAAGAGCAACGAGAGTGAGGACATCATCACGGCTGACTTCGGGGCGAACCTCGGCAAAGAGCTAAATGTCGGAGCGAGCTTCGACTACACCTATGCCAGTGGCTTCTACACGCAGGGGCGTAGCAAGGATGCTCGCTACCGCGTCTTCACCTCTTATCGTGGCGACCGCTATGAGCTCTTTGGCTACATCGCCAACGACTACTACAAGCAGGAGGAGAATGGTGGGATCACCAATGCCGACTACATCTACAATCCCGAGCGCTACACGAATAGCCGTACCAAGATCAGTTCGCGCGACGTACCCGTACTCATCAGCACGGGTGCGCTGACGAACCGCATCCGCTCTGGTCACGCCTACCTCGCGCAGTCCTACCGCCTCGGCTCCTACCGTACCGTCAAGCGCAAGCAGCCCCTGCCTACCGAGGCTCAAGAAGGCTCTGAGGTCCTCCAGAGCCTCGACTCTACGTACTTCGTCCCCGTGGGAGGCATCTCGCTGACGACCTACTACAACAAGCAGAGCCGTCGCTTTGTCTCCTACACCGAGAGCGACCAGTGGGGCACGGTCTTCGGCACGCCTACCGTGACCCATACCCGTACCAATGCCGACGGCACCACGACGACCTATACCCTGCCCAACGACAGCGCACAGCTCATCACCTTGCAGAATACCGTCGCCCTCTCACTGATGGAGGGCTTCCGCCCCTGGGTGAAGTTCGGGCTCTCAGCCTACCTCCGTCAGGAGAACCGCTGGGCGTCGCTCCCCGACCTCGCCACAGAGCGCTACACCCGCACGGCCCTTAGCTCGACCTTCATCGGTGGGCTCATCGAGCGTCGCGAGGGCACTGGGCTAAACTTCTCCGCCCGTGGTGAGCTGGGTGTCCTCGGCTCGGACCTCGGAGCCTTCAAGCTCGAGGGGGATATCCGCACCGCCTTCAGCCTCTTCCAGAAGCGCTTTGCCCTCGAGGCAGATGCCTATGTCGACAATGCCCGCCCCTCTTACTTCGCTGCACATCACCACGGCACCTACGGCTGGTGGGACAAGTCGCTGAGCTTCACCCGCCGTGCTGAACTCGGTGGCCGCGTACACCTCTCCTCCTGGGGGACGAGCTTCGAAGCACGTACGGCAAGCCTGCAGAACTATATCTACTTCGATAGCAAGGGCGAGACGCAGCAGCACTCCGACCTCATCCAGGTCCTGGCTCTGCGTGCTCGACAGGCAGGCTCCTTCGGCCCGATCAACTGGGATCTCGAGGCCGCCTACCAGCAGTCTTCTGCGCCCTCCGTGCTACCTCTACCTTCGCTCACGGCAGCAGCTGACGTGTATCTGCGCTTCCTCTTGGCGAAGGTCCTGCGTGTCGACCTCGGCGTCAAGGGCTATTGGCACTCCGCCTATCACGCGCCCTACTATATGCCCACCGACCAGCAGTTCGCCCTCCAGACGGAAGGCAATGTCGGCGGACAGGCTCCGCTGCTCATCGCCTATGCGAACTTCCGCCTGAAGCGCGCACGCTTCTTCCTCCAGATGTACAATGTGGGTGAGGCCTTCATGACCAACGAGCGCCTCTCGATGTACAAGTATCCCTACAATCCGATGCACCTCTCCGCAGGTATCGTCGTCGACCTCAACAACTAACCCTCCTCCTATGGCTAAGCTCCGCACGAATACCCGCCTCTGGGTATATGCCTTCCTGCTCCTCCTCGCCATCGCTATGCTCCTCTACCTGCGACGTCAGGTCAAGACAAGCAAAGAGGCGGCCTCGCTCCCATTCATCGAGCGCGACTACCCCGAGATACGCAAGGAGGGCACACTTCGCCTCCTCGCAGGCTACGGCAGTGGTGGAGAAGTGCAGGGCGGACAGCTCACAGGCGCTATCTACGAGCTCGCCAAGCAGCTGGAGAAGAAGAGCGGGCTGCGTGTCGAGGTCGTGCTGGAGAACCGCTGGGACGAAGCCCTTCGACATCTCAGCACCGGCACGGCAGACCTCGTTGCCCATCCCATCACGCATACCTCGGCAGTAGATACCACCCGCTATATGCTCTTCGCGGAGAAGACCTCTGGACCTATCTACCTCGTGCAGCGCCGTGCAGACAGCGCGCATCACATCAGCCGTCAGGTAGAGCTCGCTGGGCACTCCATCACCCTGCCGAAGGCCTCTCCCCTCTCGCTCTTCATCGAGCATCTCGGCGAAGAGATCGGCGACAGCCTCAGCATCCAGGTCGATACGCTCTACGCCGCTGAGCAGCTCGCCATGCAGGTCGCCTCGGGGAAGATCAACTATACCGTCTGCACCTCTGAGGAAGCCGAGCGCTTCGCACGCCTCTTCCCCACATTGGACTGCACCCTCCCGCTGAGCTACTCCGTACGCACGGCTTGGCTCATGCGCCGCAATTCGCCCGCACTTCGCGATAGCCTCTTCGTGTGGGGCGTCGGACGATAGTCACCCTTACGCCCGCAGTCTACTCCGCATCAGCGTAGCCCTCCCCGCTAGGATTGTCGCTGATACGATCACGAAGCACCCCAATGCGACGCACCCTTTTCCCGAAGACGCTTTCTGGTTGGCTCATCACGATTGGCCTCTTAGTCCTCGGCGCCGAGTGCCACTCCTACACTCGCCATAGACGGGCGGAGCGGCGCAGAGCAAGGGATATGAGAAGTGTCGAGCGTGACTACCCCGTGATACGCCAGGAGGGGACACTCCGCCTCATCGCTGGCAACGACTTTCTCAGTGATGATCAAAGCGAGATCTATGACGCTGCTATCCAAGATCTCGCAAGAGATCTAAGGCAAAAGAGCGGGCTACGTGTCGAGATCGTCCCCCCAGATTCTATAGATTTGCAGTTCAAGCCACTCGGACAACTGTCGAATGGGAAGGTAGATCTCTTCGTCTACTCCAGCATCTACGATGCAGCGATAGATAACCGGGAGTACCGACACTTCGCCGAGAAGCGGGCAGCATCCCTCTACCTCGTCCAGCGCCATGCTGACAGCACACGCTACATCAGCCAGCTCTCTGCGCTCGCGAGACACGCACTGACCCTACCCAAGGGCACTCCCACCACCTACATCCAGAAGTATTTCGTCAAGCAGACAGGCGACAGCCTCCGTATCCAGCTTGACACGCTTCACAGCGCCGAGGAGCTGGCGAAGCTGGTCGCCTTAGGGAAGATCCGCTATACCGTCTGCACCTCCCGTGAGGCGGAGCGCCTCGCACACCTCTACCCTGCACTCGACTGCAAGCTCCCGCTGACTGACTCCGTGCGCACACTCTGGGTCACACGCCGCAATGCCCCCGCCCTATGCGATAGCCTCGCAGCTTGGGGTGTCGGACAGTAAACACCCCTTCCCCTTATACATAAATAGCTCAGGCTCCTCCGTCCATAGTGGCGGAGGAGCCTGCGCTATTTATTAGAGATATGCGGGAGGAGCTTAGTCCAGATACAGCTCTTCGGGATAGCCGACAGCCTCGAGATAGAGGGCGTGTCCTGGAGCTGACGAGCCAGCACGACCACGGTCCTTGGCTTCGACGACGGCAGCGAAGTCCTCGATAGACAGGCGTCCCTTACCGACTTGGAAGAGCGTCCCGACGACGGCACGCACCATGTTGCGCAGGAAGCGGTCCGCCGTGATCGTGAAGATCCACTGACCAGGCTCCGCGCCTGGGCGCCAGTAAGCCTCGGTGACACGGCAGTTATTCGTCTTGACGTCGGTATGGAGCTTGCTGAAGCTCGTGAAGTCCGTGAAGCGCAGGAGCTCGGCAGCAGCTACATTCATCCGCTCGAAGTCCAGCGGGAAGTGCAGGCGCAGCATGCGTGACTCTTGGAAGGGATCCTTGCACAGCGTCACATAGTAGCGATACGTACGGGAGGTAGCGCTGAAGCGTGCATGTGCCTCGTCCCTCACGGGGCGGATGCTATGCAGAGCAATGTCGTGAGGGAGGTAGCGGTCGGTGCGGAAGATCAGCTCACGTGCTGCCTCGAGATCCATCGGCAGATCGACGTGAGCGACCATACCACGGGCATGGACGCCAGCATCCGTGCGCCCAGCACCGACGATAGTGATAGGCTCGGGAGAGCGCGAGACGAGCGTCAGCGCCTTCTCGATAGTCTCTTGGACGGTCGGAGCATCGGGCTGGGTCTGCCAGCCGCTGTAGTTCGTGCCGTCGTAGCTCAGAGAGATGAAGTAGCGCATCTACAGCTTAGCTCTTCGACTTCTTTGTGCGGGGAGAAGACTTGCGAGCTGCACCCTTACGAGCCGTCTTCGCAGGCGTCTCAGCGATGAGCTTCATGCAGTCATCATAGCTCATCGACGTGGGGTCGACATCCTTGGGGAGCTTGTAGTTGTCAGTCTTGTACTTGAGGTACGGGCCGAAGCGACCGGTGCGGATCGAGAGGTCAGCATCTTCAGCGAAGGACTTCAGGAGGCTCTTCTCCTCGCTCTCACGCTTCTCACGGATGATCTCGATAGCTTGCTCTGCGGTGCAGGAGAGGGGGATCGGTGTCCTTAGGCAGGCTGTAGAACTTCCCTGCGTGGCGGACATAGGGGCCGAAGCGACCCACTGCGACCGTCATCACCTCACCCTCATACTCACCGATATTTTTCGGCAGGTCAAAGAGCGCAAGGGCTTCTTCGAGGGTAATCGTCTCGAGCGACTGCCCCTTCTGCAGCGAAGCAAAGCGGGGCTTCTCGGCATCCTCTGCCGTACCCAGCTGTGCCATGGGGCCGTAGCGGCCGATGCTAACCGACACCTGTAGACCCGTTGAGGGCTGTACACCGAGGATACGCTGGCCGACACGCTGAGCAGGACGCTCATGCGTGGCACGCTCTACCTCGGGGTGGAAGCGCTGGTAGAAGTCACCTATCGCGCCTGTCCAAGAGGTCTTCCCCTCGGCGATCGTATCGAACTCCTCCTCGACGCGTGCCGTGAAGTTGTAGTCTACGATATTGGGGAACTGGTCGACAAGGAAGTCATTGACGACGATACCCACATCGGTAGGCAGGAGCTTCCCCTTGTCAGCGCCGTAGACTTCGCTCTTGACAGCACGCTTGACGGCGCCATCCTTGAGGGTCAGTACGGTATAGTTGCGGCACTGGCCTTCACGGTCAGCACGCTCTACGTAGCCACGATTCTGGATCGTCTGAATCGTGGGAGCATAGGTCGAGGGACGGCCGATGCCGAGCTCTTCCATCTTGCTCACCATCGAAGCCTCCGTGTAGCGGGCAGGGCGCTGTGTGAAGCGCTCTTCCCCCGTGAGAGCTTCGAGCGAAAGGGCTTCGCGCTCCTTGACGGCGGGGAGGAGCTTTGTCACCTCTGCATTGCCTTCCTCTCCCGTCGACTCCATATAGACATCGAGGAAACCTCGGAAGGTGATCACTTCGCCCTGTGCGGTGAAGGCATAGTCCGTACCAGAGACGGGGATCGAGACGGTCGTGCGCTCGATCTCTGCGTCCGCCATCTGCGAGGCGAGGGTACGCTTGCGGATCAAGTCATAGAGACGCTGCTCCTGAGCCGTACCACCGACACGCTCGCGGTCGATATAGGTGGGGCGAATAGCTTCGTGAGCCTCCTGCGCACCCTTGCTCTTGGTCTGGAAGCGGCGGGGCTGGTGGTATTCCTTCCCGGGGTGCTTCTCGATCTGACGAGCGATAGCACCGAGGGCTTGCGAAGAGAGGTTGACCGAGTCGGTACGCATATAGGTGATATGCCCCGATTCGTAGAGGGACTGTGCGAGGCGCATCGTCTGCGAGACGGAGTAGCCGAGCTTGTGTGCGGCCTCCTGCTGCAGCGTAGATGTGGTGAAGGGAGCCGCTGGCGAGCGGCGAGCAGCACGGCGCGTGATCGCACCGATAGAGAAGTCTGCCGTAGCACAGCGTGTCATGAGGGCCTCAGCCTCGGCTTCAGTAGCGAAGCGATGATTGAGCTCTGTCAAGAGACGCTCACCCGAGGGGAGGACGAAGGTCGCCTGTAGGCGGTAAGAAGATTGGGGTACGAAGGCTGTGATCTCACGCTCACGGTCGACGATGAGTCGGACGGCTACGCTCTGCACACGCCCTGCCGAAAGCGAGGGACGGATGCGCTTCCACAGTACGGGAGAGAGCTCGAAGCCCACGATACGGTCGAGGACGCGGCGTGCCTGCTGCGCATCGACAAGATTCATGTTCACCTCACGTGGGTGCTCCAGGGCATGGAGGAAGGCTTCGGCGGTGATCTCGTGGAAGACGATACGGCGGGTCTTCTCTGGCTTGAGCTCAAGGGCTTCGCTCAGGTGCCAAGCGATGGCTTCTCCTTCGCGGTCTTCATCGGAAGCAAGGTAGACGAGGTCGGCTTTCTTTGCTGCGGCTTTGAGTTCGCGCACCAGGCTCTTCTTGTCCTCGGTGATGACGTACTCGGGGCGGAAGTGATCCTCTACATTCACGCTGAAGGAATGCTGCTTGAGGTCACGCACATGGCCCGCACTGGCCATGACCTTATAGTCGTTCAGTTGATGTTTTTGAGAAAGCCAGAGATCAGCTCGGCCTTCTTCGGAGACTCTACTATAACTAAATTCATCTACAGATTACCCTATCTCTTCTATTATAATGGTTACGGGCAGGCACGCCCGGTGCAAAGGTAGCAAAAAGCCCCCACCCCTGCATACTCAGCGCACTCTAAAGAGCAGACATAGAGCACAAGAGGGGACTGGATACAAAAAAAATCGGCTCACCTCGTATGAGGCAAGCCGATCGTCTTGAAAAAAGTGGAGAATAACGGATTCGAACCGTTGACCCCCTGCGTGCAAGGCAGGTGCTCTAGCCAGCTGAGCTAATCCCCCAGGTAAGTCTCTTAAAGTAGTCCCAGGCAGATTTGAACTGCCGACCTCTACATTATCAGTGTAGCGCTCTAACCAACTGAGCTATAGGACTGTCTTTAGGACTATAATAAGGTGAGAAGAAAAGATATCGACAGCAGAAGCGAGTAAGCACATTCAGGAAAGACACCTAACTCATCTCTTACGTACATACTACACTAACTATACTAAAGCCCATTTTCAGAACTCCAGAAAGGAGGTGTTCCAGCCGCACCTTCCGGTACGGCTACCTTGTTACGACTTAGCCCCAGTCACCTGTATTACCCTAGGCCGACCCTTGCGGTTACGGACTTTAGGTACTCCAGACTCCCATGGCTTGACGGGCGGTGTGTACAAGGCCCGGGAACGTATTCACCGCGCCATGGCTGATGCGCGATTACTAGCGAATCCAGCTTCACGGAGTCGAGTTGCAGACTCCGATCCGAACTGTGATAAGGTTTAGAGATTCGCATCCTGTCGCCAGGTAGCTGCCCTTTGTCCTTACCATTGTAACACGTGTGTCGCCCCGGATGTAAGGGCCGTGCTGATTTGACGTCATCCCCACCTTCCTCACGCCTTACGACGGCAGTCTCTACGGAGTTCCCAGCATCACCTGATGGCAACCGTAGACAGGGGTTGCGCTCGTTATGGCACTTAAGCCGACACCTCACGGCACGAGCTGACGACAACCATGCAGCACCTACATAGATGTCCCGAAGGAAAACTCCCTTTCAGGAGCGGTCATCTACATTTCAATCCCGGGTAAGGTTCCTCGCGTATCATCGAATTAAACCACATGTTCCTCCGCTTGTGCGGGCCCCCGTCAATTCCTTTGAGTTTCACCGTTGCCGGCGTACTCCCCAGGTGGATAACTTAACGCTTTCGCTTAGGAGCATACTGTATATCGCATACGCCCAGTTATCATCGTTTACAGCGTGGACTACCAGGGTATCTAATCCTGTTTGATACCCACGCTTTCGTGCTTCAGCGTCAGTTGTACCTTAGTAAGCTGCCTTCGCAATCGGAGTTCTGCGTGATATCTATGCATTCCACCGCTACACCACGCATTCCGCCTACCTCATCTACACTCAAGCCCGCCAGTATCAATGGCAATTTAGGAGTTAAGCTCCTAGATTTCACCGCTGACTTAACAGGCCGCCTACGCACCCTTTAAACCCAATAAATCCGGATAACGCTCGCATCCTCCGTATTACCGCGGCTGCTGGCACGGAGTTAGCCGATGCTTATTCATACGGTACATGCAGGGAGTCACACGTGACTCTTGTTATTCCCGTATAAAAGAAGTTTACAATCCATAAGACAGTCATCCTTCACGCGACTTGGCTGGTTCAGGCTCTCGCCCATTGACCAATATTCCTCACTGCTGCCTCCCGTAGGAGTCTGGTCCGTGTCTCAGTACCAGTGTGGGGGTTCAACCTCTCAGTTCCCTACCCATCGTCGCCTTGGTGAGCCGTTACCTCACCAACTAGCTAATGGGACGCATGCCTATCTCACAGCGAATTTCATTTCCTCTACCTTGGATGCCCAAGATGGAGTGTACGCGGTATTAGTCCGTCTTTCGACGGGTTATCCCCCTCTGTGAGGCAAGTTGCATACGCGTTACGCACCCGTGCGCCGGTCGCCATCAGTCTTAGCAAGCTAAGACCATGCTGCCCCTCGACTTGCATGTGTTAAGCCTATCGCTAGCGTTCATCCTGAGCCAGGATCAAACTCTTCATTGTCAATATTTTTATTGTACTTTGTTCTGTTTGTCTTGCTCCGAAATGATTCTTGCTTCAGATTTATTAGTGTATCTCTACCTAAGTAAAGGTCGTAATTGACGGTTAGGTCTTCTTTTCCCTAAACGTTTGTTACTACACTTCTGTTTGTCAATATCAATTATCTCAAAGATCTCTTTCGTCGTTACGATCAGCGTCGCCGCTAGGCCGTCCGTTTCTTTTGCGAGTGCAAAGGTAAAGCAAAGTTTTCACTCCACCAAATCTTGAGTGAAACTTTTCTGTCACCACTCTCGATTTAACCCCTGTCATTCATTGCTCGTTCGCCTGACTTGCGACTGCAAAGATACGGCAATTTCCGCCGAATATCCAAATCTAAGCATAAGATTCTGCGCACTTTCTCAAGATGAGGCTCCTCTTCGCGCGCGTACATTAATATATAAGATGGAGGAAGTCCCATTCCCAATGAGCAGAAGTCTCGCTGATGAGGGGAGGAGACTTCTCACGTGAGGGGTGATATAAACCTATACAGGTCGCTGGGCTAACCTATATTGAGACTGTCGGCGAGAGTCCTATCCCTACTTATTATGCTAAGGCATCGCACACTCAGCTCCCCGATATACCTCTCCGAAGCAATACGCAAGCTCTTCGCCTTATCGCGAGGATTCCTCTTATCCAGCAGAGGGAAAAGTGGCATTCTCATGAAGAAAAAAGCACCTTCACATAGTGGTTTTTCCGCATCTATGCACGTAGATTTAAAGACCAGGCATGCAAATCCAAATATCCACGTACGTAGATATTAGAGCCACGTACGTAGTCCAAACTTATCTACCACTCGTCCACAACTTTTATCCCTACGCGAGGCAACAGTCTCATATTGACCGCAGCACGAAACCTATATAGGTTCGCAGCACCCCACCATAGAGCTTGGATGAGGTAGCTTATATCAAGCTAAATTTCAGCACGATACACTCACACTCATCATAGGGTACCATAAGGGTAGCATGTCGGGGTGGGAATTGCAGTACCTTTGCTGGTAGAAGAATTGGTATAAGATTGCTTTGAAATAAGAACAGCGACTATGGCTACAATCAAATGTATAGGGGTACTGACCTCTGGCGGTGATGCACCTGGGATGAATGCCGCCATCCGCTCGGTCACCCGCACAGCTATCTATCACGGCATCCGCGTCAAGGGGATCTACCGTGGCTACAAGGGACTGATCACTGGTGAGATCGAAGACTTCGAGACACAGCACGTGAGCAACATCGTCCAGCGCGGGGGTACGATCCTCAAGACTGCACGCTGCCCAGAGTTCTGCACGCCCGAAGGTCGTGCCTTGGCCTATGAGACGATGCGCACCCACAGGATCGATGCCCTCGTCGTCATCGGTGGCGACGGGTCGCTCTCTGGTGCACGTGAGTTCGCCGAAGAGTTCGACATCCCCATCGTTGGCCTCCCTGGCACGATTGACAACGACCTCTACGGCACCGACCTCACGATCGGCTACGACACAGCGCTGAACACCATCGTCTCCGCCGTGGACAAGATCCGCGACACCGCCTCCTCACATGATCGCCTCTTCTTCGTAGAGGTCATGGGGCGTGAAGCTGGCTTCCTTGCCCTCAATGGTGCTATCGCTTCGGGAGCAGAAGCTGCGATCATCCCCGAGTTTGCCTTCGAGAAAGACCAGCTCGCTGAGACGATCGAGAACGGCTTCCGCAAGACGAAGAATAGCAGCATCGTGCTCGTCTCCGAGAGCGAGAGCACGGGTGGAGCAATGAAGGTCGCCGAGCGCGTGGAGAAGGAGTACCCACAGTTCGACGTGCGTGTCGTGATCCTCGGTCACATCCAGCGCGGGGGATCCCCCCAGTGCACAGGACCGCATCATCGCCAGCCGCATGGGTGTCGCCGCCATCGAGGCCCTCCTTGAGGGGCAGCGCAACGTGATGATCGGGATCGTCAATGATGCCCTCGTGTACGTGCCCTTCTCGAAGGCGATCAAGAAGAACAAGCCCATCGACACGGACCTCCTCGAGGTCCTGCGCATCCTCTCGATCTAAGGACAGGACTCCCCTACCCTCACACGCTTCGCCAAAGCAGCGGGAGAAACAAAAGCACGAGCGGTCGCAAAGCAATAGATGCTTTGCGACCGCTCGTGCTTTATGCCCTAATGAGAGAGTGCGGGACTTACAGCTCGCGACGCAGGCGTGCCACAGGGAGGCGGAGCTGCTCACGATACTTCGCCACGGTACGACGGGCGATGGGATAGCCTCGGGCAGCAAGGAGCTGGGTGAGCTGCTCATCGGAGAGTGGCTGACGCTTGTCCTCACCTGCGATGAGTTCGGCAAGAGCTTCGCGGACCTCACGGGTGGAGACGCTCTCACCTTCGTCATTGAGGATGCCTTCGCCGAAGAAGAACTTCAGCATATAGACTCCGTAGTCGGTCTGCACGGACTTACTATTGCTCACACGAGAGATCGTACTGATATCGAGGCCTGTAGCCTCGGCAATATCCTTGAGGATCATCGGGCGCAGAGCCGACACCTCTCCCGTGAGGAAGAAGGCACGCTGGTGCTCGACGATGGCAGTCATCGTCTTGCGCAGAGTCTCCTCGCGCTGATGAATAGCATCAATGAACCAGCGAGCCTGCTCGACCTTGTGGCGCAGGAAAGTCATCGCCTCACGGCTCTGACGCGAGCCATCACGCTGATCCTTGTGTTGCTCGAGGAGTGCAAGGTAGGTGGGACTTAGGCGTAAGGGGGGCAGATCTCGCTCACCGACGAGTGAAATCAAGAGCTCGCCATCACGCTCGGTGACGATGAAGTCGGGGGTGATGTGCATAAAGCGCCCTTCGCTGTCATCGCCGTAGCCACCAGCTGGCTTGGGGCTGAGGTGCGAGATGAAGGCGTAGAGCTCGGAGAGGCGCTCCTCGCTCACCCCGAGTGCTGCACATAGGCGGTCAAAACGCTTATTGACAAAGTCCTCGTAGTGATGCTCGATCATACGCTGCGCCTCACGATGTAGGGGGGTAGCTGGCAGGCGCTCGATCTGCAAGAGGAGTGACTCTCTGAGGTCGCGTGCACCGATACCAGCGGGATCCAGCGTCTTCACCAGACGGATGAGTTCGGCGATCTCTTCGGGCGTGACGGAGAGGCCCGCTTTGAAGAGTAGATCATCCTCAATCTCCTCGACAGAGCGTGTCAGATAGCCGTCGTCGTCAATGTTCCCGATGATGTAGCGTGCGATCTCGCGGCGTGTCCCCTCCAGCGGAGTGACGAGCGAGAGCTGCTCCATCAGATACTCATCAAGCGAAGGGGCACCAGCCGCGAAGGGGATCTCTTCGCGGACCGACTGGCGCTCCTGCAGCTCACGGAGCTTATAGTCGGGGATATCATCCTCTGTAGCGTATTCGCCGAGCTCCCAGTCTTGGTCGTCGCTATCGGAGGGCGTCGACTCTTCGTCGGAGCCATCTTGCTGGGGCGCCTCGTCGTTCTCTTCGAGTGCGGGATTCTCCTCCAGCTCACGCTCGATACGCGCCTCCAGCTCCAGCCCCGTGAGCTCCAGCATCTTGATGGCTTGGATCTGTGCGGGCGTGAGCGAAAGCGATTGGTCGAGCTTCTGCTGCTGAGTGAGCTTATTCATCGGCGGTAGGGAGCGAAGAGGATAAGAGAAAAGGCAGGTAGAAGGTACGGCTACAGATCTTCGTGGTCGTAAGTCCAGACGATCTCCTCACCATTGATGCGGAAGACCTCCTTACGTGCCAGGGCGAAGAAGTAGTCACTTAGGCGATTGACGAAGCGCAGGACATTCACATCCAGCGGCGTCTCGCTATTGAGGCGATAGATGATGCGCTCGGCACGACGGCAGACGGTACGGCAGACGTGCGCAGCGGCTGTGATCGCTCCACCCGAGGGGAGGATGAAGGCCTTGATAGTGGTACCATATCGTCAAGGCGATCGATCTCACGCTCGACACGTGCCACAGCGCTCTCAGTGACGGAGGTCACGGTGTGCACATCGTCCTGCGTGGTGTCGGTAGCGAGGTAGCCACCGACGGAGAAGAGCTTGTGCTGTAGCCAGAAGAGGAACTTCTTATCCTCCTCCTCGAGCTCGTAGGCCAGCAGCACGCCGACAAATGAATTCAGCTCATCGATCGTGCCATAGCTCTCCAGACGGATGTCGTACTTGGGCACGCGCTGCCCACCGACCAGGGAGGTGCGGCCCTTGTCGCCGCCCTTGGTATATAGCTTATACTTCTCTCTCTGTATCCATAGTGATAGTGATAATTATAGGGGTAAGGCGGGGGTGATGTACCCGCTCTGTAGAGATAACAGCGCTAAGGCTCTAAAAGATACATCGGCGAAGCGGTCGTACGCTTCAGTGCCGTGAGCGAGAGGTCCTTGCCCACGCGAATGCCCTCGGCAAAGAGACGCTGCTCGACGGTCTTCCAGCAGAGATCGGGGTGGTTGTTGTCCTTACTCAGGTGGCACAGCCAGACATTCTTCATACCCGTGTGATAGACACGAGCCAGGAGCTCGGCCGCCTCATCATTAGAGAGGTGCCCCTGCGGCGAGGCGACACGCCCCTTGAGGAACTCAGGATAGCTCCCACTGCGTAGCATCTCGGGGTCGTAGTTCGCCTCGAGCACCACGTGGTCCGCACGGCTGATGTAGTCGGCGATATCATCAGTGACGTGGCCGACGTCAGTAGCGAGCGTGAAGCGGAAGTCACCCTTCGTGATGTGATAGCCCACGTTCTCCGCGCTGTCATGCGGCACGGGGAAGGGCTCGATAGTGAAGCCTGCTACGGTGAAGGGCTCGTAGATCTTGATCTCACGGCGTGAGGGGCCGATAGGGTCCTGCACGAAGCGGCTATTGGCTATGCTGTCGTGCACCAGCCGCGTGGCATAGACGGGCAGGTGATAGACGCCCCCGATGACCCCGACGGTACGGATGTGGTCGGCGTGGTCATGCGTGACGATGACCCCGTGTATGGCACCGCCGTCGAGCGGTATACCTTCAGCCTTGAGGGTCTTGGTGATAGTGCGGATAGGGATCCCCGCATCGATGAGGAAGCCCCCCGCCTCGTCTCCTATGTAGTAGCAGTTCCCACTGCTCCCACTGGAGAGGCACATAAATCTTATCATTCGTGGATCTGGGTGTAGATACGTGGCCTCTATCGGCGATAGATGGAGATCTCGCGGGAGAAGCCCTCCATCTCCTGGTCGAGGCTCATCTCTCCGCGCAGAGGGATGGCCATCAAGCGGCTGACCTCCTCGCTGCTGAAGCCCTGACCGAGGAGGTACATCAGCTTCGTCAGTGCGGCCTCAGTCGTGGCATCACGCCCGCTGACCAGCCCGATCTTCTCGAGGAGGACGCCCGTCTCGTAGCGCGTCATATCGACGTAGCCCGTGACGCACTGCGTGACATTCACGATGACGACGCCACGTGCCACAGCGGCACGGAGCGCATCGAGGAACCAAGGCATCATCGGCGCATTGCCACTGCCGAAGGTCTCCATCACCACCCCGCGCAGCGAAGGCACGGAGAGGACGGCTTCGACGACCTCGCGTGTGATACCAGGGAAGAGCTTCAAGACCGCCACATGAGGGTCAAAGTACGGGCGCACCGAAAGCGTACGCCCCACATGAGCGTTTGCGATGACGGCGTCGTGGTAGCGGATCTCGATACCGGCATAAGCCAGATGGGGATAGTTGTACGACTCGAAGGCGCTGAACTGATCGGCGCTGATCTTGCTCGTGCGGTTGCCACGCATCAGATAGTTCTCGAAGAAGAGCGATACCTCAGGTACACGTGGGCGGCCTGCTTCGTCACGCGCTGCAGCGATCTCGATAGCCGTGATAAGGTTCTCCTTCCCGTCCGTACGGAGCTTCCCCACGGGGAGCTGTGAGCCGGTGAAGACGATAGGCTTAGCGAGCCCCTCGAAGACGAAGCTCAGTGCCGAGGCGGTATAAGCCATCGTATCGGTGCCGTGGAGGATGACGAAGCCGTCGTACTTATCGTAGTTCTCCTCGATGACACGAGCCAGCTGTACCCAGTGCTCGGTAGTGATAGCCGAGGAGTCCAGCGGTGGCTGAAACTCCACGCTGGAGATATCGCAGCCCAAGAGACGCAGCTCTGGGACGTTGTCCTGCAGGTAATTAAAGTCAAGGGGTTCGAGAGCACCCGTCTCTGGGTTCTCAAGCATCCCGATCGTCCCTCCGGTGTAGACCAAGAGGATAGATGCGCGTGGTGCAACCATGTTGTAGTGTAGTTGTAAGCACATTAGCGGGGCGAAGCAAGGCCTTTTCAGGCCCTGTCGCCCCCATGTTTATTCTCTACAGACAAAGATAACAATAATATACCGCCATTCGGCTTCTTAGCGGGGCTCTTCTCAGGGCTCGTAGGGGAGCGGAATATAGGATGGAGAAGAAAGCTGCTTTGGATCGATTCCTATATAGCTTCGTGTGACGACCAATATTAGGTTGTTGCTCCGCGTAGGGATAAAAAGTTGTGGACGAGTGGTAAATAAGTTTGGACTACGTACGTGGCTCTAATATCTACGTACGTGGATATTAGAACTGACGTGCCTGGTCTTTAAGACTACGTGCGTAGACAAAGGCAAACCACTACGGGAAGGCGCTTTTTCTTCAAGGGAATAGCACTTTTCCCTCCGCTGGATAAGAGAAATACTCGCGATAAGGCAAGAGGTTTGCTTAACTATTTCGGAGAGGCATATCGGTGAGCTGGGCGTGCGATACCACTCTAAAAGGAGGGTAGGACTCGCGGCAACAGCCTCCGATAACGAGCAAATAGGAATAGGCCGGATACAACTTCCCCCGCTATACACCCGACACACGGGGTATAGCGGGGGAGGAAAAAGGAAGAAAGTAAAGTGGCGCTTCTATCCCTTAGAAGCGGTAAGTCGCTGAGAGGCTTAAGTTGCGTGGCGAGCCAGGGAAGGAGCGCAGACGGTCGTAGCCCGAGACGTAGTAGCGCTTATCCAGCAGGTTATTCGCGTTCAGCTGGAGCTGTACATCGCGCACCTTATAGTAGAGAGCCGCATCAAGGAGGACATAGCCAGGGTAGGTGACTACGTTGGCACGGCGACCGACCTGTCCGAGGCGCTCACTCACACCATGCACACCGAAGCCGATACCGAGCCCTTCGATAGGGCCTTGAGGGATGACGAACTTCGTCCAGACGTTTGCCGAATGACGGGGCGTACCAGGGCGCTGCAGGTTGAGGTCCTTCGTCCCATCGGCAGCCTTGGTGATCTCAGCGACATTGTAGCTATAGCTGGCCATCACGCTCCAGAAGGGGAGGATCTTCCCCGCTACATCGACCTCCACACCGCGTGAGAGCTCCTCGCCGATAGGCACCATGCGGTTAGGCTCACCCGTGATCCCCGCATTGTAGAGCGTATTGCGCTGGCGGAGGCTGAAGACACTCAGCGTAGCCGTGAGGCGGCTATTGAGGTAATCCCCCTCTTAGCGCCAAGCTCCCAGAGCTCACTCTGTACAGGGTCGAAAGGCCCTCCCGAGGTAGGATCACTCTGCACGGAGACCGCCTGAGGCTCGAAGCCACGGATCCACGTAGCATAGACATTCGTCGAGGGGGTGATACCGTAGACCAGCCCGACACGTGGCGTGAAGGCATGCTGATGGGTGTAGCTCTTCGCCCCCTTAGCATCCTGCACGACGTCGGTGAACCATTCTATGCGAGCACCGAGGAGGAGCTGCAGGCGCTGCCATGAGAGCTGCTCCTGCAGGTAGATCCCATTCGTGTACTGATCTGAGGGGCGTACGGCCTTCGACTCGTAGATGTACTTCGTGACGTCTTGATACTGATTGCCGACGGTAGAGTTGAGGTCGAAGGCAGGGACGTTCGTACGTGGGTTGCCGTCCTTATCCAGGAGGTACTTAGCGATATCTGCCTTCTTGAAGGTCTTCGCCGTACCACCGTTAGCTAAGAGGTAGCCACCTGCCTCGATGTAGGACGAGCCTGGAGCGAGCTGCGTATTGAAGTGGTCATAGCCCAGGAGGAGCTTGTGCTGGACGGCTCCCGTAGCGACATTCCACGTCAAGTAGTTATTGAAGGCGTGATTGCGGAAGTTGCGGAAGCGCTTCGTGACACGCATCAGGACGAGGGCGGGGTCATCCGTGCCGTCCGCCTTCTTGACGAAGGCATTGTCCTGCGAGTGCTCCATCATATCCTCGCTGTAAGAGGAGTAGAGGTAGGTACTATTGAAGAGGAGCCCCTCAGCGATCTGATGCGAGAGAGCGAAGGTCAGGTTCAGCGTCTGCTCACGCAGATAGTCATTGGCTGCCGACTGCGTAGAAGAGATAGGGCGGGAGAAGAGATCCCCATCACCAAATATCGCGACACCACGGTCGAGCTTCCCCACACCGCTGGTGTACACCAGGTCTACATTGAGGCGAGTACGATCTGAGGGCAGATAGGTGATCGAGGGGGCTACGATCTGCGTCGTGAGCTTCTGCAGATCACGGAAGGTATCCGAATTCTCATAGCCGAGATTGAGGCGGTAGAGGAGTGTCTTGCGCTCATTGAGCGGGCCCGTAAAGTCGGCATAGGCGCGACTCGTATTGAAGCTCCCAGCCGTCAGCGATACCGAGCGACGGGCTATATTGAGGGGCTTCTTCGTCACACGATTGATGACACCACCTGGGGCAGCATTCCCAAAGAGTGCGGAGGCAGGGCCCTTGATGACCTCGACGCGCTCGATATTCGCCAGCGATGACTGACGCCAGAGGCTCGTCTGAGCACGCATGCCGTTGAGGAGGTTGCCCGAATTGCGGTTACCCGTAGCACGGAAGCCACGGATCGAGAAGTCATTGTAGAAGGAATACTGATTGATGCCGCTGATATTCTTCACCACATCATTGACGGTGATGGCACCTTGGTCTAAGACCAGCTCTTTCGTGACGTAGCCGATGGACTGCGGGACGTCACGCAGGAGCGTCGCTGTCTTGGTCCCAGCGAAAGACATCGCATTGCGGTACGACTGCTCACGGCGCCCGATGACGTCGACGGTAGGCAGTGCTTGCTCGCGCTCATCGAGGATGAAGTGCAGGTCTGTGCCTGCTCCCTCTCCGAGGAAGAGGAGACGGCGCTGCGTGATATAGCCCATCGCCTGGATGATGACGGGCTGGCGTCCTGCGGGAAGGCCGTCGAGAGTAAAGCGCCCCTCACGGTCCGTATGCGCAGTGAGGCGAAGCTGTGGATCGCCGACAGCGAGGACTGCCCCCTCAATAGGAGCGCCATGGGAGTCGGTGACACGCCCGCGAAATTGTGCGGTGGCGGATACCACGGCCTTGGCAGGGACTGTGTCGGGGGTAACTACGGTGAAAAGCGCTTCGCCTCGGGCCGCAGTGCTCCATGCGAGCAGCCCAAGGAGTATACATTTCTTCATTGATCTATGGATATACGACAGGAGAAATAGTGACTGATGTAAATGCCCCGCAAAGGTATAGCCCCCACGAAGTGAGCACAATACCTAAAAGTAAGTATTTCACAGCCCCCTATCTCCCCACTGCTGGGGTACTCCGTGACACCGACATTAAGCACCGCCGCCCGACCGTCTCCGTAAGGGAGAGGGCCGGGCGGCGGACTATTGGGGGATAGAGGCGGAGGCGGAGCTTACTGCCTGCCTTCGGTCTCTACTGCGGGAGCAATCTTCTTGACCAGCCCCTGAAGGACAGCACCAGGGCCTACTTCGACGAAGCGCGTAGCACCGTCAGCGACCATAGCCTGTACGCTCTCCGTCCAGCGTACGGGAGCCGTCAGCTGAGCAATGAGATTCTTCTTGATGCCGTGCGTGCAGTTGACAGCGTGGGCAGGTACATTCTGATAGATGGGGCAGCGGGGGCTGTGGAACTCCGTAGCCTCGATAGCTTCGGCGAGCGCGACACGTGCTGGCTCCATCAGAGGTGAGTGGAAGGCCCCACCGACGTTGAGGCGAAGAGCACGCTTAGCACCAGCTTCCTTGAGGGCTTCGCAAGCGCGGTCGACAGCGTCGACATCACCAGAGATGACGAGCTGACCAGGGCAGTTGAAGTTGGCAGCGATGACTACCCCACCCTCGATGGTCTTGAGGATCTCGACGACCTTCTCATCGGGCAGACCGAGGATAGCAGCCATCGTACCAGGGTTAGCTTCGCAAGCCTCCTGCATAGCCAGAGCACGCTTGGAGACGAGACGCAGACCGTCTTCGAAGCTCAGCGCACCAGCAGCGACGAGTGCGGAGAACTCACCGAGGGAGTGGCCAGCGACCATATCGGGCTGGAATTCGTCACCGAGGCAGAGCGCACGGATGACGGAGTGCAGGAAGACCGCGGGCTGCGTGACCTTCGTCTGCTTGAGTTCTTCATCCGTACCAGCGAACATGATGTCAGTGATGCGGAATCCGAGGATATCGTTAGCCTTCTCAAAGAGCTCCTTGGCTAAGGGATGATTCTCATAAAGCTCCTTCCCCATACCCACGAACTGGGCGCCTTGGCCAGGGAATACATAAGCTGTCTTACTCATTTACTAAATTCTTCTTGTGATGATATACTTAGGGTCTTGGTATGCGAATTAAATCAGCTCCAGCGCCTTGACGAGGACCTTCCAGGTGCGCTCAACAGAGGCGATGTGCACCTTCTCGTCGGGAGAGTGGGGCGAGCGAAGGTCAGGACCGATGGAGATCATATCCATATCAGGCATGACGCCCTGGATGATACCACACTCCAGCCCAGCGTGGACGACGGTGATCTCGGGGGACTTACCCGTGACCTCTTCGTAAGCGCGGCGCATCGTCTTGAGGACGGCGGAGGCAGCATTGGGCGCCCAGCCGTTGTAGGCACCTGCGAACTCGACCTCTGCACCCGCCAGATTCATCGCGCTCTCGATCTGAGAAGCGACGTACTCCTTGCGGCTCTCCGAGGAGCTACGCAGCATGAAGGTAGCGGTGAAGGTACCTTCGCCGACGAAGATCTTCGCCATATTCGTAGACGACTCTACGATACCAGGGAAGTCGGTGAGCATGCTCTGCACGCCATTGATGCACGCATCGAGGGCACCGATGACACCGTCCTGGATCTCTTCGGGGATGACCGTCTTCGGTAGATCCGTGCGCTCAAGGCTGAGGCTGATGCCGTCCTCGATATTCTTATACTCCGTCTGCAGGGTATCGAGGAAGTCCGAAGCGAACTCCCACAGGCCGTCAGCCTCTGCTTCGGGGATGGTCACGAGCGCGAAGGCTTCGCGAGGGATCGCATTGCGAGCTGAGCCCCCTTCGAGGTGCACGAGGCGAGCGCCGTAGCTGGCGATAGCCTCCTTGAGGAAGCGCACGAGCTGCTTATTAGCGTTGGCACGGCCGAGGATGATATCCATACCCGAGTGACCACCGCGCAGACCCGTCAGGCTGATGCGCACGGCGATATCCCCTTCGGGCGTAGGCTCCTGATCCTTGTACTCGAGCTTGACGTTGACGTCCAAGCCACCTGCGCAGCCAGCGAAGAGAAGACCTTCATCCTCGCTGTCGAGGTTGATGAGGATATCTCCCTTAGAGAAACCAGGCTGTAGGCCGTTGGCACCGACCATACCAACCTCTTCGTCTACGGTGAAGAGGGCTTCGAGGGGGCCGTGCTTGAGGGTGTCATCGGAGAGGATGGCCATCATATAGGCTGCGCCGATACCATTGTCTGCGCCGAGCGTCGTATCACGTGCCGTCACCCACTCGCCATCGATGTAGGCATCGATAGGGTCCTTGGTGAAGTCATGCTCGATGTGGCTATTCTTCTGAGGCACCATATCGATGTGGGCCTGCAGGGTCACCACGGGGCGTCCTTCGAGGCCAGGAGTAGCAGGCTTGCGGATGAGTATATTGCCCGTAGCATCATGCTGAGCCTCAAGGTTCAGACGCTTTGCCAGAGCAAGGAGGTACTCTTGGACCGCCTCAGTGTGGAACGTCGGGCGGGGGATCTGTGTGAGATCATAGAAGTAGCTCCACACGTGAGCGGGAGACAGGGTCTTGATTTCAGCAGCCATAGTCGATTCGTTCTTAAGATGAATAATGGATAGTTATGCTCAGCGCACGCTCGCAGCTGGTGCGGTGCGTCTGCGCGTGTAGTGTCTATTGATGAAGGGAAGGGCGATGATCGCGATGAGACCCACGAGCGTGATCCACAGTGTCTGCGCCGTGTGCACGATGAGGGCGAAGTCCTTCGCAGGCTGGGCAGCCATACCAAAGGTAGTGAAGGTGATAATGACCGCAGCATGCCACGCCCCCATACCCGCCTGGACGGGCACGATGACTGACATACTACTCATGGCGAAGGCGATGCTTGCCACGGAGAGGGGAAGGTCGCGCGTGGCCTCGAAGGCGAAGAGTGCGAAGTAGAAGTAGCAGAAGTACCCGATCCAGATGAGAAGCGTCAGGAGGAGGAAGCGCCCGCGGTGTGGCATATAGCGGATGCTCATCATCCCATCCCAGATATGCAGGAAGAACTGTGCGATACGGCTCCCACGGCGATAGCGCAAGAGCCAGATGAAGCCTCCGAGAGCGAGCAGCCCGACCACCACCAGCACCACCGACCACGGGGAGTAGATGAAGGCGCGAAGTGAGGCCTCCAGCTCGGGGTGGGAAGCAAAGTAACCGATGAAGAAGTCCGTCGAGCTCAGGATAATCCCGAGGAGAATCAGCCCCAGCATCGTCACGTCCGTCAGGCGGTCGACGATGAGCGTACCGAAGAGCCCTGCGAAGGGGATGTCCTCACGGCGCTCCATCTCGACGCAGCGCCACACCTCGCCCGAGCGAGGTATCCCCATGTTCACCGTATAGGAGCCGAGCACCGTGCAGACGGCATTGATGCGCCGTGGAGGTGCTTCGCCAGCTGTGAGCGGGCGCACAAGGAGCTCCCAGCGCAAGCCTCGGCAGAGGTTGCTCATGAGTCCAAAGAGGAGGCTGAAAGGAGGATGGGATAGTTGACCCCCGTACGGAGGGTCTCCTGCAGCTCGTGCCAGTCGGTATCACGATAGAGGCCATAGAAGCCCAACCCACCGAGAAGCAGTGGGACTACAATCCAGAGAATGGACTTAAGGGTAGGATGGATCTTCATTCGACACACACCCACTCGAGAGGCGGGCAAAGCTCGAGGCTCGGCACCACACAAGGGAGTGTACTCTAATAGCTCTTAATAAATTGTACTACTTTAGTATAGCAAATGTAATAAGTTTTTAGTTATCTCCCATGCAGCAAGTTAAAGCCAAGAAGGCATTAGGCCAACATTTTCTCACCGATCTCTCTATCGCCGAGCGCATCGCCGACAGCATCTCCAGCTACCGCGATCTGCCCGTACTTGAGATCGGTCCTGGCATGGGAGTGCTGACCCAATTCCTCCTCGAGAAGGGCTATGACACGCACGTCATCGAGATCGACACCGAGTCGGTAGCCTACCTCAAGGCGCATTTCCCCGCGCTCGAGGGGCACATCATCGAGGGCGACTTCCTCAAGATCCCCATCGAAGACTACTTCCCTGGCGACGCCCCCTTCGCCCTCATCGGCAACTACCCCTACAACATCTCCTCGCAGATCTTCTTCCGTATGCTCGACTACCGCGAGCGCATCCCTTGCTGCGCTGGTATGCTCCAGCGTGAGGTCGCCCAGCGTCTGGCTTCCCCTCCGGGCAATAAGGACTACGGCATCCTAAGCGTCCTCCTGCAGGCGTGGTATGATGTGGAGTACCTCTTCACCGTCGATGAGCACGTCTTCAACCCGCCCCCCAAGGTCAAGAGCGGCGTCATCCGCCTCATCCGCAATGAGCGCACCGACCTCGGTTGCTCCGAAGCCCTCTTCAAGCAGGTCATCAAGACAGGCTTCAACCAGCGTCGTAAGACCCTGCGCAACTCACTCAAGGCGCTCTTCGGAGCCGACTACGCGGGCTACACAGCAGAGATCTTCTCCAAGCGCCCCGAGCAGCTCGGTGTCGAGGACTTCGTCACGCTGACGCGCCTCCTCGAGGAGCATCAGGCGAAGGCCGCTGCTAAGGCGTAGCATTTACACGACACGATAAAGCGGGCTCAGATGATAGTCATCTGAGCCCGCTTTCATATCTCTATTCACCATACTTGGGAGCCGCATTCTCCATCCTTATAGTGAAGGGTGGCACGAACCCATATTGGTCGGTAGGCGAACCACTACTGGTCAGCGATCGGACCAGTAGTGGTCACGATACGAAGCAGTACTGGTCGATATTAGTCACCAGTACTGGTTCACCCAATGACCTCCCGAAGGGGCATTCTGAGTTACGCCTTCTCGCGCACGGAGCAGCGTGTGAGTGAGGCGAATAAACGACCGCTCCCCCACCCCGTGCAGCTGCAGCACGAGGCGGGGGAGCGGTATGACTTTTTAAGAGCGGTGTGCGGACTATTCCGTCAGCTCGACGCGCTCAGCAGAGGGAGGAGGCGTAGTCGCACCCCAGCTCTTGTTGGGGCGAGAGCCCATGGTGAAGACGAGCTTGCCACCGGCAGCCAGATCGCTGTGGCGGATCCAGGGGCGATCGAGTGGCTTGCCGTTGAGCGTAGCCTTCTGGATGTACTTGTTCTCCGAGGAAGCGCCTTCCGCCTCGATGACGAAGGTGCGACCCGAAGCCAGACGCAGCGTCACCTTCGAGAAGAAGGGCGTACCGATGTTGTACACAGGTATACCAGGGGTCACGGGGTAGATGCCCATCATGGAGAAGACCACGAAGGCCGTCATACCGCCACCATCTTCGTCACCAGGCATACCCATCAGGTCGCCACGGAACCAGGTGTCGATGAGCTTACGCACCAGACGCTGCGTGCGCCAGGGAGCGCCAGCGTAGTTGTAGAGATAGGGGATGTGGAGGCTGGGCTCGTTCGACATAGCGAACTGCCCGACGTTCCCCGTCTGGTCGGGGAGCTTGCTGTAGAACTCCCACTTCGACATGCTGAGTGGTGTGCGCAGGGTCTCGTCCAGACGCTCGATGAAGCGCTCGCGACCGCCCATCAGATAGATGAGGTCAGCGGGGTTGTGCTGTACGTCCCAGCGATAAGTATAGGCATTGTTCTCATCGTAGTAGTCACGTGCACCGAGGCCACCAGAGAGCTCATAGTTGAAGGGCTCGATGAAGCGACCCTTCTTATTCTTGGGGTGGAAGAAGCCCGTATCGTAGTTGAAGAGCTTGCGGTAGTCGTAGGAGCGGCGCAGATAGTCGGCACTCTCCACGTCGTGGCCGGAGAACTTCGCCAGCTGCGACAGGCACCAGTAGTCGTAGGCAGCAGCGAGGCTGACGGCGACACTCTGGCGCTTCTCCCACAGCGTCACCTCGGGGACGGTCTCCTTCTCCCCGATATCCAGACCAGGGAAGTAGCCTTCGCGATCCATGAACTCAGAGAGCTCACCCTTAGGACGGCGCGTCCAGGGTAGGTAGGACTTCTCGGCAAGGGTCTTCTTCGAGGCCTGATAAGCGGCGCTGAGGTTGAAGCCCGAGAGGCCCTTAGCATAGGCATCAGCGAAGGTAGCGATGGTGTGCGAGCCGTTCATACGGTGCGTATCGCCCGTGACTTCGGGGAAGGTAGGCAGCCATCCCTCGGGGCTCTGCTCGGCCATACGGAGGTAGCTCGTGAGCATCTGCTGCTCCTTCACAGGGTCGAGGAGGATGCGTAAGGGGTGCGTAGCGCGGTAGGTATCCCACAGCCAGTCGTCGGTGTAGAAGGGTACGCCCTCGTCATCGTGGACCTTCTTGTCGAAGCCACTCCAGTAGCGACCGTCCTCCGAGAGGCAGATCATACGCTCATAGGTGCGGTAGAGTGAGGTGTAGAAGACACGACGCTCCTCGGGAGTACCGCCCTCGATCTCGACCTTATCGAGCGCCTTAGACCACTCGTTGCGCCCGTACTTAGCCACGAGATTGACCTCGAAGGACTGGATCTCCTGCTCGACGTTGCGCTTAGCCTGCTCGACGCTGATGTACGACACGCCATAGCGGAGGGTCACCCCCTGCTTAGCGAAGGAGAGGCAGAGGGTATTGCCACGTGCCACGCCATCGACCGTCGCGAGGCGGCCCGTGAGTGTATCACGCACGAGGCGCTCCGTGGGCTCAGCATCCATCTCGGCATAGAGGTAGACGCGCGTAGAGTCCTCGAGCTGCTGGTAGCCGAAGAGGTTCTTCCCCGAAGCGACGAGCTCCCCGTCGGGCGTAGAGAAGACGAGGTGATGGCCTGCCTTAGCCCGCTCGAAGTTGAACTGATAGATCGCACTGCGGTACGAGGGAGCATAGCGCACACGCACCTCGGGCTCCAGCAAGGTCACCTCATAGAGGTAGGGACGGACGCTCTCACTATCGTAGCTATAGCGTGACACCTCGGGGAGGCTATCGCTGAGGGCACTCAGCGGGCTGATAGCGAAGGCCGATACGCCACGGTGCGACGTCAGGATCACCGGTAGGCCTGCGATCTGCTCAGAAGCATAGTCCGTACGCTGCGGGTGCACACGCATCATCCCATTAGGCAGATGCACTGTGGGGAAGGTGGGCACAAGGAGATGGCTAATATTCCCTATGTAGGGGTCTACATAGTCGATCGGGTCAAGGCTCTTTGAGCGACCAAGACCCGCCGAGGAGCAGCCTACCAGTACGAGGCTGAGCAGGAGGCCCGCCAGGAGCGAGCGTGTCTGATGAAGCATGGGCGATAAATGAAACTTGGGAGGATAGCCCCCTATAGACGAGATGCCTTAGCACTCACCTGCAGGGCACATTCTCCTCAAAGATAACGAAAAAGCCCCATCTATCAGCTGGATAGATGGGGCTTCTTGCTATGTGGATAGCGTGCCGATGGGCTTACTTCTTCAGCTCAATGTCGACACGTCGAGCGCTGCTCTTGAGGTCGGTATTGCGGTCGACGCCACCAGCGATGCTGATGAGACGATCAGGCGATACACCGCAAGCGATGAGGTAGTCGAGGACAGCCTGACTACGGCGCTTCGAGAGACGCTCGTTCACGAGGGCATTCCCTTCGGGGGAAGCGTAGCCCGTGAGGTAGAGCTTCATATCGGGATCGCCTGCGAGGACGCGATAGACTTCATTGAGAGCGAGGCGTGCTTCGGGGAGCAGATCGCTCTTACCTACGGGGAAGAAGACCTGACGCTTGAAGTAGGAGACGACGACCGTGTCCGTGCGGACCTCTGTCTTCGTCTGCACCTCGGGCTGCAGGGGCTGCTGAATGACCGTAGGAGCGGGCTGCTGGATCACCGTGGGAGCAGGCTGCTGGATGATCACCTGAGGCTGCTGTGCGGGCTGAGCCTGCTGAGCGGCACGCAGGGCAGCGAGCTCCTGCTGGAGCTCGCGCAGGAGCGAGTCACTCGAGCTATTGTCTACGACGGGCTGCCGGATGATCGTCTGCTTCTGGCTCTTTGAGCGAGCGGGCAGGACGATAGCATCGCGGTCCGAGTCACGGCGCTGCAGGAGGAGGAGCATCAGCTGCTCGAGGCGATCGAGACGGCTATTGCTCCCCTGAGGCTGTACCTGGGGCGCAGCTTGGGGTGCGTAGGTATAGTTCACGCTACCAGCAGGTGCGTAGGGCATGGGCTGCTGGGGTGCTGCACCACCGAGACCGAGGGCACTGAGGAGCATCTGCAGCTTCACCAGACGGAGGTCTTCGGCCGTGAGGCCGTAGGCCGTCTGCTTGGTCTGCTGCTGGCTCTCCGATGCGATACGGGCTTCGGCGACAGCACGCACGGCACGCATCAGATCTTCCTCAGAGAGGGTGATGAGCGTGTCGGCCGCAGTGAGAGGCTGACTCGCACTCTGCCCTGCGCTCTGTGCCAGGGCGACAGAGCTAACAGAGAAGAGGGAGAGAGCAAGGAGGAGGGACTTCATAGGACGCATGTCTCTTAGAAGTTGAAGCGATAGCCTACAGCCAGCTGGTTGTTGCGGAAGGCACCACGAGCGGTGTAGTCAACGAAGACACGACCACCGAGGACGTTGCCGAGGGACGTACCGACGACAAAGTTGGGGAGGAAGCGTGATACACCACCGATGCTATTGACACCCAGACCGACACCGAGGTAAGGCGTGATAGCCCCGTCGAGGAAGGTAGGCAGGTTGTAGAGGATGTTAGCGTTCAGACCGAAGCCCGTCTTCTTACCGAAGGCTACATAAGCATCGGGAGCGAAGTCGAACTGAGAGTCGAGGATCTGCATGTAGCCGCGAGCGCCTACGTTGACACCGACTTGATCACCGAAGTTAGGACCTACGAAGAGGGCAGCACGGTTGAACTTCAGCGTTTCCTTAGCAGGCTCTACCTTGACTTCCTTAGCGTAGACTTCATCCTTCTCGTTCTGACCAGCGACGATGACGCGGTCACGACGGTTCTGCTCATTCTGCAGATACTGCTCGATGAGGCGGATGTCATCGCTGGACTTACCCGACTGCTGAGCACCAGCGATCTGCTGAGCCTGCGTCGTGTTGATAGCGTCGAGGCGGTCAATGACCTGGTCGAGGCGCTTGACGAGAGCGATGCTGGGGTCTACCTTAGAGGCGTCCTGGCTCTGCTGCTGTGCCTGAGGCTGAGCCTGTACGGGCTGGCCGAGGAAGTTAGGAGCAGCGTAGGGGCTACGATAGAGAGCGTTCAAGAGGAGGATCTTATCGAGGTCAGAGAGGTTGCTACCCGTGACATCAGATACAGATACCTGTGAGCCCTTCTCACGCTTGAGGTCGCTGACGACCTGGTTGACGAGAGCGTCGAACTGAGCCTTGGTCAGCGTGACCGTACGGCCCTGCTGAGCGACCTGAGGCTTCTGCGTAGCGACCTGAGCCGTCTGGTTGTCGACGTCCGTGATGCGGTCAGCTACTTCGCTCTTCTCACGCAGTACGCGGGTCACCGTGACGGTATCGCGGCGAGAGACAGCATCAGCCAGCTCTTCGTTGAGCTTCTTGATACGAGCGTCGTAGTCAGCACGCTGAGCGTTGAGCTTCTTGATACGAGCGTCGTAGTCTGCACGCAGAGCGTTCATTTCCTCGAGGTTGGATTCCTGCAGGCGAGCGACTTCAGAGCGCGTCTGAGCATCGCTGTAGCTCTGGTAGAGCTCACGACCGTCGCGGTTAGAGCGACCGAAGTTGAAGCGGACACCAGCCTGGTAGAAGGCGTTGACCTTCACGTCAGCAGGGTCGGTGACGCTCGTGATAGCAGGATTTCCTGCTCGCTCAGCATAGCGTTGATGCTACCATAGAGAGCGACATACTTGAAGAGGGGGATCTCAAGACCACCACCACCGAAGAGGAAGAGGCCGCTCTTAGGCGTAGCACCCGCGATGGTAGGCGTGAACTTACCCGTGACTTCGCGATAACCAGCACCGAGGTTGAGGTAAGGCGTCAGACCGCGAGGCATGTTCAGACGAGCGATGAAGTTACCCCCGTACATGCGGAGCTCGTTGTTCAGGTTGAAGTCGAGCGTACCAGGAGTCTTCGTAGCTGAGTAGTAGAACCCGCGGATACCGAAGATCGACGAGAAGTCAAACCCTGCAGAACCACCGAGGAACCACTGAGGCTGAAGACCCGAAGCAGCGGGGTAGTCTACATAAGCGATACCGGGCTCGAGGACGAACTTGACGCCACGGAAGCCATCGGAGTACATGTTACGGTACGCACGAGAGATCGCATCGCCAGAATCGTAGTTCGTGCCACCGAAGTAGATGTCAAGCGAAGCCTGACCCGTCCAGTTGTGGAGCTGGTCACCACCGTTAGCGGCAGAAGCGAGGTAGCGGTTGCTTGGATTGACGTTGAAGATAAGGTCCTTGCCTTCGAGCGAGAGGGATACGCGACGGCCCATGTTGAACTTCAGACCGACACCACCAGCGCCGTAGATCTGCTTTTCCTTGTAGCTCGTAGCCGTGCCACCGACGGGCGTAGCCTTGTAGCCGAGCTCCATGACACCACCACCAGCGGTGAGGTAAGGCGTGATGAAGGAGTTAGACCAGAGGTTGAACTTGAGTTCACCACCGTAGCGCGTGATGTCTACGTTGGAGTCTTCGAGCTTGTCAGCCCAGTTGAGGAGCCATGAGGGAGTCGAGGAATTGTTCTTGAGCTTGCCCTTGAGGTCAAAGCTACGCTCATAGATCCCGCGGATCTCAACGAGGGGGCCGAAGCCGAAGCCAGCGCGCACACCCCAGAAGGGTGAGTCACCGAGGTTAAGCTTGCTGTCCCAGTGGGTGTAGCCTACTACGGGTGCGACCGTGAAGCTAACATCCTGCACCTGAGCCATAGCCTTGCTACCAATGCCGGCAAGCATCGTAGCGCAAAGAACCAAAGAAAGTTTCTTCATATACATTCTATTTTAGGGGTTGTTATGTTACTTGTCCTGACGAGGGCTGAAGCAGTATGCTAAGACTTCGTAAATAGCCCTCCATGAGCAAGATGGCATTAGATTCAGTGGGTCGTAGACTCAATGGATCCTCCCTCTAAAGGGAAGCCACCTCACCTGTTAAAACATTACAAAGATATAAACATTAACAAACAATAGTAATACCTCTCTATCTGGGTATAGACAGCGTATACTCTTTAGATCTGCTTTCTACCACACACGAAGCGTACCACCCTCCACCTCGCTGGTACGCTTTACCCACCACCCGAGTAAGGACTATGGCGATTACAATGTATACGGCCCTTTTACTAATCATCCGAGGGAAGGTCACACGTCTGTACAGACCACTCCTACGGGAGGGGGGAAGACCAACCACTATTGGTCCGTGGGTGAACCACTATAGGTTAGTGGTATGAACCTATATTGGTTCGCATCTCGACCTATATAGGTTCGCCCACGGACCAATAGTGGTTTGAAGCACCCCTCATAGGAGACTGTTGCGGGAGAGTCCTGTCCTCTATTTAGAGTGCTAAGGCATCGCACGCCCAGCTTCCCGATATACCTCTCCGAAGCGATACGCAAGCCCTTCGCCTTATCGCGAATACTCCTCTTATCCAGCGGAGGGAAACGTGTCCTTCTCGTGAAGAAAAAAGCGCCTTCACGTAGTGGTTTTCCCCTATCTATGTACGTAGTCTTAAAGACCAGGCACGTCAGTCCAAATATCCACGCACGTAGATTTATCATCCACGTACGTAGCCCAAACTTATCTACCACTCATCCACAACTTTTATCCCTACGCAGAGCAACAACCTAATATAGGTCGCTGCACAAAGCTATATAGGAATCAGTCCAAAGCTATGTAGCTCTACCCCACGCATCCATATACCTATATATGAGATCGACAGACAGAGGGGCTGCAGGAACAATTATCCCCGCGCGAGCGTTATGAAGGAACATTCGCTACGAAGCCATTTTATCCATACATATATACGTGTGCTCCTATGAGTAAAATCAAGCGCCGCCTTATGACACTCCTCATTACCCTCGGTATCATCGTCGCCGTCCTCTTCGGCGTCGGCTACCTCATCCTTCACAGCCCCTCCTTCGGGGCACTCCCCTCGGGTGCACGACTGGAGCGCATCCAGCACTCACCGAACTATCGTGACGGACGCTTCCAAAATCGCTACCCCATGCCCCAAGCTATGCAGACCAGCTCTATGGGCGACCGCATCAAGATCCTCTGGAAGTTCCTCTTCGACCGCCCCGATGATATCCGCCCTGTGGACAGCATCCCCGTGGTACGTCACGACCTGAAGAAGCTCGACCGCTCAGAGGACCTCATCGTATGGTTCGGCCACTCGGGCTATCTCCTACAGATGGATGGCGTGCGCTACCTCATCGACCCCGTCTTCGTCGAGGGCGCACCCTTCGGCATCTCCAACGCCTTCTTCAAGGGCACGCAGGTCTTCGACGTCGCTGACCTCCCCGAGATCGACTACCTCGTCATCAGCCACGACCACTGGGATCACCTCGACTACCACGTAGCTAAGAGCTGCAGAGCCGTGTGCGCAAGGTCTACACGGGACTTGGCGTCGGGGCACACCTCGAGCGCTGGGGCTACCGTCCCGACCAGATCGTAGAGCTGGACTGGGGCGAAAGCAGCCCGACGGCAGAGGGTGGGCGCATCCACTGCCTGCCCACGCAGCACTTCTCAGGCCGTGGGCTCACATCCGCCCAATCGCTGTGGGCTTCCTTCGTCCTGCAGGGCCCGAAGCACTCGGTCTACGTCGGTGGTGATGGTGGCTTCGGCCCGCACTATGCCGAGATCGGGAAGCAGTTCCCCCAGCTGGATCTGGCTATCCTCGAGAACGGGCAGTACAACAAGGAGAACTGGAGCGGCATCCACATGCTCCCCGAGCACCTTGGCGAGACGATGCACGCCCTCGGCGCCAAGCGCTTCCTCACGGTGCACCATGCGAAGTTCGCCCTGGCAATGCACCCCTGGAAGGAGCCGCTGCAGAACGCTAGCGCCTGCGCGATGAGAAGGGCTTCCCCATCCTGATGCCTCGTCTTGGCGATATCGTCCACTACACCGACAGCACCTTCACCACCGACGACTGGTGGGAGAAGCTCAACTAATCCCTACAAAACAGAAAGGCCTCGGGGCACCCCTCTCCACCGAAGTGGAGGGAGGTGCCCCGAGGCTTTTTCGTGTAGAGTAGTCGAGGGACTACGCCACGATTAGAAGGTGTACTTCACACCGACCTGAGCTCTCCAGCGAGAGTTGATGTCGGAGTAATCCCAAGGCGTATTGCGGTGGTGCGTGAAGCTGTAGACCGTATTGCCCGTAGCGCGGTCGGTAGAGATCGCAATAGGGGTAATGTTGTCGTACTGGATGTATGGGCTCATACCCCAGCCACGATTCAGCAGGTTGCCGAGGTTGATGATATCGGCATTGAGCTGGAGCGTGTGACGACGACCACCGATGTTGAGGAAGAAGTCCTGAGCGAAGTGGAGGTCGAACTTGTGGACGAACTCAGCCATGAAGGCATTGCGAGGAGCGATGCGGCCACGCTGCTGAGCGAGGTCACCGCTGCTGGCGATGAACTGCTCGAAGCTGTCAGCCATCTCCTTGTTAGCCTGAGCCTGGCGGAGAGCGCGGTCAGCAGCAGATTCGCCGGGCTTGTTAGCGATCGTAGCGGTGAAGTAGCCGTTAGCGACTTCGTCCTTCGTGGGGATGTAAGCGAGGTCATTGCGCAGACCAGGGATCGTACGAGCGTCGCCGTTAGCGTCACCGTAGTAGAGGATCGAGTAGCGACCACCCGACTGCCCGTTGTAGATGATACCGATGGTCGTAGCGAAGTGCTTAGCATACTCTACGCGGTAGTTGAGCTGACCGATGATGCGGTGACGCATATCGAAGTTGGAGTAAGACAGCTCCTCGCCGTTGATATCGTTCGAGTAGTTGTAGCCCCAGTTCGAAGCAGCCTGTGAGCTCGTACCATCGTTGCCTGCCTTAGACTCACCGAAGGTATAGGCGATCGAAGCATCGAGGCCGTGGCCGAAGTCCTTCGCCAGCGTAGCGGTGAGATTGTAGCTATAGCCGAGGTTGTTGCTCGAGAGGAGGATCAGATTCGTGTACTGCTGAGCGAGCGCAGCGTCGATCTTGTAGACAGGACGGACCTGACCATGGCCATGATCGAGCGTACCGTTGTCACGGAGGAGGAGGTTGCGGTAGCGTACGCTATTGAGGTTGCGCGTGTACATCCCTTCGAGCGAAGCACGGAAACCACCAGGGAGCTTAGCATCGAAAGCGAGGTTCGAGCGCCATACCTGAGGATAGCGGAAGTTCGTACCGACCATATCGATCTCAGTCGTCTTACCAGGCTGCGTGAACTGATGGTTGACATCAGCGTTGAAGCGCATAGTGGGGACATTCGCACCGAGGACAGCCGTACGGAGGTATTCCATACCGCTATTGGAGAAGCTATTGGAGATCCATACGAAGGGCACACGACCGGTGAAGATACCCGTACCCCCACGGATGACGTAGCGACTATCAGCATCGACATCGTAGCGGAAGCCTACACGTGGCGAGAAGAGCGGACGGATAGGAGGCAGGTAGTTATTCGTGACACCGTATTCCTTAGCTACAGCAGAGCTATTGAAGTCGGGGTTGGCCGTAGGACGGTCGAGGAAGAAGGGCATATCGACACGCAGACCGTAAGTCAGGCGGAGGTGATCGGTAGCCTTCCACTCATCCTGAGCATAGAAGCCCAGCTGACCAGCGCTGAAGCGGGGAGCCCAGCGAGCGTCGCCCGTACGAGAGACGTCAGCAGCAGAGTAGCCGTAAGACTTAGGAGCTACCTCATTAGCCGTACCGATAGCGAGGAAGTCATCGAGCGTGGAGTACTCATAGTTCCCGTAGTAGTTCGTGAGGTAGAGGTTACGCATGCGGAAGAGCTCGTTGTGCGTACCGAAGGTCAGCGTGTGGTTGCCGAGCGCGAGCGTCAGGTTATCCGTCAGAGAGAAGATGTCCTGATCGAGTTCGTTAGCAGGCGTATCCTTGTCGACCCCAGCGAGGACCTGATAGCGAGCCTTACCAGCCGTACCATTGATGAGGACGAAGGGGAAGGCACCACCGAGGTAGGTGCGCTTGTCGCGGATACCGCTGTAGCTGACGCGAGCTTCGTTGGAGAGCTTGTCGGTGAGCTTAGAGTTCAGCTCAGCGACGATGGTATTGGTGACGCTGTGCTTGTGGTAACCGTTGTTGTAGAAGCGCAGACGCGTAGGAGAGTTCGAGAAGATGTAGGGCTTATCGTTGATGTGGCTGTAGCGCAGCGTGAGGCGATGAGCGGAGTTGATGTTCCAGTCAAGGCGGACCAGCCCCTTGAAGGTTTCGCTGGGGATATCCTGCGTAGCGTAGCTACCACCATTGTAGCCGAGGCTCGTGAGCTTGTCAGCGATCTTCTTAGCATCTTCCTCGGGGACGACAGAGCCGTTGCCTGGGGTGAAGGTCGAGGGACGGATACCCTTGACGTATTCGCCGTTAGCGAAGAAGAAGAGCTTGTCGCGGAGGATAGGACCACCGAGCGTGAAGCCGACGGTGTTCTCATACTGCTTGTCGAGAGCCTTGCGGGTCTTGACGTCCTTACCAGCAGTCGTGCCGAAGAAGTCCTGGTTGTAGTAGTAGTCGTAGACCGAGCCGTGGAAGGTGTTGGTACCCGACTTCGTGATAGCGTTCATACCGCCACCCGTGAAGCCCGACTGACGGACGTCGAAGGGAGCGATGACGACCTGCAGAGCGTCGATAGCTTCGAGGGAGATAGCGTTCTTACCCGAGGTGCCGAGACCGAAGACGTCGTTATTGACAGCACCGTCGATCTGGAAGCTATTGAAGCGGCTGTTAGCCCCAGCGAAGGAGCCACTACCGTTAGCCTGAGGCGTGAGCTTAGCGATGTCCATGATGCTACGCGATACGGTAGGGACACGCTCGATGTTCTTACGAGAGAAGGCTGATCCAGCACCAGTCTTCTGAGAGTTGAACTTATTACCCTTAGCCCCCGTGACGACGACCGTGGTGAGCTGCTTGGTATCGTCCTTCATCTCGATGTTGAAGGTCTCCGTCTCACCGAGAGCGAGGTTGACGTTCTCGATCTTCGTAGACTGATAGCCGATATAGGAGATAGTGAGGGTGTAGGGACCACCTGGGCGCATACCTACGATGCTGAAGTTCCCTTTGGCGTTGGTGATAGCGCCGTAGGTCGTACCGGTAGGCAGGTGCTTGGCGACAACGCTGGCGCCGATGAGAGTCTCCTTGGTAGTAGGGTCGGTGATCGTACCATTGATCGCCGAGGTCGTCACCTGGGCCCATACGGCTGGGGTGGCGAAGGCAAAGAGAGCCAGTACCAAGAGACGAAGTAAATACTTCTTCATACGCTTTGTTTGTACATGTGGCTGTGACGGCCGTCACAGCCAGAGGACTAAGTGTGAGTGATGGATAAATGAATAAGACGACAAAGAAGCGGACGCCCACCGTGTCACCCCACATAGGTGAGGTGAAGGGTGAGCGTCCGCTATTTCTTTATCGGAGACATCTCTTACGAGGATGCAGCGGTCGACTATTCTGCAGCAGCTTCTTCCTGAGCAGGAGCCTCTTCGGCTTCAGCGGGAGCTTCAGCAGCAGCCTTAGCTTCAGCTTCGGCGAGCTTCTTAGCAGCTACAGCAGCAGCCTTAGCCTTGTTGGCAGCCTGTTCGGCTTCCAGAGCAGCCTTAGCGGCGTTAGCCTTGTCCTTAGCCAGGGTCTCACGGATAGAGCCAAGGGCACCATCCTTCTTAGACTTCCATGCTTCGAACTTAGCGTCAGCGGCCTGCTGGTCGAATGCGCCCTTAGCGACACCACCGAGGAGGTGCTTCTTCAGGAGAACGCCTTCGTGAGAGAGGATGCTACGAGCCGTGTCGGTAGGCTGTGCACCAGTCGTGAGCCAATACAGAGCGCGCTCGAAGTCCAAATCTACTGTGGCAGGATTGGTGTTGGGGTTGTACGTACCAATCTTCTCAATAAACTTGCCATCTCGTGGCGCTCTACTGTCAGCGACGACGATCTTATAGAAGGCATAAGCCTTGCGACCGTGGCGCTGTAAACGGATTTTCGTTGCCATTTAAATCGGTAAAATTGTTAGAACCTTCTGCTTCGTTGCATTAGATCGGGTGCAAAGATACGCAATAAAACCATACCACCTATCTTCCGCTCTAATAAAGAAATAGGCACGCCCCTCAGCAGGTGAGGGGCGTGCCTATTATATAAGTGTACGGGGCCTTAGTTGGCAGGCGCAGCTGCGGGAGCAGGAGCGGCCGTGGCTGGAGCGGGAGCTGCTGCAGGAGCACCCTGCTGAGGAGCAGCACCACCACCGAGGGCGGGCAGAGCCGTAGGAGCAGCACCCTTAGCAGCATTCTGCTCGAGGACCTGCTGCGTCTTAGAATCAGCATCCGTACCCGTGCCGAGGAAGTGCGACGAGGCGATGCAGAGCACGGCTACGATACCGAAGAGCCACCAAGTAGCCTTCTCCAGTACGTCGGTAGTCTTACGGACCCCATGATGTTATTCGTCGAAGCGAAGGGTGAAGCCAGGCCACCGCCCTTAGACTTCTGTACGATCACCAGCAGCACCAGTGCGATGGATGCTATCAGGATCAGTACCGTGAGTAGGTAGAACATGTCTTATACTAATTTGTGGTTTTATTATTCTCTATCAGGCGCTCCAGGAAGCGTATCTGGTCTGCAAAGAAACGATTTTTCTCTGGATAATTCAAACTGAGAGAGCGGATAATCCTCAGTGCCTTATCGTAATGCTGCTGCTGGATATAGATCTTAGAGAGGGTCTCTGAGAGGAGTTCTTCAGCGGCAGGCTCCTCTGCCGAAGGGGCTACGGAGGGGGCTACGGGAGCGGTGCGTGGCTCGAGAAGCTCGGAGAGTCCCTCCGCGGGAAGTGGCTCTGCCGTCTCGCCAGCGAAGTAATCTTGACTCTCCCCCCACTCCTTCATAGTGGAGCACCTCGGGGAGATCTTCGCCTGAGGAGCGTGCGCCATCGAGGAAGTGATCGATGAGGTCAAATGCATCAGCTTCGGCAGGTGCATCGGGCGTCGCTGCGACGAAGGCGGGGCGATTCCCCTCGACGAGGCGGAAGAGTTGCTCCCGATCGGGCAGGAGCACCGAGAGGCGACGCAGCTCCGAGGCATAGCGCACGTCTCCCGTCAGCGAGAGATTATATAGGTAGAGGAAGGCAAAGGGTGCGCAGTAGGGATAGGACTCATAGAGCGCACGGATCGGCTCAAGCGTCTCGGCGGTGAGGCGCTTGGGATCAGCCAAGTAGCTATAGAGTTCGTCGCGTGTCATCTACCAGTTCTCTACCGTAGCATTATAGATCTGCTTCAAGAGGTCGTCCATGATCTCACGCAGCAGGTCGTCCTGCACAGCGACGAAGGGCTGGCTACGTGGGAAGTCGCGGTAAGCCTTGAAGCTACGCTCGAAGCTCTCCTTCTCATTGACATGGTTGACATACTTCACCTGCACCGTCACGGTGAAGACCGTGCGCTCGGCGAAGTTATCCTGACTGACGGCCATAGGCGTCAGGTCGTAGCCCGTGATCGTGCAGTAAAGCTCGAGGTCACCCGCCTGCGGGACGAGGGAGAGGCGCGTACGGCTCTCGTAGTAGTCCTTGATCTTCTCGGTGAAGCTGGAGGCGAGGATGGGGTTGACGATGGGCGCCTTATTGATGACCTCACCGATGGTGATGGTCTTGAGCTGGGTATAGTCAAGCGCACCACCATTGGGGCTGTAGCGGATGCTGCAGCCTGCGAGGACGAGGACGAGCGCCCCGATGAGGGCGAAGGCACGGCGGTGGAGCTTATTCTTCCAGTCCATATTCCTTGATTTTGCGGTAGAGGGTACGCTCGGAGATCTTGAGATCCTGGGCGGCACGACGTCGGCGACCATCGTGGCGAATGAGCGCAGCCTGTATCAGGCTACGCTCTGCCTCCTCGAGCGAGAGGGGCTGCTCCTCGAAGTCTGAGACCTCGGCATGATGGTCCGTAGCGTGCGGGGTAGCAGGGATCTCGACGACATCCTCCACGGGAGCATAGCCTGAGGGACTCGAGAGGACATTGCGGTAGTCATCACGACCAGCGAGCGTCGCGGGGTGTGCGCTGGGGGCATGTACCTCGGCTGGAGCGTAGTCGCCGTGAGCCTTGGGCTGAGCGACCGGCACCTCACCACGCATGATCCCGGCGATGAGATTCTTCATCTCCGCCATATCCTTCTTCATATCGAAGAGCACCTGATAGAGGATCTCACGCTCGTTGGCGAAGGATGTAGCGTCCTCACCGAGCACGGCCTGCTGGCGAAGAGCTGGATGATAGTCTACGCCCAGATCCCGTGGCAGGTAGCGCGAGACGGTCTCTGCCGTCACGGTGCGCTCCTCCTCGAGGACGCTGATGCGGTCGGTGAAGTTGCGCAGCTCACGGATATTCCCTGGCCAGCGATAGCCCTCGAGGAGCTTAGCGGCCTCGGGCGTCAGACGCAGGGGAGGCATATGGTAGCGCTCGGCGCTCATCGAAGCAAAGAGACGGAAGAGCAGGGGGATATCCTGCACACGGCTACGCAAGGGAGGCACCTCGATGGGTACGGTATTGAGACGGAAGAGGAGGTCTTCGCGGAAGCGGCCACGCTCGACAGCCTCCTGCAGGTTCACATTCGTCGCAGCGACGATGCGCACATCGGTCTTCTGGGCTTGGCTTGCCCCGACGGGGATGAATTCCCCCGTCTCGAGGACACGCAGGAGACGGGCCTGCGTCGAGAGGGGAAGCTCCCCTACTTCGTCGAGGAAGATCGTACCGCCCGAGGCTTCTTGGAAGTATCCCTTGCGGTCGGTGATAGCGCCCGTGAACGAGCCCTTCAGGTGACCGAAGAGCTCGGAGTCGATGGTCCCCTCAGGGATAGCCCCACAGTTTACAGCGATATAAGGGCCGTGCTTGCGGATACTATTCTGATGGATGATCTTCGGGAAGCTCTCCTTCCCGACACCGCTCTCCCCGATGACCAGCACCGACATATCGGTGGGTGCCACCTGCACGGCCGTGCGGATAGCGTGGTCGAGTAGAGGGCTTGTGCCGATGATACCGAAGCGGTGCTTGATCTGCTGAATATCTACGTTCATCTTCCGTCTGTCATTTTGTCGCACAAAGATACATAAGTTCGAGGACTATCAGGACTCCCAAGGCGGGCGCATAACGAGGCCTCCGCATCACACTCCGATATACCTCTCCGAAGTGATACACAAGCCCTTCGCCTTATCGCGAGTATTCCTCTTATCCAGCGGAGGGAAAAGTGTCCTTCTCGTGAAGGGAAAAGCACCTTCACGTAGTGGTATTCTTCTATCTATGCACGTAGTCTTAAAGGCCAGGCACGTCAGTCCAAATATCCACGCACGTAGATATTAGATCCACGTACGTAGCCCAAACTTATCTGCCACTCGTCCGCAACTTTTATCCCTACGCGGAGCAACAACCTACATATAGGTCGCTTCACAAAGCTATATAGGTTCATATCCCGACCCTCTACGGGTGTGCATCGCCCCCCCCCGCACAAGAGCACGCGCACAAGCAAAGCAAAAAGCCACCCTTCCCACGAAAAGGCAGACAGCTTCACACGTTTATCCCTCACCGCACGCCCTTTCTCTACATTATTATAATAAGTACGAGCAAAGCGCCACACAACCCGCTGACAGCCTGCTATTCAAGGGCCTCGCTACCCCCTTGCTGAGAACGAAAAAGCTGTAACTTTGCCCTAAAGTTTAATACACCTTATTAGTAACGACATCATACTATGGCTACTTCAGGCAAGGACTTTCGCCTTGAAAGTGACCTGATCGGCGAACGCCAGATCAGCAACGAGCACCTCTACGGTGTGCAGACCCTCCGTGGGATAGAAAACTTCAACATCAGCAACTTCCACCTCTGCGACTATCCCCTCTTCATCCACGGGCTCGCATGGACCAAAGAAGCTGCCGCTATCGCTAACCACCGTCTTGGCCTTCTCACCGACCAGCAGAAGGACGCTATCGTCCAGGCTTGCCACGAGCTCCTCGAAGGCAAGCATCACCAGCACTTCCCCGTAGACATGATCCAGGGGGGGCGCAGGTACGACGACGAACATGAACGCCAACGAGGTCATCTGCAACCGCGCGCTCGAGATTATGGGTCACGAGAAGGGTGAGTTCAAGTACCTCTCTCCTAACGACCACGTGAACGGCTCGCAGTCGACCAACGACGCCTACCCCACGGCTATCCACCTCGGTCTCTACGCTTCGCACCTCAAGCTCCGTCCCCACTTCATCCAGCTCATCGAAGCTCTCGAGAAGAAGTCTAAGGAGTTCGCTCACGTCGTCAAGATGGGTCGCACGCAGCTCCAGGACGCTGTGCCTATGACGCTCGGCCAGACCTTCGGTGGCTTCGCATCGATCCTCCGCCACGAGATCGCTAACCTCGACTACGCTGCTCACCAGTTCCTCGCTATCAACATGGGCGCTACGGCTATCGGTACGGGTATCTCTTCTGAACCCGAATACGCTGGCTACTGCACCGAAGCTATGGCGAAGATCACGGGCTGGGATATCACCCTCACCGAAGACCTCGTCGGCGCTACCAGCGACACGAGCGAAATGGTCGGCTACAGCTCTGCTCTGCGCCGCATCGCTATCAAGGTCAACAAGATCTGTAATGACCTGCGCCTCCTCTCCAGCGGCCCTCGCTGCGGCCTCGGCGAAATCAACCTCCCTGCTATGCAGCCAGGCTCCTCGATCATGCCCGGTAAGGTGAATCCCGTCATCCCCGAAGTCATGAGCCAGGTATGCTACAAGGTCATGGGGAACGACCTCTGCGTCACCATGGCTGGCGACGCTTCGCAGATGGAGCTCAATGCTATGGAGCCCGTCATGGCACAGTGCTGCTTCGAGTCCATCGACCTGCTGATCAACGGCTTCGACACGCTCCGCACGCTCTGCATCGACGGCATCACTGCCAACGAAGACAAGTGCCGCGACAACGTCCGTAATAGCATCGGTATCGTCACCGCCCTCAACCCCATCATCGGCTACAAGAACTCTACGAAGATCGCTAAGGAAGCTCTCGAGACGGGTCGCGGTGTCTATGACCTCATCATCGAGCACGGCATCCTCTCTCAGGAAGACCTCGATACGGTACTCGCTCCTGAGAATATGATCAAGCCCGTTCGTCTCGGCATCAAGGCTAAGAAGTAATCCGCGCCTGACGGGCACGACTGAGCACGCTCAGCACTAAGCATAGTAGCCCCAACTCTCTTACCCGATGTGGGCAAGGAGTTGGGGCTACTTCGTTTATCTCAATGAAACCAAGGGAAGCTACCGCCTCCCTCCTCTACTTTTCTCCCCGCTCACAGCACCGACATCCCCCTCATGCGTCAGCTCGCTTCTACCCGATACGCCCTACTCTCGCTCGCCCTGCTCCTCATCGCAGGGCTTCCCATGAAGGCCCATCGCCGCGTCATTCAGCTCCCCTCCTTAGGCCCTCGCAAGGGGAAGCAGATCAATGCCACCCCCATCTTCCGCAAGCTCCTCGAGGGCTTACACCCCGACCTCGAGAAGGGAGGCGACACGCTGGAGCTACGCTTTCGCCCTGGGCACTACCACTTCACCCGTGAGGGAGCCGTAGAGCGCGAGTACTTCATCTCCAATCACGACCACGCGGGTAGCCGCCCAATAGGCCTTCTCCTACGAGGCTGGCGCCACGTCATCGTGAAGGGTGAGGGAAGCGAACTGCTCTTCGAAGACCGCATGCTCCCCATCGTCCTCGACAGCTGTCAGGGCGTCGAGCTCCGAGGCCTTACGATCGACTTCACCAATCCGCAGATCTCGCAGCTGCATATCCTGCACTCCGACACCGCACGCGGCATCGTCTTCACCCCCGCCCCTTGGGTCAAGTGGCGCATCACGGACAAGGGGCAGCTGGAGACCTACGGCACGAGCTGGCGCTCTACACCCAACCATGGTCTCGCCTTTGACCCGAAGACTCGCGAGCTCCTCTACCGCACCTCCGATATACTCCTCCCGAATAAGGACATTCGCCAGCTCGCTCCGCGCGAGGCTGCCGCTATGGGTATAGCGGGTAAGCATACAAAGCCACTTCTCTACGCACCCCACTGGAAGGACTCCCACCTCCCCGCAGGGACGGTCTTCGCCGCCCGCACTGGCTACCGTCCCCAGCCCGCTATCTTCATCACCGAGAGCCGTGATATCCGCCTTGAGGATATGAACATCCACTTCGCAGAAGGGATGGGTATCCTCACGCAGAACTCCCGCGACATCACGCTGGAGCGCTTCCACGTCCAGCTCCGTCCCCGTGGTGAACGCTACTTCACCACCCAGGCCGATGCCACGCACTTCGTCGCCTGTGAGGGGAAGATCTCCGTACAGCACTGCCGCTTTGAGAACATGATGGACGACGCACTGAACGTCCACGGCGTCTACCTCAAGGTCACAGCACGTGAGGGTAAGCACACCCTCGTCGGGCGCTTCATGCACGAGCAGGCCTTTGGCTACACGTGGGCTATGCCTGATGACTCGGTGCGCCTGGTCACCTCGCGCGATATCCAGGGGCTGGAAGGCACCTTCCACGTACGCTCCATTAGCTCAGCTGATGGTGATCAACTCAAGGGCGCACGCGAGCTGCGCATCACCTTCGACGAGGAGCTACCCGCAGACTATACGCCCGAGCGACAGATCAGTATGGAGAACCTCACCCGCACGCCGAGCGTCGACTTCTCCCACAACCTCGTGCGTCACAACCGCGCCCGAGGCATCCTCATCAATACGCCCCGTCCCGTCCTCATCGAGGACAACACCTTCGACCACGTCAGCGGCTCGGCGATCCTCTTCAGCACGGACAACAATATGTGGTACGAGTCGGGGCAGACGCGCGAGGTCACGATCCGCCGCAACCTCTTCCAAGACGTACTGACGAGCCTCTACCAGTTCACCAGCGCAGTCATCAGCATTCACCCCATCATCCCCGAGCTCGCCTCACAGCGCCACCCCTTCTACGGGCAGGGGCCGAAGAGCATCCGCATCGAGGACAACATCTTCCGCACCTTCGACACGCCGCTCCTGCACGCCATCAGCACCGACGGTATCCTGTGGCGTGGCAATAAGATCGAGCCGACGACGAGCTACCCGAAGTTCCACCCCAATCAGAAGCGCTTCCTCCTCGAGGGCTGTCGAAATGTCGACATCGAGGGGAGCGACCTCACCGAGTAGCCCATCACAAGGAGGGCATTCGCCCGCCACATAGACAAAAAGCAAGAGCCACGACCAGGGGATCCCTGGTCGTGGCTCTTGCCAATAATTTGAGTTTAATGATAGTTCGCTAATTCGCTTGGCGTCGGATCTACGGCTACGACGACCCCGTGATCATCCACAAGGTAGGTGTGTAGTCCGTCGAGGAGTCCTGCACTTGCCATATAGCGGCTACGCTCCGTGGGGGCAATGTAGCGCTGGTCCTCTTGATCCACTTGGTCGAGGGAGATCGTCTGTGACCAGACAGCGTCATCGGTATCAAGCGAGATCGCTTGGTAGTCGATAGCCGTCTGTGCCTTACCAGCGAAGTAATGATCCCATACCACATTCGCGGCGCGACTGGTAGCATCATAGGCTGCCCAGAAGTGGATGAGACGATAGCGCTGTGCTGACTCCGTGGTGGAGGCACGACCTTCCGCGTCAGAGACTTCATTTCCGGTAGCACGTCACCCACACTGAGACCACTTGAAGAGGGCTGGGAGGGAAGGCTTGCTGAGGTCGCTCCTAAGAGCACCACGCCCGCCAGTGCGCCGAAAAGAATTCCTTTCAACGTCATAAAATTTGGTTTAGGTACAACATACCTTCAGCGACTCGCTCCATAGCTCGAGACAGGCCCCGAGATCAGGATAAAGACGAAGAAGGTTCCCGGCTTTCGGGTCTGTAGGCCACCGTCTGAGGCACCGCTTGTGCTCCCTCGGGTGACACGCAAAGGTAAGAAAAAGCCAAAATATGGAGCTTTCACGCCCGCGAAGCACTACTTATTTTACACTCTACACCTCCCGAAAGCCCGCTGACGACGCACCTTTCCGCACAGTCACATCTCCTCTCTTCGGGGAGCTTCTCCGACGTCCCGACGAAGGGGGATGAGTGAACCTATATTGGTCCGCGGGTCGACCTATATAGGTCACGTCACCGACCAATATAGCTTCGCTCAGCGACCAATATAGGTGCGTGGGTAGAGCTATATAACTTTGTGAAGTGACCTCTATTAGGTTGTTGCTCCGCGTAGGGATAAAAAGCTGTGGACGAGTAGCAGATAAGTTTGGACTACGTACGTGGCTCTAATATCTACGTACGTGGATATTTGGATTTACGTGCCTGGTCTTTAAATCTACGTGCATAGATAGAAGAATACCACTACGTGAAGGCGCTTTTTTCTTCACGAGAAGGACACTTTTCTCTCCACTGGATAAGAGGAGTATTCGCGATAAGGCGAAGGGCTTGCCAGATCTCTTCGGAGAGGCATATCGGGGAGCTGACCGTGCGATGCCTTAGTAGAATAAATAGGGGGTAGGACTCTTCCGCAACAGACTCAATATAGGTCGACCCGCGGACCAATATAGGTTCATACCCCTCCCTACCGAAGTAGGAGCCCACACCACCCTACCCCAGGGCCGAAGATATTGCGTACCTTTGCAGCGGAAGGTACATACAGATGCACCTTCTCTACACGAACGAATGGTAGGATCCTATCTATAGATGACAGTCACCTTCTCCATCGAGTACTGGGCGCAGCCCCACGAGCGGCTCACGCTCGTAGGCCGAGCTGCCGACAGCCCCGCCCACTCTGGAGCGCAGACCCTCCCCCTCGAGCATCTCGGGGAAGGGCATTGGCAAGCGACTCTACACCTCCCCTCCGCCACCTCCCCCATACATTATATATATAGCTACCGCCTCACCGATGAGACGGGCGCCGTACTGCGCGAGGAATGGCGAATCCCCCACGAACTTCATCTCCCCGCTGGCGACACGGCCGTCTTCACACAAGACCGCTGGATCGACTGCCCTGAGGATGCCCCCGCCTTCTCGGCGGCCTTCTGCGATATCCTCGGTCAGCAGGCCACAGCTCCAGAGGAAGCGCCACAGCCTGGCCTCACCTTCTCCGTCCACACTCCCGCCCTACGTCGGGGCGAGCGCCTTCTCGTGACGGGGAGCTGCGAGGCACTCGGGAGCTGGGATCCTAAAAAGGCTCTTCCCCTCACCTACCGCGAACAAGGACGCTGGAGCGCTATGCTCCCCGCCTCCGCCATAGGCTCTGCCACCCGCTTTCGCTTCGCTACAAATACCTCCTCAGCACAGACGCAGGCTATACCTACCTCTGGGAGGAGGGCGAAGACCGCTGGATAAATCTCCCCGACAGCACCATCTATCCCTACTGCCACGTGCAGGATAGCTACCTCCATCTCCCCAGCCGCCCCGTGCGTACGGCAGGCCTTGTCGCACCGCTCTTCTCGCTGCGTAGCGACACCGACTGGGGCATAGGCGACTTCGGTGCGCTCAGAGAAGCCATTGACTTCGCTGCCGAAGCAGGTATGCACGCCGTCCAGCTCCTCCCCATCAACGATACCACCAGCACACGAGACACCGCCGACTCCTATCCCTACAATGCGATATCCGTCGACGCCCTCCACCCCATATACATCGATCCCGAAGCACTGCCCGCCCTGCCTTCCAAGGAGCGTAAGGCGTTCCTCCGCGAGGCGAAGGCACTACGCCAGCTCCCCGTCGTGGACTACCCACGCGTACTCGAGCTGAAGGAGCACTTCCTCCGCCGTGCATTCGAGCTACAGGGTAAGGCCGACCTCACGAGCGAGGACTTCCGCCTCTTCTACGACGAGGCCGCCGCTTGGCTCCGTCCCTATGCCCTCTACTGCGTGCTACGGGACCAGTTTGGCTCGGGCACACCCAGCGACTGGGCCAGGATGGGAAGCGTATGACGAGGCGAAGGCAGCCGCCTATCTCGACGATACGGCACACGCCGAGGAGGTAGGCTATTACTACTGGCTGCAGTTCGTCCTCGACCGCCAGCTCCAGGCGGTACGAAGCTATGCAGAGGAGCGAGGCGTCTTCCTCAAGGGTGACCTCCCCTATCGGCGTAGCGCCCCACAGCGTCGACGTCTGGATGGCACCCGCATCTCTTCCACACCGAGCAGTCCGCAGGCGCCCCACCCGATGACTTCGCTGCCGATGGGCAGAACTGGGGCTTCCCCACGTACAACTGGGAGCGTATGCAGGAGGAAGGCGACTTCCGCTGGTGGCGCCAGCGCTTCGAGCGTCAGGCCCGCTACTTCCACGCCTTCCGCATCGACCATATCCTCGGCTTCTTCCGCATCTGGGAGGTGCCACGCACGCAGCGCTCTGGCCTCTTGGGGCACTTCCACCCCGCACTCCCCTACAGTCTCGAGGAGTGGCAGGAGAAGCTCGCCCTCCCCTTCCCCATCGAGCTACTCACCGCACCACTCGTCCACGAAGACGAGCTGACGGCACGCCTTGGCGACAGCTTTGATGACCTCCTCGACAGCGGCTATCTCCATAGCACTGCCCTTGCAGGGCTCTATCAGCTCACGTATGGCGAGCAAGCCGACTACGAGACGGAGGCCGCCCAGCGCGCTCTCGGAGCCGACGTCGCCGCCGTACTCGCTGAGCTATGCACGGAGACCGCCCTCATCGCCGACCCGTACAAGGCAGGGCACTACCACCCACGTATCGCGCTGGAGCGCAGTCGTCTCTTCGCTCGCCTCCCCGAGGAGCTGCAGGAGCGCTGGCGAGCCGTCAGCGATGACTACTATTACGTCCGGCACAACGAGCTCTTCCGCACCACCGCCCTGCTGCGTCTCGGTGCGCTGACGAGCCACACGCGCCTTCTGCTCTGTGCCGAGGACCTCGGGATGATCCCCGCCTCTGTGCCCGCCGTCCTCGACGAGCTACAGGTCCTCTCCCTTGAGCTGGAGCGTATGCCGAAGGCCTTTACCCCCACGGGCTGGGCACGCCCCGACAGCTTCCCCGCCCGCTCGGTAGCCACGACCTCCACCCACGATATGCCTTCGCTACGTGGCTGGTGGCACGGACTCTCGGCGAGCGAGCAAGAGCGCTACTATCGCCAGGAGCTCCTTCTCACCGAGGAAGTTCCCGACGAAGAAGCCCTCTACCGCCGCATCATCGAGGCACATCTCGCCTCCCCATCTGCGGCTGTCCTCCTGCCCCTTGCCGACTGGATGAGCCTCGACAGCCGTCTCTGGCTCACCACACCCGCCGAGGAGCAGATCAACCGCCCCGAGGATCCCGCATCACTACTGGGGCTATCGCTTCCCCCGCAGCCTAAGCGACCTGCAGGCAGCAGCCCCCGAATGGCGCACCCACATCAAGCATCTCATCACCCTATCCCAACGACTATAAGCCTATGATGGAGCGACTCTACGTCTTAGAGGAAGCCGACACGCAGGAGTTCGTCGGTGTCAACCGCGCGAACCTCGTCACGCTACAGAACCTCTTTCCCTAAGACGAAGCTACGCATTCACCAGAACGTCATCAAGGTACTTGGCGAAGACCAAGCCGCCGAAGAGCTCCTGCACATCCTCTCCTCTCTGGAAGCCCTGTGCAGTCGCCACAACCAGCTGACCGAAGCACAGATCATCGAGGTCGTGCGTCGGCACCGCAGTAAGGCCGCCGACACCCTGCCCACCGCCGAGAGCGACGTACTCATCTACGGCGTCCACGGCAAGGCGATCCTCCCCCGCGGGGAGCGTCAGCGCCGTATGGCTCGCGAGTTCGCCGAGCGTGACCTGTGCTTCGCCACGGGTGCAGCCGGCTCGGGGAAGACCTTCATCGCCATCTGTCTGGCGGTCAAAGCCCTCAAGGCAAAGCAGGTGCGCCGTATCATCCTCTCCCGCCCTGCCGTCGAAGCAGGCGAGAAGCTCGGCTTCCTCCCTGGCGAGATGAAGGACAAGCTCGACCCCTACCTCCAGCCGCTCTATGACGCCCTCGGCGAACTCATCCCCGCCCCCAAGCTCAAAGACCTCATGGACACAGGGCGTCATCCAGATCGCCCCACTGGCCTTCATGCGTGGTCGCACGCTGAGTGATGCCGTCGTCATCCTCGACGAAGCGCAGAACACCACGCCGCAGCAGATGAAGATGTTCCTCACGCGCCTCGGCATGGGCTCGAAGATGATCATCACGGGGGACTTCACGCAGATCGACCTTCCCCGTGGCGTGACCTCGGGCCTCAAGGATGCGCTCGACAAGCTCCACGGGCCTGAAGAGTATCAGCTTCATCCACTTCGATAAGACCGACATCGTGCGCCACCCGCTCGTCTCCGAGATCGTGGCCGTCTACGATGCCAAGGACGAAAAGACGTCCGCCCCCTCCGACACATCACAAACTAATCACGCAAGATAGAACTATGGCACAGACACTCGTCCGCACGGACTTCCAATTTCCCCCATCAGGATCACGTCTATCATGGCAAGGTCCGCGACGTGTACTTCCTCGGCAGCGAGCAGGTAGCGATGATCGCCACCGACCGCATCTCCGCCTTCGACGTCGTACTCCCCAAGGGCATCCCCTACAAGGGACAAGTCCTCAACCAGATCGCGACCTACTTCCTCGAAGCTACGCGCGACATCGTCCCCAACTGGCTCATCTCCGCTCCCGACCCCTATGGTATCGCTCGGCCTGCGCTGTGAGCCCTTCCGTGTAGAGATGGTCATCCGTGGCTACCTCACCGGCTCGGCTTGGCGTGCTTATAAGGCAGGCGAACGCACCCTCTGCGGTATCCAGCTCCCCGACGGCATGCGTGAGAACGAAGCCTTCCCCTCGCCCATCATCACCCCCACCACGAAGGAAGATGTCGGCCATGACGAGAATATCTCCCGCGAGGAGATCATCCGCACGGGTCTGGTCAGCGAAGAAGACTACAAGCAGCTCGAGGCCTACACCTACGCTCTCTTCAAGCGTGGTCAGGAGATGGCACGTGAGCGTGGCCTGATCCTCGTCGACACGAAGTACGAATTCGGGAAGAAGGACGGCAAGATCTACCTCATCGACGAGATCCACACGCCCGACTCCTCCCGCTACTTCTATGCCGAAGGCTACGAAGAGCGCTTCGAGCGTGGCGAAGAGCAGAAGCAGCTCTCCAAGGAATTCGTCCGCCAGTGGCTCATCAAGAACGGCTTCCAAGGCCGTGACGGCGAAGTCGTCCCCGAGATGACTGAGGAGTACTGCAAGAGCGTCTCCGACCGCTACATCGAGCTGTATGAGACCGTCACGGGTCGTGCCTTCGTCGCCGAGCCCACCGACGACCTCACGGCACGCATCGAGCGCAACGTCCTCGCCGCCCTCAAGTAAGCCCCGCCTTACCTCCCCCACAAGCGTCAGCGCCCCATGATCCTCATCGGATCATGGGGCGCTGCTGTATAGAAACGTGAGGGGAAAGAGCGGAGGGAAAGGCACGAAGGAATAGCGGTATTCGCCCCGTCGGCACGAGGTATTTCGTGCGATGTGTAGAAGTATTTCTAAATCTACGTACGTGGATGTTAAGACTACGTAGGGAAATCCTTTGAGCTACGTGCGTGGATCTTAGGACCACGCACCAAGATAGAAGAATAGGTGTAGACCTTCGTGGTTTTGGCTGCGGTGGAGCGGAAGTTTTCTCGGGGGAAAGAGAGGGCCAAGGAGTAGTGCTACGGAGTACCGAGGCGGTGAGGAGCACGCATAAAAGAGGCTGTCCGCACGCTTCCACGAGGGAAGGGTGCGGACAGCCTTCATAGGATCGAGGATGCGAGCTTCGGTGAGGAAGCTCAGCAGAGGGGCAGTTAGCGGCCTTCGGTCAAGCGCGCATAGAGGTCGCGCATACCTGCCACAGCTCCCGCCTGGATATGGATGAGGTCGGGGCGGTAGCCACTACGCACGGGCTTCGGGTCGATGCAGTAGACGGGCGCCTTCCTGGGACGTAGCCCAGCAGTCCCGCTGCAGGATAGACCTCCAGCGACGTGCCGATGACGAGGAAGAGATCGGCCTCTTCGGTGGCTTCGATAGCAGGGATCATCTCCGGCACCTCTTCGCCAAACCAGACGATGAAGGGGCGGAGCTGCGTGCCATCGGGCGCTAAGTCCCCGACATGGAGCTCACGTGTCGCCCCCTCGGCAGGGTAGGTGGTGAAGGGATCACGCACGGAGCGGTTCTTCATCAGCTCCCCATGGAGGTGGATGACACGGCTGCTACCCGCACGCTCGTGCAGGTCGTCGACGTTCTGCGTGACGATCGTCACACGATAGTAGTCCTCGAGGCGGGAGAGCAGACGGTGCCCTTCGTTGGGCTCTGCTCCGACGAACTCCCGACGGCGTTGGTTGTAGAAGTCCAGCACGCACTGGGGGTCGCGGTACCAGCCTTCGATGCTGGCGACCTCCTGGACGTCATGCCCCGCCCACAGACCATCGCTATCGCGGAAGGTCGACAGGCCGCTCTCGGCACTCATCCCCGCCCCCGAGAGGACGACGAGGTGCGGGCGCTGGGGGCTCTGGGGATTCATCGGCGTGAGACGAGCGACAGCTCCTGGATGAGACGGGGGCACTCACCGAGCTGATCGATGAGCAGGAGGACGTAGCGGATATCACAGATGATGCTACGCTGGTAGGAGGGCAGGTACTGGATGTCACCGCCGACACCTTCCCAGTTGCGGTCGAAGTTGATACCGATCAGGTCGCCGTACTTATTGAAGACGGGGCTACCGGAGTTACCGCCCGTGGTGTGGGTCGTCGCAGCGAAGTTGACAGGCATCTCATACGTGCCGTCAGCCTTCTTAGCTGCCCAGCGCTTGCCTTTGCCGTAGAGCTGCTTCTGGTAGATCTCCTTGAGACGAGCGGGGACAGCGAACTCCCATGAGGTGGGGTCTTCCTTCTCCATCACACCACGCAGAGTCGTAGGCACCTGATACTCGACACCGTCGACGGGCGAGTAGCCACGGACCTGACCGTAGGTGAAGCGTAGCGTGCTATTGGCATCGGGCCAGAGGTTGTCCGTGCCACGCTGAGCCATGATACCGCCGACATAGGTGCGACGAGCCAGATCAATGGGGTTGTCGAAGGCACGGAGATCCTTCGTCAGCTGATCACGCTTGGTGCGAACAGAGGCAGCGAAGCGCGACATCAGGTCGGAGGAGAGGACGGCCTGCTGCTCCTTGGCACTCAGCTTCTTGAAGGCCTCGAAGCCCTCGGGCGTAGTGAAGGTCGACTGAGCGAACATCGCATCGACGTAAGCATCTACCGAGCCGAACTTATCGATACCCTCAGCGATGGCCGTGGGCCAGTCCTTGCGGTCGATCTGACGCGTGTATTCGGCCAGCTCAGCCTTAGCGATCTTAGCGTCCAGCGAAGGGAGGTAGTCCTTGTTGTTGTAGGCAGTGAAGGCCTTGTCCGTAGCGGTCAGCGCATCATCAGCACCAGGGGCGCGTGTGGCTTCGATAGCTGCCACAGCCCTTCATCAAGGTACCAAAACTGGCGACGCAGGTCACGACGGCCCTCGATAGCGCGGTCAATCGTGGAGACAGCATCAGCATAGGACTTGTAGGACTTAGGCGCCTTCTCCTTAGCCCACGAGAGGAGGGACTCCATCTCCTGCTGCTTAGTGGCCTTGAAGTTATTCTTCTCGATACCGAAATTCGCACCGATAGCACGCTTGTAAGCGTTCTGCGAGCGGGCGTACTTAGCGGCGTACATGATGTTTACCTTGGGGTCGGCAAGCATATCCTTGAGCATGACCTCCTGACGGATGTTGCGCATGCGGATGCGGATATCATTGTCGATGGTCTTCCATTCCTCTACTTCGGAGGGGAGGAAGAAGTGGTTGGTACGGCCAGGGAAGCCCATGATCATCGCGAAGTCATCACGCTGTACGCCATCGGTAGAGATGTTGAACCAGCGCTTGGGCTTCAGAGGCACGTTGCTCTCCGAGTAGGGAGCGGGGTTGCCGTTGGCATCAGCGTAGATGCGGAAGATCGAGATATCACCAGCGTGGCGGGGGTACTTCCAGTTGTCCGTGTCGGCACCGAACTTCCCGATAGCGCTGGGAGGTGCACCGACGAAGCGGATGTCGGAGTAGACCTTCTTGGTGAACATGAGGTACTTGTTCCCATTGTAGAAGGGACGGATCTCGACCTCCGTGCCTGGGTGATCCTTGAGGAAGTTGTCACCGACACGCTTGCGAGCCACCGAGCGAAGGAAGGCAGGCGAGAGGTACTCCATACCCGTGCCCTTACGCACCTTCTTGAGCTCTGCCTGCACGAAGTCCGTGACGTCCTCGATCTTGTCGATGAAGGTCACGACGACGCCCTTAGCGGGGAGCTCTTCGGCGAAGCTCTGCGCCCAGAAGCCGTTCTCGAGGTAGTTATGCTCGACACTGCTGAGCTTCTGGATCGCGTCATAGCCGCAGTGGTGGTTCGTCAGGACGAGCCCCTGCGACGAGATGATCTCACCCGTACAGCCACCGTCGAAGCTGACGACAGCGTCCTTGAGCGAGGTGCCGTTGGGGTTGTAGAGATCGTACTCTTTCATCGAGAGCCCGCGCTTGACGAGCTCAGGGTACTTCTTGGAGAGCTGCTCCAGGAGCCACATACCCTCGTCAGCACGTGCGACGGAGCTGACGCCGAGGGCGATGAGGAGCGCAAGTAGGGTTTTACGCATAGTCATTGATACGATATTGAGTGGTTAAGTAATATCTGTGTGATGGACGGGCGGTAGGCTAAGCCTCTTGCCAGCCGAAGGTAAAGAGGTAGTCGGGGCGCAGTGTGTAGTGCACCGTGAGCGAGGTGGCCTCACGAGCGTAGCCGAGGCGTAGCTGCCGCGAGGCAGGGTCTATACGCTCCAGCGAGAAGCAATGGAGCGAGGCATCGGGCGGGCCGAAGATCTTAAAGGCGGTCTCCTTCGCTGACCACAGGAGGGTGCGGAGCTGAAGCTCCGAGAGGGAGGGAGCGCTATGCTCAAGCAGATCCCATTCGCTCTCCGTCAGGTAGCGCGAGGCTACGGCACGGATCTGCGGGCGGCAGGTCTCTATATCCACCCCGGGGCGGAGCGTGGAGGGCGTGAGAAGCACAGCAGCGTGGCCCTCGGCATGCGAGATACTCACGCTCTGCTCGGGCGCACTGGGGAGAAACGGCCGCCCCGTAGCGTCATGCTCACGCTCAGGCGGTATAGCACAGCCAAAGAGGTCACAGAGGATAGTGCTCACAGCAGCCTCTTCGCTGCTACGGCGCTCCCGTCGCCCCACTACGGGGAAGTGACCAAGACAAAGGGCTACCCCAGAGGGTAACCCTTCTATGTGCTCCAGCGTCATACTGTACCCGATGTCGTGTCGTCCGCTGGAGGGGGAATGACTTGGACCTCGGTGATGCGGAACTTCTCCAAGCTCGTGACTCGGAAGCTCCACTCGCCAGCCGTGACCAGATCACCCTTGCGGGGCAGGTCTTGCTTGAGCTCGAGGACGAGCCCACCGAGGGTGTCAACTTGCTCCTCGGCCTTGCCGAAGGTGCCTTGCTCAAGGTCGAGCGCACGCAGGACGTCCGTCAGCGGCGTACCCCCATCGAAGAGATAGCTCCCGTCGGGTAGGCGCTTGTAGGGCAGCTCCTCCTCGTCATATTCGTCAGAGATCTCCCCGACGATCTCCTCGAGGAGGTCCTCCATGGTGACGATACCACTCGTACCGCCGTACTCGTCGACGACGACGGCGATGTGCTTTTTCGTACTGCGAAACTCCTCGAGGAGGTCGTCCAGAGGCTTATTCTCGGGGATGAAGAGCGCGTCACGGATGAGCTTGGTCCAGTCGAAGTCCGCCTCCTGCTCCTTGTAGGGAATGAGGTCCTTGAGGTAGAGGATACCGCGGATATTGTCCTCCGACCCCTCGTAGACGGGGATACGTGAGTAGCCCGAGTCAAGAGCGAAGTGGAGCATACGATGGAAGTCCCACGCCACATCGATATCGACCATGTCCACACGGGGTACCATGATCTCCGAGGCGGTCTTGTTGTGGAAGTTGATGATGTCCTCGAAGAGCTCCTTCTCCTCAGGCTCGTGTCCCTCCAGAAGGTCGACGGCCTGCGAGAGGTCATCCACGGAGAGGTCATAGCGCTTGGGCTGCATGCGACTCGTCAGCATGCTCGTCGAGCGCATGAGGAAGGAGGAGAAAGGATAGAGGATGCGCGAGATCAGCGCCATCTTCCCCGAGGAGAAGCGGCTGAAAGCGAGGGGGTGTGCTTGGGCGTAGACCTTCGGGATGATCTCACCGAAGAGCAGCAAGAGGAGCGTCAGGATGACCGTCTGGAAGATGAAGCCCAGGGCGGGAGCATACGTGAAGTCGAAGATCTGCGCAAAGGCATAGCCAGTCAAGATGACGATAGCCACGTTGACCAGATTATTGCCGATGAGGATCGTCGCCAGTAGGCGCTCCGAATCCTTGAGCAGCTCTACGAGGCCTTGATCCGCAGGATGCTCCTCCTCCTTGATCGTGTCGATGTCGGAGGGAGAGAGCGAGAAGAAAGCGACCTCGGAGGAGGACATGAAGCCCGAGACGACGAGCAGAAGGCCCGATATAGAGAGGGCGATCCAAGCCGATACGGGGATCACCTCATTGATTACCTGACTGAATGATTCCAAATGCGTAGAGGATTGGGGGGAGGGTTAGCGTACGCCTTCGTGGCGGCGTACGGCATTGAGGAGGTCGCGGTGCTGCTTGGTCTTCTCACGGACGGAGACCTCGAGGAGCTGGAGCTCGCTACGTAGCTCACTGCGTACGGAGGCATCACCCTCTCTCCAGCGAGCACGGAGCTCACTGAGGCGGGCTTCTTCGCGGGCGAGGGACTCGCGCAGAGCTTCGGCCTCGGCGAAGGTGCGACGGCCAGCGTCACTCTTGAAGTCTGCCCAGCGGTGGTAGACGACTGCGCCCTGCAGGTGGAAGGTCAGCTCCGCCTTCTCCTCGCGCTGCATCGTAGGCTGTACGGCTACGGCCTCGCCTTCGTAGAGGACGCCCGAGAGGGTCGCACGGCGGTAGGCTTCTTCAGGCGCAAGCTCTGTCGTCTCACCACCCTGACGACCAGCGAGGAAGGCAGGGCGACCGGTAAAGCGATAGACGTGGACCTGTCCCTCGGGAGCGAAGCGGTCACTGATGAGGATCCCCCAGCCTTCGCTCTCGTGGTAGGCGAGCAGATAGTCGTTGTAGGGGGAGTTGTACGGCATACCGAGGAGGGTAGGCTCGAAGAAACTATTACCCTGCTCGGTGAGGCGCGTCATATAGAGATCATAGCCACCGAGGCCTGCGGGAGAGCGGCGAGCGAAGAAGAGCGTCATCCCATCCTCGAGGAGGAAGGGCGAGCGGATAGGCACATCGGCCTCCAGAGTCTTGGTCGCTACCCCCTGACGCTCCCAGCTACGGCCTGCCTTAGCGTACCAAGCAAGGGCACGATCATCGGGGATGATGCTATTGCGCCCCAGCGCATCGACGAAGCCGAAGATGGGGAAGACGGGGAGGTACCGGGTGCAGGCTGTCGCCTACTACGGGTGTCTCCACGGGGAGGAGCGAGCGAATATCGGCGGGGAGCTGCCCAGCGACGAGGAAGCGCCCACTACCCTGAGGGAGGAGCTCGGCTATGCGATCGATCCCGACGAGTGTACTATCGACGACGCGGAGCTCATCGGCTGCACCATACATACGCTCGGCACGTGCTATCTGCTCCTGCAGCATCGTGATGCTGTCGGGCACCGCTTGACGGCGGCGCTGGAGGCTGGAAATATACTTGGAGAGCGCTGTCGAGGCAGGGCCAAACTGATAGGCGTGATAGGCACGCTCCGCCTCACGGAGGAGCTGCTCGGGGCTCTGCGTGGGAGCCTTGGGCTTCACGACCTTCGCCTCACCCCATAGTGGAGCGAGGACGAGGGCGGAGAGAAGTAGGATCGATCGTAAAGACATATCGAATGATTAGAATACGAACTGTGCGCGCAGCTGCAGGGTACGGTAGCTCAGACCATCGCCGTTGCTGGAGCGCAGACGGCCGAGTGCAACAGCATCCTTGCTGAAGGAAGTGAAGGTATAGCTGAGGCCGAGCATCATCGCGGTATTGGGATACCAGTTCACCGCTCCGAGGGCTTCGTATGCCCGGCCCATATAGTCCTGGGTATCGATAACGCTGGCACCGACCATGAGCTCGACATTACCCCCAGGCTCTACCTCATTATTGACATTGGAGAAGGCTGCACCGCTATTGGAGTAGCTACGCTGCTTCCCACGGAGCATATAGGAGCCTACGAGATATCCGCCCCAGAAGGAGACACTCTCACTGCCATCAATATTATACGTCTTCTCCCCATTCGTAATAACCCCTGGGCTTTCCTTTGTGGCAAAGGTCGAGCACAGAGCCTCGCCCTGGACAAAGAAGCGGTCATCACGGTAAGCAGCCTCCAGATCACAGATGGTGTAGTGGTCGATCCCTGAGAAGCCACCAGCGATAAACTTGCGGTTCTCTACGACAGAGCCCGAGCGACCGCCCAGGACGACGATGCCGTCATCCGACGTCACACGCTCGGGGGTACGAGCTACAGCCGAGAATCCGAGGTGCACAGTCGTCTGATCTGTATTGATAGGGCGCCAGACGGCACGTGCTGAGACGCCATAGCCCTCGCCCATGTGGTTCTCACGCGCATTGACACGCTCGCTGCTACCAGCGAAGAGGCCTGCACCGAGCCAATACTTAGCCCCCCAGTGGGTACCAGCAAGCCCCCAGTGACGGGTATAGGGGATGAGGAAGTCGAGAGGCAGTGGCGTCGTGACAGAGCCGTGACGCGTGGAGGTATTCATCCCGATACTCATCGGCTCGAGCTGGTGCCCGAGGACGAGGCGCGTATGAGGACTGAAGGCGTAGGCTGCGTAGATATCACAGAAGGTGATGCGCTGCCCCGTATAGTTGACATCAATACGTCCCGTCCAGTTGCCATAGCCGCCGAAGAAGCCAAGGCGAGCCTGTGTGATGGAGGTCCCTGCTGCCATGCGGAAGGGTTCCTTTTGGGTCGCCCCTGAAGGCAGGTAGGTGAAGTTGGACTTATCAACGGGAGCGAAGGCTGCCGCATCGAGGGTCAAGCGACCGTCGACACCGAGGGTGACCTCGTCAGGCTGACCGAGACGCAGGGCGATACCCGTCTGGGCAGCTGCCTTTGTGGACGAGAGGAGGAGGCCACCAGCTACGATGACCGAAGCGATAAGCGCGTAGTTCTTTCTTCTATTCGACGATGCCATTAGAGAATGCGTATTTGTTTACCTTAGACAAAGATAGCCTTTCTGCAGTACAACGACGGAGAGGAAGCCCATACAGATAGCGTCCCCACGGGGGAGGAGGATAGCTAAGCTACCCAGCCTCGCCCGTGGGGACGCTACATTTATATAGGAGGGATGGACTTACAGATCGACTACGAAGGACACGACTTCACCCGTCTCAGGATAGAAGCCACGCAGCTGGAGGGCGGAGCGACGTGAGCGACTCTGGCTACCAGCCTTGTCAAGGGCAGCGACGACCTGATTGAGGTCGCTCTGTGAGCGCAGAGGCACGTTGTTGGCCGTCAAGAGGACGAAGCCTTCGCGGACCCCAGCCTTGCGTAGGGCGCTATTCGACTGGAGGGACTGGACGACGAGGCCGTAGGAGAGGCCGTAGGCGCGGAGCTCATTAGCACCCAGCTCCTTGAGGGTAGCACCGAGGCGGTTGTTAGCCGCATTGGGCGACTGCTTGAGGAGCTTAGAGCCACCTTCCTGATTGCGCAGCGTAACCTTGTAGGTCTTCTCTGTGCCCTTGCGGTTCACCGTGACCTGCACAGCGTCGCCAGGACGGAAGCGGGAGAGCTGCTCCTGGAGCTGAGCGAAGGAGGTGATGCGGTGGCCGTCGATAGCGGTGATGACGTCACCCTTCTCGATACCAGCAGCCAGAGCGGCACTGATCTCGGCGAAGTCAGCGACATAGAAGCCTTCGTTGACCTTCAGCCCTTCCTTCTGTACGAGTTCGCTGGTGACATCAGCCCCTGCGACCCCGAGCATACCACGCTGTACGGCACCGTACTTCTTGATATCGGAGACGACCTTAGCAGCGATGTTGATGGGCACTGCGAAGGAGTAGCCGGCATAGTTCCCCGTCTGAGAGTAGATCATCGTGTTGATCCCGACGAGTTCGCCTGCAGCATTGACCAGGGCACCACCACTGTTACCAGGGTTGACGGCAGCATCGGTCTGGATGAAGGCACCTACACCGAGCTGGTCGCCCGTAGCAGCGGCACGCGACTTAGCGCTAACGATACCGGCCGTGACGGTGCTGGTGAGGTTGAAGGGGTTCCCTACAGCCAGGACCCACTCGCCGAGACGGAGGTTCTCTGAGTTACCGAAGGGGATCGTAGGCAGGTCCTTAGCCTCGACCTTGATCAGTGCGATATCGCTGGAGGGGTCGGAGCCGATGAGCTTAGCCTTGAAGGTACGGTTGTCATTGAGCGTCACAGAGAGCTCGTCACCACCCTCGACGACATGGTTATTCGTCATGATGTAGCCATCGTTGCTGATGATCACACCCGAGCCATAGCCTACGACGGGCTCGCTACGACGCGAGCCCCCACGAGGATCGCCACCGAAGAAGAATTCGAAGGGGTCGATCATCTGCTGGGACTGCACCTGCTGGGTCTTCTTCACCTTGATGTGGACGACCGCCTTCACCGAGCTCTCGGCGGCAGGGGTGAGGTCTGGAGCATTACCTATCTGGCGCGAGCCTATGGCATAGGCTGTATTCTGGAATCCATATTCATTAGCTGAGGTCACACCCTCGACGCCCGACTGAGCGGTATAGCTACTTGAGCTACCACCATTGCGGGTCATTATGTGGACCGTAGCAGCCGAGGCTGCAATACTTACCGCTACCAAGCTAAGACAGCGGCTGATTTCTTCAATACCTTGTTCATAGTCGTTAAGTATACTCTGTTCTTTATCTGATTGAAAAACACTTCGGAGCTCCTCACCGCGGGCTCGAGACGTGCCGTGCTTCGTAATGAACGGCTACGCACTCGACCTCAGATATAGGTGGGTGGCGGGGAAGCCCCTTTACCTTATGAGAGTCAAAGAGGGTGCCAATGTTTAATCCACCCCTACAAAACTTCACATTCTGCCAAAAGCGCAGACTTTTTCCCAGCAATATGACAGCATTTCGCCGCCCCACATAGCGCAGACGTAGCGAATGCCCCACGACGAAGTATCACCATCGGAAGGGCAGGAATATAAACCTATATTGGTCGCTGGGTGAACCAATGTAGGTTAGGGACATCAACCAATAGTGGTTCGTATATGAATCACTATTGGTTGTTGCTCCGCGTATGGATACAAAGTTGTTGACGAGTGGCAGATAACTTTGGGCTACGTACGTGGTCCTAACATCTACGTACGTGGCTATTTAGATTTACGCACCAGGTCTTTAAGACTACGTGCATAGACAGAGGGAAAGCACTATGGGAAGGCGCTTTTTCCCGCGCAAGAACAGCACTTTTTCCTCCGCTATATAAGAGGAATACGCGCGATAAGGCGAAGGTAGCGCCTTAGCGAGGATCAAGTCAAGCGAGAAGAAGGCGAGACGGAGAAGGGACAGCGATGACACCTCTGAGGGATGCAATAGTCGGCGTGAAGCTGAAGGAGGGCCTGCGACTCCTGAGCGGAGCGTGCGGTGAGTCCAGCTTCGGCGAAGAGGCGGGTCACGTGGTTCGTCTCCGCAGGGAGCTTGTCGAGGCACAGCTCTTCGCCCTCCGAGTCCCTACCCGCTGGTAGTGGGCACGCCAGGCCTCACGATAGGGAACGAGGACGTTGATAGCGATATGTGCGACGGCTTCCTCGGAGAGCATCCCGCTCCCTCGCCACTTCCCACCGCAGTAGTGTGCAGGGAGGGGATGGCGCAAGAGGGTCATCAGTGCCTCCAAGCTCGGCATCTCGGGGAAGGTACTCCCCCAGAGCGGAGCATGCACGATGAGCGTGGCGAGCTGGAGGAGGCGATACTCGGGGAGGCCCGTGGGGCGAGTTCGCGCCCGACGGAAAGTACCTTGCGGAAGAGGCGTCAAGCCATACTTATGGGCGAGGAAGGCGTATTCCCGCTGACGCTCCTCACGGAGCGCTTCGTCGGGAAGGTAGTCGATGAGGCCTGCTGAGCCGAGGAGGAGCGCCTCGACCTGCGGGAGCTGGTCGCGATGCTTGAGAAGGAGATGCAGGGGCAGGGCGAAGGCCAGGCGCTCCATCGCATCGCCATTGAGCCCAAAGCCCAGCGCACGGAGGAAGAGTGCATAGAGGGCCTGCGCCCAGTCGCCTTCGCTTCGCTCGAGGAGCTGACGCACGGCAGCGACCTTGCGGGAGAGGCGGCTACGCGAGAGACAGGAGAGCCACATACGGCGCTCTTCTTCGGGGACGGATGCGAGGTGGTCTGCGCAGGGAAGCTTTGCCTCTGCACAGAGGAGGGCAGCAGCCTCGGGGCGAAGCTCTTCGGGCACCATCAAGAGGCAGGTAGGTAGCGCCTCACCCGAGGGATAGCGGACAGGGCGATTATCCTGCTCGACGACGTGGAGGATGACGGATCGGTAGGCGGGGTCGGTATCGTGATGATGCTGGTGCCACTCACTCGAGGCGTGGTGGATCTCCACCGCCCCTACCCAGAGGAGGTCATCGATCCGCACCTTGGCGGCGAAGAAGTCGGGGCCAGCATGCACATTGAGTACCCCAGGGTCAAGGACCTCAATGCGGGCACCTGCCAGAGCACCCTGCGGGATCAGCTCCGTATAGCGGCGGTGTGCCCATATATAATGTAGGAAGGCTTCCATGGTGTGTCGGTATTAGGCGGTAGGGGAAGCTCCGTCACTCTAAGCTGTCATAGGAGGGGAATTCGGAGAGGAAGGTATAGCTCATCGTGTCGTAGTCAATACGGCAGACGAGATGGTCAAGGCCGTTGCTCAGGACGAGGTATGGCACGCGCAGGACATAGTTGTAGCGGACGATCTGCTGCAGCACGGTCTCTGTCAGTGCGACATGGGGAGCCTTGTACTCGAGGATCATCTGCGGGCGGAGCGCCTTGTCGTAGAGGAGGGTGTCGCATCGCTTCGAGGTCTCACCGAGGCGCAGCGCCACTTCATTCTGCATCAAGGGCTGGGGATAGCCTAAGACATCGATAAGATAATGGACGAAGTGCTGGCGCACCCACTCCTCGGGCGTGAGGCGGACGAACTTACGCCGCAGCTCATCATAGACATAGGGCTTACCCTCACGCTGCTCCAGACGCAGGCGACACTTCGGCAGGTTTAGCTCGATCATGCTTATCTTTGTAGAGAGTACTTCATTGGGCTCATACCCACGAAAGTACATAAATATAGTATAGATGCCCACGTACGACGAGATCATCCGTTCGCTCAAGCAACGCAAACCCCAGCGAGTCTACCTGCTCGCTGGAGACGAACCCCTCTTCATAGACCAGATAGCCTCCTTTGCGGCCAAGGAACTGATTCCCGCCGAGGAGCAGGACTTCAATCAGAGTATCCTCTATGGTGCCGAGGTCAATGCCCGCACGATACTCCTCGAAGCCCTGCGCTTCCCTATGATGGGCTCGCAGGTCCTCGTCTTGGTGCGCGAAGCCCAGCAGGTGCGCGACCTCGACACCCTCGCCGCCCACCTCGATGAGCTCCCCGAGAGCACGTGCCTCATCCTCTGCTACAAGAAGAAGGCCGACAAGCGCAAGGCGCTCTACAAGGCCATCAGCGAGCGAGGCGGCGTCTTCGAGTCCACGAAGATGTACGACTCGAAGATCCCCGACTTCATCATCAAGAGCTTCGCCGCACGCCAGCTCGATATCGACCCACGCACGGCTCATCTGATGGCCGACAGTACGGGGAATGATCTGGAGAAGATCCTCAACGAAGTCGAGAAGATCGCCCTTGCCCTCTCGGAGAAGGGCACCCGCACCGTCACCCCCGAGGTCATCGAATACTACATCGGCGTGAGCAAGGAGTACAACAACTTCGAGCTACTCACGGCGCTCATCCGTCGTGACGCTGCCCGTGCCTACCGCATCGCCCTCTACTTCGCCTCCGACGAGCGCAACCATCCCATCCAGATGACGCTCTCCACGCTCTTCGGCTTCTTCTCGAACCTCATGGCGGTCTACTACATCGAGCAGCCCAACGAGCGGAGCATCGCCTCCCTCCTCGGCGTGCAGCCCTTCGTCGCCCGCGACTACGATCTGGCACGCCGTGGCTATTCGGCTGCACAGGCCTTCGCCATCATCCACCAGATACGCCTCATCGACGCTTACTCGAAGGGGGTAGATGCCAACATCCCTACGAGCCAGCTCTACTCTGAGCTCGTGTCACGTATCTTGGCCGCCTAAGCATGCAGCGCAAAGAGTACCTTCAGGCCTTCATCGCCCATACCAACCGCAATATCTTCCTCACGGGGAAGGCCGGCACGGGGAAGACAACCCTACTACATTATATCAAGGAGCACACCTACAAGAGCTGCGTCATCGCCGCTCCCACGGGTATCGCCGCCCTCAATGCAGGCGGTACGACCCTCCACTCCCTTCTACAGCTCCCCATCGGCGCCTTCATCCCCGACTCTATGGCCCAGCTCCCGTCGACGCCCAACCAGCTACTGGTTACGCCCCGGGACTTCCGCCGACACATCCATCTGCAGGAGCGTAAGATCCGCCTCCTCCGAGCCCTCGAGCTGCTGGTCATCGACGAGGTGAGTATGCTCCGTGCCGACACGCTCGACCTCGTCGACCTCCTCCTGCGTAGCGTCCGTAGAAGCCCGCTACCCTTCGGCGGTGTGCAGGTGCTCTTCATCGGCGACCTGATGCAGCTCCCTCCCGTGGTCAAGCCACAGGAGTGGGACGTACTGCGCCAGTACTACCCAAGCCTCTTCTTCTTCCACGCACACGTCCTGCAGAAGTATCCCCCGCTCTATATCGAGCTCACGCACGTCTACCGCCAGCAGGATGTCGGCTTCATCGACCTACTGAACCACCTGCGCTACAGCGCCCTCACCCCCGAGGATATGCAGTGGCTCCGTGGGCGCATCGACCCCGCTTTCGACCCCATCAAGAGCGAGGGCTACGTGACGCTGACGACGCACAACGCCCGTGCTGACGAGATCAACCGCAAGGCTCTCGAGGCCCTCCCTGGGGCATATCAAGACTATCACGCCAGCATCTCGGGGGACTTCCCCGACCACCTCTACCCCATCGAGCCTATGCTCCGCCTGAAGGTCGGCGCACGCGTCATGCTCATCAAGAACGACCTCCAGCAGCCCCGTCGCTTCTACAATGGTATGCTCGCTACCGTCGAGGAGATGACCGAGAAGAAGCTCATCGTGCGGCTGGAGAATGGTGAACTCCTCGACGTACCCGCCTACAGCTGGGAGAATGCTCGCTACCGCCTCAACGAGGATACGGGCGATACCGAGCCCGACATCCAGGGCGTCTTCAAGCACTTCCCTATCCGCCTGGCATGGGCCATCACGATACATAAGAGTCAGGGGCTGACCTTCGACCGTGCAGCCATCGACCTCGAGGCCGTCTTCGCTTCGGGGCAAGCCTACGTAGCGCTCTCCCGTCTGAGAAGCCCCGAAGGCCTCGTCCTCCTCTCACCCTTAGGCTCCGACACGCTCTCCGTACCGCCCGAGATCACGGGCTACGAAGCCACCCGAGCCAGCGACGAGGAGCTACGTCAGTGCCTCATCGCCGACAAGCTCAGCTATTGGCTCCAGCAGGCTGTCCAAGCCTTCAGCTGGAGCGACGTCGCCGACCTCTACCGTCAGCACGCCTACAGCTACCGCATGGAGAGCGAGCGTAGTCAGAAGAGCCGCTTCGGGGACTGGGCGCATGAGCAGGCCTTCAAGGTAGATGAGCTCCGTCAGGTAGCCGACCGCTTCGTCCAGCAACTCCACAGCCTCTTCGCCGAAGGAGAGCATGCCCTACCCACCATCGCCGAGCGCACCCGTAAGGCCTTCGCTTACTTCCTCCCCCGCTGGACGGAGGTCTTCGTGAGCCTACTGCAGACCCAGCGTGATGCCCGTGGCATGAAGAAGGTGAAGGAGTTCATCGCCGAGCTTGACCTGCTCTATGCCGAGACCGTACGCCTGATGCGCGGCCTCATACGCATCGAGAGCTGCATACAGGCCCTCGCTACGGGTGAGCCGCTCAATCGTGATGACCTCCAGATAGACGAGCGTCTCGGCAAGTGGCTCCAAGCCGCAAAGGCCGAGGTCAAGACACCCTACATCGTACCCGACAGCGGTGCACCTTCCCCTAAGACCAAGAGCAAGAAGAAGACCGAGCGAGAGCCCCGTGTGAGTACACAGGAGCAGACGTGCCACCTCATCCGTGAGGGGAAGACCGTACTCGAGGTAGCCAGCATCCGTAAGCTCAGCGTCGGCACCATCTACGGACATATCACGCAGCTTCTCGAGAAGGGCCTCCTCACGGAGCAAGAAGCAGGTATCGACAGCCGTCAGATCGATGAGCTCGCGCCACTCTTCGCCAAGATGGATGATGAGACGGGGCTGAAGGACATCCACGAAGTCCTCAAGGGTCGCATCGACTACTACGAACTGCGCCTCTACCTCACCGCCTTCCGACTGCGTCAGACCCACCGATAGAGGTAAGTCGGAGTCCATTAGGACAATACACCTTTTTCATTATCTTTGATAGGCGCTACACCTGACACTAATAAGGCGCTCAGATAAGATATGAAGCAGTTCAGTCAATTAGCCACCCGCATCTTCCAGGAAGCTATCCAAGCCTACGAGCTACGAGGCAGCGTGGACACACCCTGCACAGGCAATCCCTACCCCGAGCACACGATCGAGCATGACCTCTTCCGCAAGAACTGGATCGACAACGCCCAGTGGTGCCTCGAGGACATCATCCGCGACCCCGAGATCGACCCCGTCGAAGCGCTGAAGATCAAGCGACGTATCGACCGCAGCAACCAAGAGCGCACCGACCTCGTAGAGCTCATCGACAGCTTCTTCTACACCCACTTCGCGGATGTGAAGCCCCTCCCCGATGCCAAGATCAACACCGAGAGCCCCGCTTGGGCTATTGACCGTCTCTCCATCCTCGCGCTGAAGATCTACAACATGAACAAGGCCGTCCAGCAGGCTGGCTACGATGAAGCACTCCGTGAGAAGTGCGCCTCCAAGCTCCGCACCCTACGCGAGCAAGAGGTCGACCTCACGACGGCTATCAACGAGCTCCTCGAGGACATCGCCGCTGGTCGTAAGTACATGAAGGTCTACAAGCAGATGAAGATGTACAACGACCCCGAGCTCAACCCCATGCTCAAGGGTCAGACCTTGTAGTCCCACCACTCCTACCCGCTATCTGTGGCCCGCTACCTCATCATCCGCCTCTCCGCCATGGGCGACGTGGCGATGCTCATCCCCCTGCTCTACGCCGTAGCACGTGCCAACGAGCAGCATGAGTTCATCCTGCTCACCCAGCCGTTCTTCACGGAGCTCCTCCTCGATGCCCCCGACAATGTCGAGGGGATGGCTATCGACATCCGTCGTGGCGAGGAGCGTAGCTTCCTCGGACTGCTGCGCTATGCTCGGCGCCTCAGGCATGAGCACTTCGATGCGGTACTGGACCTACACGACGTACTGCGCACCAAGGTACTCCGCTCCATCCTCCGACTGACGGGCGTACCCACGCAGCACCTCATCAAGCCCCGTGAGGGGCGACGCCGCCTCGTCGCCGACAGTGCGACGAAGGATCTCACGCCACTGCCGCCGATGTGGAGCCTGTATCAGCAGGTCTTCCGCTCGGCGGGGCTGAGCGTTCCCGAAGCCATTCCTCCTGTGGCCATCCACCCCACCCTTCGTGCGACCTTCGAGCGGCTCCACAACGAGCTGACTCAGCCTACGCCAGGACGCCTGCGTCTCGGCATAGCTCCCTTCGCCTCGACACGGGCGAAGACCTACGACCCCGCTCTGATGCAGGAGGCGCTCCGCCTCATCGAGGAGAGCGAGCGCTTCGAGATCTTCCTCTTCGGTAGCCGTGGCAAGGAGCAAGCACAGATAGAGCAGTGGGCAGCCGACCGCACGCACATCCACTCCGTCGCTGGGCGGCTTGACCTCTCGGACGAGCTCATCCTCATCGCTTCGATGGATGCTATGATCTCGATGGACAGCGCGAATATGCACCTGGCGTCCATGGTCGGCACACGTGTCTTCTCCGTCTGGTGCTGCACGCATCCTGCAGCTGGATTCCTCGGTATAGGCCAGCGTCTGGAGGATTGTCTACAGCCCGAGGATGCTCCTCGCCGTCCATGTAGTATCTTTGGGGACAATAAGCACTGCCACACGGGGCCCGACTTCGCTTGCTCAAGGGCACTTCGCCCCGAGCGCATCCTCGAGGCAGTCCTCACTCTCAGCGAAGGCGCAGCTTCATAGCGCCACCCTTTTCCCGCCCTTTCTCCACGAATGAAACTACGTATCAATAAGCTGATCAGCGACGCTGGCCTGGGCTCTCGACGTGATGTCGAGGAGTATATCCGCCTCGGTCGCGTCAAGATCAACGGGCGTCGCGCCCAGCTCTCCGACCTTGTCTCGGAGACCGATGTCGTCTTCTTCGACGAAGTAGACCTCCCTGTCAAGGAGCTTATCCAAGAGCATGCCGCCGAGGAGAAGCTCCAGACCAAGCTCAAGAAGGATAGCGAGCGCCCTCGTACCCGCGACCGCCGCAGCGAGCGCGCCGAGAGCCAGCGCATCCTCTCCGCTCCGAAGAGCGCTACCCTGCGCAAGACGAGCAAGAACAACCCAGAGAACAAGCGCGCCCATAAGGCTCGCACCGAAGGCTGGGGCGACGACGAAGAAGTCTTCGACGAACGCCTCCTCCGCCACCACAATAGTGGTCGCCGCGGCAGTGCGCGCAACACCCGCCCCGCGCGCTCTGAGCATCGCGGGTATGGTGGCAAGCGCCGCTCCTTCGACGAAGAGTAGTCCGCACAGCGTGCGAGCTTAGTCTCTTCACGCTCTTATCCCCAGACATCTTTATGCACGTATATTTTGTACGCCACACGTCTGTCGTCCTCGACGGCAATGAGACGTGCTACGGCGATATGGACATCGACGTACGCCCCACCTTCGAGGAGGAGGCCAGCGTCACACGCGCCGCACTCGAAGGTCTTAGCTTCGACGGCGTCTTCTCCTCGCCCCTACAGCGCGCCCGCAAGCTCGCTGACTTCTGTGGCTACGGCTTCGCCACCCTCGATGACCGCCTGAAGGAGATGAACTTCGGCCATTGGGAAGGTCAGCCTTGGGCCGAGATCATCAAGGACGAGCCTGTGGATCAGTTCTTCGCCCGCTACATCGAGGGCGTCCCTCCTGGCGGAGAATCGCTGATGATGCAGTATGCTCGCGTCCGGGACTTCCTCCTCGAGAAGCGTCGCGAGGGCTATAAGCAGATCCTCGTCTTCTGCCACGGCGGCGTCATCAACTGCGCCCGTGCGATCACTGGTGAGGTGCGCCTCGTCGATGCCTTCGCTACCCTCCCCGGCTTCGGCTCCGTCACACGCCTCGACTTCACTCATCTCGAAGACTAATCGACATCACGGAGGACGCGGAGCGAACAATTATGCCTTGTATCTTGTAGTTATATAAATAGGGATCCCGTGGGTACGCATACCCGATGGGGCTTCCCATACAGACAAGACGCAAGACCCGCTATTTACAATTATCACTTCTACATAAACAAGACAATGAAATTCTCAGAAAGAATGCAGTCTGCTATCAATGAGCAGATCAACTTAGAGATGTTCTCCGCGAACACCTACCTCTCTATGTCCACTTACTTCGCTCAGCAGGGCCTCGACGGCTTCGCTCACTGGTACTATATGCAGTACAAGGAGGAGCTGACTCACGCCGAAGACATGATGCACTACGTCATCACGCGCGGTGGCAAGGTCGAGATCAAGGCTGTCGCTGCAGTAGAGACGGAGTTCAACTCTCCCCTGGAGATCGCTGAAAAGGCTTACCACCACGAATGCCTCGTCTCCGAGAAGATCGAAAACCTCGTGCGCATCGCTTCTGAAGAGAAGGATATGCCTTCGCAGGACTTCTTCTGGAAGTACATCCGCGAACAGGTCGAAGAAGAAGCTAACGCTACGAACATCATCGAACGTCTTCGCCTGGCAGAGGGTCACGCTATCCTCTTCCTCGACAAGGAGCTCGCTGCACGCCAGTAATCCTGTCGTCCTCCTAACGACGAGCCGCCAAGTCACCCCGCTGGGTACTTGGCGGCTCGTCTGCTTTATACAGTGACCGCTCAGAGGGGTAAAACGAACCAGTACTGGTCACCGCTCCGAGCAGTACTGGTCACGATGCGAAGTAGTACTGGTCACCATGAGCTACCAGTACTGGTCCACTCAGTGACCAGTACTGGTACGAAATCCCTCCCCAGCAGGAAGCCTACCCGACCTACTGTACTAAGGCTATTTCGCCTATATTTGCAGCCATGAAAAAGACATTACTCTCTCTTATCCTCCTCGCTTGCCTCGGGGTCAGCCAGCGCGCCACTGCGCAGAATGAAGACCGCGTACACTCCGCCACCGTCGTCGAGCTCGGCCTACATAGCCGCTTAGCCTACCACCAAGCCCTACCGCTGGGACTGGTGGCGAGCGCGCACGCTGGCTATGAGCTCCACACCAACCCCGTCGGCTTCCTCGACAAGGAGAATAGTGCTCCCCTCGAGTACACCTTCCCGATGCTTCTCCCCACGGTGGGCATTGAGCTTCGCTGGTACACAGGGCGTGAGAAGAGCCAAGAGGAGATCAATAGCGGGCTCTATGTCGTGGCAGGTGGTGACGTGCAGACGCGCACCGCAGGCGTCGTCTTCAACCGCCTCTACCGCGGTCCGTGGCGCTATCGCTACGGAGCAAAGGCAGGCCTCGGCCTTGTGTCCGTCCTCGGCGATGTCATCTACGCCAAGATCGAGATCGGCGGACGCTATAGCAGCCCCTTCCTCGGGAGCCAAGGCAGCGAGTACTTCGCCCCCTACGGCGACATCGGCATCGGCATCAAGCTGTAGGCACCTGACGGAGGACTTGATATGAAAGCCCTACCTTTGATCGTTTCGCTTATATAGAGTAGCACGATCATTATGAAAGCAAATAATATCCTCCTTGGCTTAGCACTAAGCCTCTCCACCTTGACAGCTTGCGGTGGCGGACAGAGCGAGCAGTCCGCGCAGGATAGCACCGCTCAGTCCTCTGCCAGCGTCGTGGCCAACCCCGACAGCCTCCCCTACCGCATCGCAGAGAACTACTTTGCAGCTCAGGACTCCCTGCCTGCGACCCTCACGAGCGAAGAGGAGCTAAATCGCCACCTCGGCATGGCTACGACCATGGCAGACAAGCCCACCGAGATCGACTGGCAGCGTGAGTTCGTCATCCCCGTCGTCCTCCCCGCTACGACGATCTCCACGGAGATCCTCCCCGTACGCTTGAAGAAGGACGCCGAGGGCAACCTTGTCCTCACCTACAAGGTGCAGCGTGGCGAAGACATGAAGACCGCTGAGATACGCCCCTTCACCGCGATCATCGTATCGCGTGACTTCCTCGCTCCTGTACGTCTCGAGGAAGCTAACTAACCTCCTTATACCCTACTAAATAGAGCATGCGTAGCCCCGATCCCGAGCCTTCGGGAGCGGGGCTGCGTGCATCTATACAGCCGCCTATCGGTGGGGCAGTCGCAGAGTGCATGAAAAAAGACAGTGACAGTGGGGGATAAGTACGTGACTTTTTCGTACATTTGCGCTGACTTTTGCGGGGGTAGTGCATCGCTTGATGTCCACTTTGCTGGGTCACAAGTCATGTGCTATGCACCAGCAGAAGCACTCGTGTGTAATTCATAGTAAGTTTAACAAATGGAAAATTTGAAAGAGATCAAGCCCATCGCGGACTTCAACTGGGATGAGTTTGAGAAGGGAGAGGTAGCGTGCTCTGCTTCTCGTCAGGAGCAGGAAGCCGCTTATGATGGCACCCTGAACAACGTTAAGGATCAGGAGATCGTCATCGGTACGGTTACCAAGATTGGTAAGCGCGAAGTACTCGTCAACATCGGCTTCAAGAGCGAAGGTGCGATCAACTCAGCTGAGTTCCGCTACAACCCTGACCTCCAGGTAGGCGACAAGGTCGAGGTCTTCATCGAATCACAGGAAGACAAGAAGGGACAGCTCGTCCTCTCACATCGTCAGGCACGTGTCGCTCGCTCATGGGATCGTATCAACGAAGCCCTCGAGAAGGACGAAGTGGTACGCGGCTACGTCAAGTGCCGCACGAAGGGTGGTATGATCGTCGATATCTTCGGTATCGAGGCCTTCCTCCCCGGCTCACAGATCGACGTCCGTCCTATCCGTGACTACGATGCTTATGTCGACAAGACCATGGAGTTCAAGATCGTCAAGATCAACCAGGACTTCAAGAACGTCGTCGTATCGCATAAGATCCTCATCGAAGCTGAACTCGAAGCTCAGAAGGCTGAGATCATCAGCAAGCTTGAGAAGGGTCAGGTCCTCGAAGGGGTCGTCAAGAACATCACCTCTTACGGTGCCTTCATCGACCTCGGTGGTATCGATGGTCTCGTCCACATCACCGACCTCTCTTGGGGCCGTGTATCTCACCCCAGCGAAGTTGTTAGCCTCGACCAGAAGCTCAACGTCGTTATCCTCGAGTTCGACGAAGCTAAGAAGCGTATCGCTCTTGGTATCAAGCAGCTCCAGCCACATCCCTGGGATAGCCTCGACCCTAACCTCAAGGTGGGCGACAAGATCAAGGGTAAGGTCGTTGTCCTCGCTGACTACGGTGCATTCATCGAAGTTGCTCCTGGCGTAGAAGGTCTCGTCCACATCTCTGAAATGTCTTGGACGCAGCACGTCCGCTCGGCTCAGGAACTCCTGAAGGTCGGCGACGAAGTCGAAGCTGTCATCCTCTCTCTCGACCGCGAAGAGCGTAAGATGAGCCTCGGTCTCAAGCAGCTCAAGGAAGATCCATGGGAAAACATCGACAAGCGCTTCCCCATCGGCTCTCGCCACACGGCTAAGGTCCGCAACTTCACCAACTTCGGTGTCTTCGTAGAGATCGAAGAAGGTATCGATGGTCTTGTACACATCTCCGACCTCTCTTGGACGAAGAAGATCAAGCACCCCAACGAGTTCACGGAAGTCGGTGCTCCTCTGGAGATCGTCGTCCTCGAAATCGACAAGGAAAACCGTCGTCTCTCTCTCGGCCACAAGCAGCTTGAAGAGAACCCATGGAACGCCTTCGAAGCTGACTACCGCGTAGGTACGATCCACGAAGGTACGATCCGCGAATTCGTAGAGAAGGGCGCTGTCATCTCTCTCCCCGAAGGTATCGAAGCATTCGCTACGCCTAAGCACCTGGTCAAGGCCGATGGTACGCAGGCTGTCAAGGGCGAAACGCTCCCCTTCAAGGTCATCGAATTCAACAAGGATTCTCGCCGCATCATCGTCTCTCACAGCCGCACCTTCGAAGACGAAGCTAAGGCTGAAGCTCGTGCAAGCGAGCGTGCAGAGCGCGCTGACCGTCAGGCTCGCCACCAAGATGCTGCCGCTGCCGTCGCTGCTACCAACGCTGCTACGGAGAAGGCTACCCTCGGTGACCTCGATGCACTGGCTGCCCTCAAGGAAAAGCTCTCCTAAGAGACGCTTCGCATAGCCTACCCATAAGGTAGGTGCAAAACAACGGACGCCCCGTCTTCCACTGTGGAAGGCGGGGCGTCTTCTTTATATCGCTGGGCGCTCAGGCCTATCGCTTCTGAGGCGCAGTGTGCTTGCGGGAGATATGGGCAGTGCCGCACTCGGCATCCTTGTCATAGCTCAGGCGAGCAAAGACGGGATAGTGGTCGGAGGGAGCGCGACGCACGTGCTTCTTCAGGCGCACCTCGGCGGGAGCTTGGCTGCTCCCCTCTTCGGTAGCGTCCTCACGCTCCGTCCAGTAGCTATCGGTACGCACGGCATAGCGCAAGACACGGTAGACAGGTGAGACGAAGATATGGTCGATACGGCTCGGTGTCTTCAGCTCGGTGTCGAAGGCATTGAACGTCCCGTTGGGTGCCAGCTTACGCTCGGCGATAGCATACGAGTCGCGAAGGAGGGCTGTCGAGGTCAGTAGGCCATAGACCTCATCGGTCTGGTCGACATTGAAGTCACCCGTGAGGATGTGAGAGGCACCCGCGGGCACGAGACTCCGGATACGGCTCATGACAAGGCGTGCGGACTCCATACGCGCCCGACGCCCGACGTGGTCGAGGTGGAGGTTGAAGAAGTACAGACGCTGATGGGTACGCAGGTCTTCAAATTCGCCCCACGTACAGATACGGATACAGGCAGCATCCCAGCCGAGGGCGGGGCGGTCGGGTGTCTCGCTAAGCCAGAAGTTCCCCGAGCGGATCTTCTTCAAGCGGCCCTTGTGGTAGAAGATGGCGGAGTACTCGCCTTCCTCACGCCCATCATCACGGGCGACACCGATGTAGTCGTATTCGGGGAGTCCTTTCAGAAGGTCGTGGATCTGCCCGACCGTTGCCTCCTGCGTGCCGAAGATATCGGGGCTTTCGTAAGAGAGGATTTCGCAGATGACGGGGCAGCGCTGGCTCCAGCCATTGCCCTGCTTGGCGTCGGATTCATTCTGGTAGCGGACGTTGTACGTCCCGACAAGAAGCTCTTGCGCCTGCACGCCGAGGACGGCGACGAGGCTAAGAGCGAGGGTAAATAGTCGCTTCATGCTGATTGATTCATGTATTCAGTGTGTCTCTATACAAATATACGCCATTCACCAGACTGCTCTACGCCCCGCTCCTGGCGCACATCACCGCTCCTCCTCCGATTCTGGAGGCGTGACGACCTATATTGGTCACTGAGCCGACCTATATAGATCCACGTCGCGACCAATATAGGTTCGCATGCGGACCAATAGTGGTTCACCCACCGACCAATATAGGTCGGAATAGAAGCGCTATATAAGTCCGCGCTTCGTGCCAAGTAAGTCACTGAAATATAGCGGGCTAATCGAAGTCCCTTTACCCCACCCTTCCTCACACCACCAACGAGGTACGAGCAGGCGTAACTCACCGAGCGAGGAAGTCGTACCTCCCGCCCCTCCTCACCCCACCCCACAGGAGCACGCGGGATAGGCTAAAGTCTGGATAACCACAAGAATAGTCGTACCTTTGCGCCCAAGAATAGATAACTGATGTCGACAACACCTCATCCCTCCCCCCTCATCCCATCGGCGGCACGTGCCGGCCTGACCTTCGGGCTCATCCTCGTCGTAATGTACACCGCCCGTATACTGAGCTTGCAGGTACCCCTCCTGCAGATTCTCTACTTCTTCGGGGTCATCATCGTGCCCATCGTGGCCTATCGTGGCGCCCGAGCTTATCGAGATTACTTCTACCCCACGGGGCCCTTCAAGGCTGGTCAAGGCTTCAGCTACGTCGTCCTCCTGCACGTCTTCGGCGGTATCTTGGCCTTCATCCCTCAGTACTTCTACTTCCGCTATGCGATGCCTGCGCTCCTGGCGGCTTGGGAAGAAGCCCTGCGCACGATGCCAGGGGCGACCGCCCAGATGCGTGAGATGATCCTGCAGATGCAGGGTATCACCCTCTGGCAGTGGCTCTGGACGGACTATTGCCTGACGATCATCCTGGGCGGGATCTGGGGCCTCATCACGGGGCTCATCCTACGTCGCAAATAAGATAGATATATGGACATCTCTGTCGTAATACCCTTATATAACGAAGCCGAATCCCTGCCCGAGCTCGAGGCATGGATCCGACGCGTGATGGAGGAGCATGGCTTCTCCTACGAGATCATCTTCATCAACGATGGTAGCACGGACGACTCCTGGCGCATCATCCAGGAGCTTCGCGAGAAGAACCCCCATGTGCGGGGTGTGAAGTTCCGCCGCAACTATGGGAAGTCCCCCGGTCTGCAGTGCGGCTTTGCCCGCACCCAAGGCGATGTAGTCATCACGATGGACGCAGACCTGCAGGACAGCCCCGACGAGATCCCTGGCCTCTACCACATGGTGAAGGAGGAGGGCTACGATCTGGTCAGCGGCTGGAAGCAGAAGCGCTACGACCCTGTCCTCAGCAAGAACCTCCCCTCCAAGCTCTTCAACGCTACGGCGCGTAAGCTCTCGGGCATCGACAACCTGCACGACTTCAACTGCGGGCTCAAGGCCTATCGCTCCGAGGTCGTCAAGAGCATCGAGATCTACAACGACATGCACCGCTACATCCCCTATATGGCGAAGGTGGCGGGCTTCTCTCGCATCGGCGAGAAGGTCGTACAGCATCAGGCGCGTAAGTACGGCACGAGTAAGTTCGGCCTCAACCGCTTTGTCAATGGCTACCTCGACCTCATCACGCTGTGGTTCACCTCGACCTTCGGCCGCAAGCCCATGCACTTCTTCGGGCTCGGCGGGAGCCTGATGTTCATCATCGGCTTCCTCGCGCTGGCCGTCGTCCTGTGCAGTAAGCTCTTCCACATCTGGACCGGTACGCCTGCACCGCTCGTCACGGACCGCCCCTACTTCTTCATCGCACTCACGGCGATGGTCATCGGGACGCAGCTCTTCCTCTCGGGCTTTGTCGCAGAGCTGCTGGCACGTCAGTCGCAGGACCGCAACGACTACAAGATCGACGAAGAAATCTAACTCCACATACACACACGCTATGCACCACCTACGCCACGTAGCACTGGCTGCTGCCCTTCTCCTCGGCTTCGGCTCGTGCCAGAAGTCTGGGAGCGGTAGCGAAGGCGACTACACCAAGCTCACGGGGGAGGTCTTCACGACGACCTTCTCCATCCAGTACAATGCCCAGAAGGACTATTCGGAGGCCGTCGACTCGACCTTCCATGCCTTCAGCCACTCGCTCAATCCCTTCGACTCCACGAGCCTCATCTCAGCGATCAACCGCAATGAGTCGCAGCTCATGGACTCGATGCTGCGCGAGGTCTTCCTGCAGTCCGTCGTCATCTCGCGCCACACGGGTGGGAGCTATGACGTGACCTGCGCCCCACTCATCAACCTCTGGGGCTTCGGCTTCGAGAAGAAGAAGACCGACAGCGTCACCCCCGAAGCTATCGACAGCGTCCGCGCCTTCGTGGGCTTCGACAAGGTCCACCTCGACGGCATGCGCATGATCAAGGAGGATCCCCGCATGAAGATGGACTTCTCCTCCATCTCCAAGGGCTACTGCTCCGACCTTGTGGCACGTATGCTCAAGCGCCGTGGCGTGACGAGCTACCTCGTCGAGCTCGGCGGGGAGATCGCCTTCGAGGGCACCAACTCACGAGGTGAGAGCTGGGTCATCGGCGTCGACAAGCCCATCGCAGACCCTGCGGGCGTCATCAATGACTTCCAGGTGCGCGTACAGCTCCCCGTACTGCTGGCGGGCTGGCGACCTCGGGCAACTACCGCAACTTCAAGGTCGTGAATGGCAAGAAGATCGCCCACACCATCGACCCACACACGGGCTATCCCATCCAGACGGATGTGCTGAGTGCGACGATCATCGCCCCCACGTGTATGCTCGCTGATGGGCTGGCGACCGCCTGTATGACCCGCACGGCAGCCGACGTCCCCGCACTGATGCAGAACTTCCCTGGGGTCGAATACATGCTCATCCTCGGCGACGAGAAGACGGGCTTCCGCACGGTGATGTCCCCCGGCTTCGAGCGCCTCATCCTCCCCGACTAAGGAGCATCGCGCTCCCGGGCACAACGAGTCAGGGGATCCAGCCGCATCGCTTGCAGCTGGATCCCCTGATTCTTTCTCCCCCACTCCCCACCTGCCAAGAGATTGGTATCATATTTGCACGAAGGTAAATAGCTCCCGCACGGCACAGCACGATAGGGAGGATAATGATAGCGCCTACACCGCCCCTCCATATGGTGTAAGCCACTAATATATAGCAAATAACAATAAATAATATGAGCGAAGAAATCAAAGATCAAGAGCTGGAGCGCGACGAGCAGACAGCCGCAGAAGAGCAGACAGATTGTCAGACAAACGAGCAGGCTCAGCCTCAAGAGGAAGAATTGACCGAGAGCCCTGCCGAGGAACTCTCACCCGAAGCGAAGCTTCAGGCCGAGCTCGACAAGCTCAAGGACGCGCACCTGCGTCTGGTCGCCGAGTACGACAACTACCGCAAGCGCACCCTCAAGGAGAAGAGCGAGCTCATCCGTAGCGGTGGCGAGAAGGCCCTCACCGACCTCTTGCCCGTCGTCGATGACCTCGACATCGCCCTGCAGAACCTCGACAAGGCCACCGACCTCGATGCCCTCAAGGAAGGCGTGCACCTGATCTACTCAAAGTTCGTGGACTACCTCAGCCGTCAGGGCGTCACAGCTATCCCCACCGAGGGCGAGAGCTTCGACGATGAGCTCCACGAAGCCATCGCTACCTTCCCCGCCCCCGAGGAGAGCCTCAAGGGTAAGATCATCGACTGCGTCAAGAAGGGCTACAAGCTCCACGACAAGGTACTACGCCACTCCTCTGTGGTCGTAGGTCAGTAAGGAAAGGAGAAACTATCTATGGCAGAAAAGAGAGATTACTATGAAGTCCTTGGCGTAGCTAAGGGCGCTTCAGCCGAAGAGCTGAAGAAGGCCTACCGCAAGCTCGCCATCAAATATCACCCCGACAAGAATCCCGGGGACAAGGAGGCCGAAGAGAAGTTCAAGGAGCTTGCTGAGGCCTATGACGTACTGAGCGATCCAGAGAAGCGCCAGCGCTACGACCAGTTCGGTCATGCCGGTGTCGGTGGTAGCGCTGCCAGCGGTGGCGGTGGCTTCGGCGGAGGCATGTCGATGGAAGATATCTTCAGCCGCTTCGGCGACCTCTTCGGAGGTGGTGGCTTCGGTGGCTTTGACTTCGGAGGCTTCGGCGGAGGTGGCGGCGGTGGCCGTCAGGTCCTGCGCGGCTCCGACCTTCGCGCTCGCGTCCGCCTCACGCTTGAGGAGATCGACAAGGGCGTAGAGAAGAAGCTCAAGGTGAAGAAGCAAGTCGCCTGCTCCCACTGTCACGGCGACGGTACCACGGAGAAGGACGGCAAGAAGCAGTGCGACACGTGTCACGGCTCGGGCGTCGTCATCTCCGCTCAGCGCAGTATCTTCGGCATGATGCAGACGCAGTCCGTCTGCCCCACCTGTGAGGGTACGGGCGAGGTCATCACCAAGCCCTGTAGCTTCTGTAAGGGGAAGGGCACTCAGATCGGCGAAGAAGTCGTATCCTTCCGCATCCCTGCTGGGGTCGCCGAAGGCATGCAGTTCTCCGTCCAAGGCAAGGGGAACGCAGCTCCCCGCGGTGGTATCCCCGGTGACCTGCAGGTCGTCATCCAGGAAGAAGAGGATCCCAACCTCATCCGCAACGGCAATGACCTCATCTACAACCTCCTCATCTCCGTACCTACGGCCGCCCAAGGTGGCTCCGTCGAGGTACCTACGATCGGTGGGAAGGCACGCGTGAACATCGCTGCAGGTACGCAGCCAGGCAAGGTCCTCCGTCTGCGTGGCAAGGGACTTCCCCTCCGTCAACGGCTACGGCAAGGGTGACCTGCTGGTGAACGTCAACGTCTTCATCCCGAAGCTCAACGAGAAGGCCGACGCCTCCGTCCTTGAGACGATGTCCGCACCCGCCTTCGAGCCTACGGACGAAGCCCGCAAGGAGATCGATAAGCACTACCGTCAGATGCTTCGATAGTCCCCACCACAAAAGGGAACTCTATAAATAGGCGAGGCCGCGATCATCAGATGATCGCGGCCTCGCTGTCGTTTTGTGTGTATGTTCGTGGAGAGGTCTGTGTCCTACTTAGAGGGCCTTAGGATTGGGGCCGTAGGCGTTGTCACCGGGCTCGCCTTCCTGAACGAAGAGATAGATCAGGTAGAAAGCACCGAAGGGGATGAGAGCAATAAGGAGATACTTCCAATCCTTACCTAGGTCATGGAGACGGCGTACAGAGATTGCGAGACCAGGGAGGAGGAGGCCAAGGCTTACAATAAGGGAGAGGATACCGCCCAGACCGATAAGGCCATCAATAAGGCCTACTACGAAGCCAATGACGAAGGCGCAGAGCACATAGCTCCAGTATTCACGGCGGCGTGCACGGCCACTGAAATCCATGTACTTAAGAGTTACACCTTCCTTGAAGTACTCGAAGATACCTTTTTCTTGCATGAGTCTTTTAGTTGTTTGTGGGTTGATATATCGTAATTATAACGTAGGTAAAGGTACGTATATTATCTACGGTAACAAAAAGATCACTCCACAGCCCTCTATAAAGCGAGCGTGCCCGCACCGACCTCATGAGGGTCAGGTGCGGGCACGCCTGTATAGAGGTGTGAGCCTCAGGGCTTACTTAGCCCTGCTCGAGAGAGAGCGTACGTGAGGGCTGGTCGCAGAGCTCGGGATCACCGTAGAACTGGATGGGCCCGGGGATAGATGAAGCACGTATCCTTAGCCCACTCAGCACGGTTAGCTGCGAAGTAAGCGAAGGGCTTGCCCTGAAGGTCTACGAGAGCCTTCTGGATCACAGGCTTCATTTCGCCGTGACGACGCTCCATATTCATCATCATCGTCGTGGGGATACCACCAGCGATCCACTCAGCAGCGGGAGCCGTGAGGTTCTGTACAGAGCTCATGTAGCCCGTGACGCCAGAGGCGATGAGGCAAGCAGCCGTACGACCGAGGGCGTAGCAGTAGTCAGCATCGAAGTTCGAGGGCATAGCGCAGCGGCCTTCGTAGCCGAAGAAGTGCGTGAGGGAGAGAACTTACCCGTGAAGCGACCTTCTTCCTTCCAAGCAGCGAGCTTGGTAGCGACCATCTCAGCCAGGAGCTTTTCCGTCTCGATGAGCGACACCTGGACGTTGCCGTGGGGGTCACGGTCGAGCGTCAGCTGGCGAGCTACCGTAGCGGGCAGGCTGGCGTAGAGAGCTGAGTTAGCAGCGCTGAGGTGCTCAGCGACATAGGCACGCTGCTCGTCAGCGGGGACAGCGCGGAACTCTGCCTCGTGGTGTGCGAGGTAGTCGTTGAGCTCAGCGATGAGCGCCTTGAAGGCAGGGATGAATTCGATAAGACCTTCGGGGATCAGTACCGTACCGAAGTTCTCACCCTTAGCAGCGCGAGCGGCTACGACCTCAGCGATGTAGGTGACTACGTCGTCGAGGGTCTGGTTCTTAGCCTCTACTTCTTCGCTGATGATAGCGACGTTGGGCTGTACCTGCAGGGCGCACTCGAGGGCGATGTGCGAAGCAGAGCGGCCCATGAGCTTGATGAAGTGCCAGTACTTGCGAGCAGAGTTACAGTCGCGCTGGATGTTACCGATGACTTCAGCGTAGACCTTCGTAGCGGTGTCGAAGCCGAAGGAGGTCTCGATCTGCTCGTTCTTCAGGTCACCGTCGATGGTCTTGGGGCAGCCAATGACCTGGACGGGAGCGCCGATGCTCTTGTAGTATTCTGCGAGGACTGCAGCGTTGGTGTTGGAGTCGTCACCACCGATGATGACCAGCGCACGGATATCGAGCTTCTTGAGGATCTCGAGACCCTTGTCGAACTGAGCCGTTTCCTCGAGCTTCGTACGGCCAGAGCCGATGATGTCGAAGCCGCCGGTATTGCGGTACTCGTCGATGATATCGGCCGTCAGCTCGATGTAGTTGTGCTGTACGAGACCGTCAGGACCCATAAGGAAGCCATAGAGACGGCTATCGGGATGGATCTTCTTCAGACCGTCGAAGAGGCCTGCGATGACGTTGTGCCCACCAGGAGCTTGACCGCCAGAGAGGATGACACCGCCATTGATGGGCGTGCCAGAGGTAGGCTCGCTCGAAGCTTCGAAGGTGAGCTTGGGGAGACCGTATGTGTTAGGGAAAAGCTTGGCGATAGCTTCCTGATCGCTGACGCTCTGCGTAGCTGCACCGAAGACGGTCTTCACGCCACCTTCCAGTGCCTTAGGGAGCTTGGGGCTGTACTTACTACGAGCCTGCTGGAGTGCACTCTTAATCATTATTGCTTGTTTGGGTATAATAGAACCTATGGATTTGCGGTACAAAGATCTTAAAATTTCTTCATAATAGCCCCCACTTTTCCTTTTTGCCCGTAGATAAAGGCCTTTTAGATGCTCGCGCGCCCGCCCGCGAAGGCGATTTATCGGCCACCCACCTCCATTTTTTTCGCCCCGCTCACCTCACCTTCTTTACCCCTCCCAAGCACCTCTATCACAGCGTCTCCCGAGGTCGTCACAGCACAGACCTCGCAGCCCTCCCAATTTGACCAGTACTGGTCGCCGTTCTGACCAGTACTGGTTGCTTTCGTGACCAGTACTACTTACTATGAGTGACCAGTACTGCTCGCCGTCCCGACCAGTACTGGTTGCTTTCGTGACCTATATTGGTCGGTGGGTGGACCTATATAGGTTCATTCAGCGACCAATATAGCTTCACACCACCCCTCCGCTGTAGATACAGAAGCCACTGCACGGAAAATGGGAGGGGGCAGGTATGCGGGGCATGGCGTATCTTTGCGACAATAAATGACTCAGCCAATGGCAGACAACCGCTCCACCCACCCCTACCAGCTGGGGCTCGCCCTCAGTGGCGGCAGCATCAAGGGCTTTGCCCACCTCGGCGTCTTAAAGTACCTCGATGAGGTAGGCCTACGCCCCGAGATCATCGCTGGCACCAGTGCTGGCTCCATTATGGGCGCCTTCTACGCATCGGGCTATGCGCCTGAGGAGATCCACGAGCTCCTCTCGCAGACGGGCTTCATGCAGATGACCAGCTTCACCACCAAGGGAGGCGGGATCTTCAGCACGACGAAATTCCTCCATTTGCTTAAGAAGAACCTCCGCCACCGCAAACTGGAGGATCTACCGACCCCCATGCGGATCGTAGCCACCGACCTAAACCGAGGAGAACCCCACGTCTTTACTGAGGGACCCTTGGCGAAGATTATCTTAGCTTCATCAAGCATCCCCATCCTCTTCTGCCCTGTAGAAATCGACGGTCACACCTACGTCGACGGCGGGCTCTTCCGCAACTTCCCCGTCACAGCCATCCGCGAGGACTGCGAGGAGGTCATCGGTATGAACCTCGGCCCTATGCAGAGCGCAGAAATCCCCATGAATATAAAGGACATCGCTAACCGTGCATGGGAACTAATCTTCCGCCAGAATACCACCCCTGACTGTGCAGCCTGTGATTATCTCCTTGAGACGAGCGAGGTAATGAAGTTCGGGATGTTTGAGGTCAGCGCTTCCGAGCAGCTGATGAAGATAGGCTACGAGCTGGCGAAAGCTGAGCTCGCCCCGCTGGTCAAAAAGAAGAAGGGCACGAAAAAGCCTTAGCCCCACCACCTACCCATACCTAATGCAGCAGAAGATCGTCATCTACTCCGCCCTCACTCGACTCTGGGGGAATAAGAATACGACCCGCCAGCCCCATGGCACATTCTCCGAGAACGGCTCGGGGAAGCTCCGTGACTTCACTCCCGAAGCCCTCGCCTATATCCGCAGTCTCGGGGCTACCCACGTCTGGTATATCGGTCTGCTGGAGCACGCCACGAAGACCGACTACAGCGCCCAAGGCATCCATCCCGACCACCCCGACACGGTGAAGGGGCAGGCTGGCTCGCCCTATGCCGTCAAGGACTACTACGACGTCGACCCCGATCTCGCCGAAGATCCACACGTGCGACAGGCAGAGCTGGATGCCCTCATCAAGCGTACCCATCAGGCAGGGCTGCAGGTCTTGATGGACTTTATCCCCAACCACGTCGCCCGCACCTATCACTCCGATGCGTGCCCTGAGGGCGTCGCAGACCTCGGTGCTACGGACGATGTACAGCTGGCATTCTCCCCGCGCAACAACTTCTACTACCTCCCCGACACCTCACTTATCCTACCCTTATCCACAGAGTCATCCCCATACACCGAGTGCCCAGCACGCGCTACGGGCAACGACTGCTTCAGCCCCTACCCCAGCATCACGGACTGGTACGAGACGGTGAAGCTCAACTACGGGGTGGACTACTGCGGGGAAGTGGCCTGCATGCCGACCCCATCCCCGACACGTGGGTGAAGATGCGTGACATCCTCTGCTACTGGGCAGCACGTGGTGTCGATGGCTTCCGCTGTGATATGACCGAGCTTGTCCCGCCCGCTTTCTGGGCTTGGGCGATCCCTCTCGGTACGTGAGCAGTACCCCAAGACGCTCTTCCTCGCAGAGATCTACCAGCCCCACCGCTACGGCGAGTACCTCTATGCAGGCTTCGACTACCTCTATGACAAGGTCGGCGTCTATGACTTCCTCATCGATCTCGGCAAGGGCACACGCGACGCAGCGGACTTCACGGGTGTACGTGATGCCGTCGGTGCCGAGCAACCCGCGATGTGCTACTTCACGGAGAACCACGACGAGCAGCGCCTCGCCTCGGACTTCGTCTTCGCCTCACCCCGCCAGGGCTTCCTCGCTACGGCTGTCGCAGCCCTAAGCGGAGGCAATCCCCTACTCCTCTACTTCGGTCAAGAGTTGGGCGAGCAGGGCATGGACAGCGAGGGCTTCAGCGGGCGTGATGGCCGCACGACGATCTTCGACTACTGGAGCCTCGACAAGCTCCAGCGCCTGCAAGCAGGTAATTACACCCCCGCCCAGCTGACGGACGAAGAGGCCAGCCTACTCAGCGACTACCAGCGCCTCGCCTCCTGCTACACCGACCCCATCATCAGCCGAGGGAGCTACTACGGCCTGCGTGCCGAGGGCTCTGGCAGAGAGCGCGTCCTCGCCTTCGCCCGCGCTTCGGAGGAAGGGCTCTACCTCGTGCTGGCGAACTTCTCCAGCGAGCAGGCTGACATTGCCCTCCCCCTACCCGCCGAATTCTTCGCCGCTACGGGCATCACCGAGGGCACAGCCTTCCGTGCCGCAGACCAGCTCACGGGTGCAGTGGACTTCCTCTGCCTCACCACGCTGGCTCCCCTTCGCCTGAGCCTCGCTCCCCACGGCCTGCAGATCCTCCGCCTCACAGCGGTGTAACGCAAAGCGCCCCCGCACATATCAGCATAAAAATGCCCGCCGGCTACCCTCCTTCGTGGAGCGTAGCCGGCGGGCTTATTATGGGGAGTAGCTTCCCTTAGTGCAGGGTAGCCGAGCGGACGATCTCGCAGACCGTGGGGTGTGGGAAGACGATGCGAGACAGCTCGGAGAGCTTCATGCGCTGCTCGACAGCCATGATCGCAGGCACCAGGATCTCCGAAGAGCCATTACCGAAGAGATGCGCACCGAGGATGACACCCTCCTTGTCCGTGAGGAGCTTGCAGAAGCCATTGCCCTGCTCGTTCTCGATGATGAAGCGACCAGAGAGCGTCATCGGCACACGATGCACCTCATAGTCGATGCCAGCCGCACGCAGCTCCTGCTCCGTCTGACCGACAGCAGCGATCTCGGGATCGGTATAGACGATACCAGGGATAGCACGGTAGCTCATCACATCCTCCGTGCCGGTGATGTGGTGTACAGCGACCTGCCCTTCGCGAGCAGCCGTGTGAGCGAGCATAGACGTGCCATTGACATCACCGACGGCATAGATACCAGGTACTGAGGTCTGGAGGTGCTCATCAACGACGACAGCCCCACGCTGGAGCTCGACACCGACCGTCTCCAGTCCCAGACCATCGGTCACAGCACGACGGCCGACACTGACCAGCAGCTTATCGAAGGGGATCTCCAGCGTCTCGCCCTCATGCTCAGCGATGACCTTGCCCTCACGCACTGCAGTGACCTTCGTGGAGAGGTGGAACTTCACCTTGCGCTTCTCGAAGGCCTTCTGCAGCTCCCCAGAGAGCTCTTCGTCCATAGGTCCCGAGGATCTTAGGCAGCATCTCGACGACCGTGACCTCCACGCCGAGCGTAGAGAAGAAGGAGACGAACTCCATACCGATGACCCCGCCACCGAGGACGACGAGGCTCTGTGGGAGTTCCTCGACCTCAAGTGCCTCCTTAGCTGTCCAGAAGGGCACGTCGCTCAGCCCATCGATGGGTGGGATGAAGGCACGTGAGCCCGTAGCGATGATGACGTGGCGCGCCGTATAGGTCGCCTCGCCTGCAGCGATGGTGAAGCCCTCATCACTGCGCCCCGTAAGACGAGCCTCTTCGGTGACGATCTCGACCTCGTGACCCTGCAGACCGATACGGATACCCGCACCGAGCTTCTTGAGGATCTTCGTCTTGCGCGCCATCACCTTACCGAGGTCGAAGGCTACTTCAGGGATCGTAAGACCATATTTCTTGCCATCGAGGGCTTCGGAGAGGAGGTGAGCTGAGTGCAGGAGCGCCTTCGTAGGTACGCAACCTTCGTTGAGACAGACACCACCGAGCTTATTCTTCTCGAAGATGACGACGCGGAGGCCGTGGGCTGCTGCATGCTCTGCAGCGTCGGTACCGCCGGGGCCAGCACCGATGATAGCTACATCGTAGTTCATGAGTTTGAGTGTAGTGAGTTATATAGGTATTATTAGCTAAGACCCTCGATGTGTCCATCGATGAAGTCTATCTTTTCTGCTTGGGGGACGCGGGGCAGACCGGGCATACGCACCAGAGCGCCGAGGACGAGGACGATCATCTCAGCACCCGTGTTGATGACGACGTCGCGCACCTCGAGGTCGAAGTCACGCACGCTACCATAGGCCGTGGGATCGTCGCTGAAGGAGTACTGCGTCTTGGCGATACAGACGGGGAACTTCGACCAGCCGTGGCGGTCGATACGCTCGAGCTGGCGCTGTGCCTTCGTCGAGAAGTGGATGGAGCGTGCGCCGTAGATGCGCTGAGCGATAGCCGTAGCCTTCTCCTCGATGGAGGCGGTGAGGGGATAGGTGAACTGCAGGGGCTGCGAGGGCCTCTGCTCGATGGTCTCGACGACGAGGCGAGCGAGCTCCTCCGCGCCAGCACCACCTTCGCCGAAGGCCGTGTTGACAGCGAAGCCCACACCAGCAGCGTGGCAGTGCTCACGCACCAGTGCGATCTCCTCCTCCGTATCGGTAGCGAAGCGGTTGAAGGCTACGACGACCGTCTGCCCGAAGCTCTTGAGGTTCTCGATATGGCGGTCGAGGTTAGCCAACCCATGGCGGACGCCCTCGATATTCTGCGTCTTGAGGTCCTTCTCATCGACACCACCGTGCATCTTCAGCCCGCCGAGGGTAGCCACGAGGACGGTGAGCGCAGGCTGGAGGCCTGCCGTGCGGCACTTGATGTTGTAGAACTTCTCTGCGCCGAGGTCAGCACCGAAGCCAGCCTCCGTGATCGTGTAGTCGGAGTGCGCCAGTGCCATGCGGGTGGCGAGGATCGAGTTGCAGCCGTGGGCGATGTTAGCAAACGGGCCGCCGTGGATGAAGGCAGGGGTATGCTCAGTCGTCTGCGCCAGATTAGGGCTTGATAGCGTCGAGGAGGAGGACGGTGATCGCACCCGCTACACCGAGGTCACGCACGGTGAAGGGCTCACCCTGCTTCGTGTAGCCGAGGAGGATATTCTCGATACGGCGACGCAGGTCTTCGAGTGAAGTCGACAGACAGAGGATCGCCATGATCTCCGAGGCAGGCGTGATGTCGAAGCCCGATTCGGCTGGGATACCATTGACCTGACCACCGAGGCCCGTGACGATGGAGCGCAGAGAACGGTCGTTGACGTCGAGGACACGCTTCCAGAGGACTTCGCTGAGACCCTTGTCCGTATTGCGGTTCTGGTAGATGTAGTTGTCCAGGAGCGCGGTGATCATATTGTGCGCCGAGGTGATGGCGTGGAAGTCACCGGTGAAGTGCAGGTTGATCTTCTCCATAGGAAGCACCTGAGCGTAGCCACCACCAGCAGCACCGCCCTTCATACCGAAGCAAGGGCCTAGAGAGGGCTCACGCAGTGCGACGACCGCCTTATGACCGAGGCGGTTCATACCGAGAGCGAGGCCGATAGAGACCGTCGTCTTGCCGATACCAGCCTTCGTAGCGGTGATGGCGGTGACGAGGATGAGCTTGCCAGGCTTATGACCAGCTTGGAGCTCGGAGAGATCTACCTTGGCGAGGTACTTGCCGTAGTGCTCCAGGTGGTCGGTGGGGATAGCCACCTTAGCAGCTATCTTTTCGATCGGCTCGAGGGCTATCGAGCGGGCGATTTCGATGTCGGTCTTCATTACCAGAAAGAGAGTTAGTGGGTCAATGATGTGGGTAAAAGAGCTTCCTATTCGGGAGAGAGATGGGGTGAAAGCAAGCCGTGCGAAAGGACTGTAGAGGGGACTAACAGTTCTTTCGCACGGACATATAGAGGTTACTTGAGGTACTTATCAAGCCAGCCGAAGAAGGTACGCTGCCAGAGCAGGGCGTTCTGCGGGCGGAGGATCCAGTGATTCTCATCGGGGTAGATGAGGAGCTCGGCAGGGATGCCACGGAGCTTAGCCGCGTTGAAGGCCGCCATACCTTGGCCTGCGAGGATGCGGTAGTCGCGCTCGCCGTGGATGACCAGTATCGGCGTATCCCAGTTGCCTACGAGCTTGTGGGGGGAGTTGGCGAAGGTGCGCTGAGCGACTGCATTATCCTTCTCCCAGGGAGCACCGCCCATATCCCAGTTGGCGAACCACATCTCCTCGGTCGTCATGTACTGCATCTCGAGATTGAAGATACCAGCGTGGGCGATGAAGGCCTTGAAGCGCTTCTGGTGCACGCCTGCCAGATAGAAGACGGAGTAGCCACCGTAGCTGGCACCGACACAGCCGAGACGCTCGCTGTCGACCCAAGGTTCCTTCTTCAGCTCATCGACTGCGGTGAGGTAGTCTTGGATATTCTGCCCCGAGTAGTCGCCGCTGATCTGCTCGTTCCATGCCTTACCGAAGCTGGGGAACGCCGTGGCGATTGGGAGCGATGACGATATAGCCTTGCTCAGCCATGAGGCGCATATTCCAGCGGTAGGAGAAGAACTGACTGACGGGGCTCTGTGGGCCACCCTGGCAGAAGAGCAGCGCAGGGTACTTCTTCGTCTTGTCGAAGTTCGGTGGGAGGACGACCCAGACGAGCATATTGCCCCCGTCGGTCGTCTTGACCCAGCGCTTCTCTACCGAGATAGGAGCGAGGCCGTCGAGCGTAGATTTATTCTCTGCCGTGAGCTGCTTCGCTGCACCCGTCTTGACGTCTACGAGGTAGAGGTCCGTGGGCTCGATGTAGCTCTGACGGCCAGCGAGGATCTTACCGCCCTGCACATCCAGCGAGGTGTAGTCGTGCATACCCGTGGTGATCTGGCGGATCTTACGACCCTTGAGCGCGATCTCCCAGAGCTGGGCTTCGGCGTGCTTCGTCGAGAGGAAGAAGATGCTCTGGCTATTGGCCGACCCACTGGAGCTCATCGACATCGTACTCGAAGCCGTCGGTGAGGAAGGTCTTCTGTCCCGTCTTCAGATCCTGGACGAAGAGACGCTTGAGGTCGGCTTCGTAGCCGTCACGCTCCATACTGATCCAGCTGATGCGCTTACCATCGGGTGAGAAGCGAGGGTGGGTATCATAGCCGCCCATCCCCTCGGTGATATTGCGAGTCTGCCCAGAGGCGAGGTCGTAGAGATAGATATCGGTGTTGGTGGAGAGGGAGTACTCCATGCCCGTCTTCTTGCGGGAGGAGTAGGCTAAGGTCTTACCGTCGGGGCTCCAGGAGAGTTCCTCGGCTCCGCCGAAGGGCTTCGTAGGAGCTTCGTAAGGCTCACCTTCGAGGATGTCCTTACCGCCCGTGATCGCTTCGCCTCCTACGGGAGCGATGAAGATATGGGGGATCGTCTCTACCCATTCATCCCAATGCTTGTACATCAGATCGGTGACGATACGACCCGTAGCCTTAGGCAGGTCGGGGTAAATCTCCTTAGTGCTCTTCCCGAAGGAAATCTCCTTGATATAGGCCAGCTGCTTCTCATCGGGTGAGAAGAGGTAGTCCGAGAGCCCGCCCTCGATATTGGTCACCTGACGGCGGTCCGTACCATCGGGAGCCATCGTCCAGACCTGAGGAGCGCCACTCTCCGAGGAGATGTAGCTGATGCGACGGCCCTGCTGGATCCAGCGAGCGCCATGCACGCCAGCGACACCCTGGGTGATCTGGCGGCGTGCACTGCCATCGGAGGAGATGGTGAAGAGCTCGGTGCGGATCTTATTGTCCTTGATGCTGGGGAAGCCCACGCTGTAGACGACCGTCTTGCCGTCGGGAGAGAGGGCGGAGGCACCGACACGAGCGAGCGAAAGCATCGTCTCGGGCGCCATGTGCTGCGACTGCTGAGCCACAGCAGGCAGGGTCGCCGAGAGGGCTGCTGCCGTAGCAAGAGCGGTGATGTGCTTCTTGATCTTCATAGCGATATGCGTATTGTATGTGTATATGGTCTGGGATTAGGAGAAGCGTAGGCCAAGGGCTTCCTTGAGCTTGCGCACCTCGGGGTTGATCTCCGCGAGCTGGTTGAAGCGATCCTCTTGGGTGAGGACGATCTTCGCCTGCTCCTCTACAGTCTTCTCGCGCAGGACGAGGTTGAACTTACGATTCTGCAGCGTCGTGCGGAGGAACTCTACGAGCTGGGGATAGACCTCCATCACCGTGGTATGGATAGCCTCACCTGGTGGGAGGGAGATCTCTGCCTGCACACCGTCTAAGAGCTTCGGTAGCTCGGGGCGCAGGATGTTGCGGTAGAGGATCTGTGAGGGCGTCAGCTCCTGCTCGACGAAGCGCACCCAAGCTCGCTGGAGGTCATCCTCCGTGAAGTCCTTATCCTCGACAGGGGCAGGGGCCTCAGCTGGAGCCGTAGAAGTGGCTTCGCTGGGAGCGTCTGCACGACGGCGTGCTCCGAAGAGGCGCTTAGGAGCGGACGAGGGGGGAGCTGGCGGAGGGGGTGTAGCAGATGCCGCTGGTGCGGGTGCTGGTGCAGGGCGCGGGTGTCGGTTCAGCTGCCGCTGGAGGAGGCGTCACCGCCGAAGGGGCTGGCTTGGGAGCTGCCTGCGGTGCGGGAGTTGCTACGGGAGCAGTCTGCGCTTTGGGCGCAGGAGAAGCTGGGGGTGTAGTCGCAGGGGGCGTCTGAGGAGCTGCCTGTGGTGTAGCCGTCGGAGGTGCAGCAGGGGCTGGCGCAGCTGGGAGATTGAGGTCAGAGTCCCGCTTGAAGAGAGGGACCATGCTGAGGAAGCTCAGCTCGACTAAGAGGCGCTTATTCGTTGCCCCGCGATACTGCTGGTCAGCCTGCACCAGAGTCTTGAGCGCAGCAAAGAGGCTGGCAGGCGTGCACTGCTGGGCAATGGTCGCATAGGAGGCGGCTACGGCATCGGGCTTCTCCAAGAGCTGGAGCGTCTCGGGATGCTGGGCTACAAGGAGGTCACGCACGAAGGCGGAGAGCCCCGTGAGGATCGTCTGCCCCTCGAAGCCCTTACCCATCAGCTCATCCAGGAGGAGCAGGACACTACGATGGTCCCCACTCAGGAAGAGCTCGAAGATGCGGATGAAGTAGGTATAGTCGAGGACATTCAGACTCTCCAGCGCATGCTGGTAGGTGATATGCCCACCGGCAAAGCTGGCGATACGGTCAAACATCGACAGCGCATCGCGCATCCCCCCATCGGCCTTCTCGGCGATGAGCCCGAGCGCCGTCTCCTCGGCATCGATACCCTCGCTATCGGCGACGTAGCGCAGATGGCGGGTGATATCCTGTACGGTGATTCGCTTGAAGTCATAGATCTGACAGCGCGAGAGGATGGTGGGGAGGATCTTGTGCTTCTCCGTCGTCGCTAAGATGAAGATAGCGTACGAGGGGGGCTCTTCGAGGGTCTTGAGGAAGGCATTGAAAGCCGCCGCCGAGAGCATGTGCACCTCGTCGATGATATAGACCTTGTAGCGACCGAGAGCGGGTGGCATCTGCACCTGCTCGGTGAGCTGGCGGATATCCTCTACGGAGTTGTTCGACGCAGCGTCCAGCTCGAAGATATTGAAGGAGCGCTGCTCCTCGAAGGCCTTACAGCTCTCGCACTGCCCGCAAGCCTCACCTTCGGCGGAGAGGTTCTCGCAGTTGATCGTCCGCGCCAAGACGCGTGCCGCCGTCGTCTTCCCTACCCCACGGGGGCCACAGAAGAGATACGCATGGGAGAGTTTGCCCGAGCGAACAGCGGTGCGTAGTGTGGAGGCCATAGCCTCCTGCCCGACGATACTACGGAAGGTATCGGGGCGGTATTTGCGTGCGGAGACGACGTAGTGCTCTGTCATTCTTCGAGGTCTGTGCTGGATCTATTACTGGTAGGACAAAGATACGTATTCCGCTCCAGCCTATGGAGTGCTATCTATAATAAAGTAGCGCCCCCCACCCGACGGATCTCGGTCCGAGGGATGGGGGGCACCTATTATGTGGGGAGGTGACGAAGCACCCTTAGCTTACTTCGTGAGGCCGCGGAAGCGCAGAAGGCTCGACATATCGGGCTCCGTGAGGCCGGTGAAGTTCGTGAAGAACGTGCCGACAGGGGCGGTATTCCCGCGTGAGAGGACCATCTCACGGAAGCGCTGACCATTCTCACGCGTCAGCCCGCCGTGTGCGGCGAACCACTCGTAGATATTGTGGTCGAGGACCTCCGTCCAGAGGTAAGAGTAGTAGCCCGAAGCATAGCCACCAGCGAAGACGTGCAGGTAGTAAGCCGAGCGGTAGCGGGGAGGTACGAGAGCGAAGTCAAGACCAGCACGAGCGAGCGCTTCACGCTCGAAGGCATCTACATCGCTCACCGTCTGACCAGCGGGGAGCATACCCCAAGCCATATCGATCGTCACGGCAGCGAGGTTCTCAGCCAGTGCGTAGGACTGTCCGTAGGTAGCAGCAGCCTTCATCTTGTCGATGAGCGCCTGAGGCATAGCTCACCCGTCTTGTAGTGGCGAGCATAGTGGCGCAGGACGACAGAGTCCGTCATCCAGTGCTCGTTGAACTGCGAGGGCATTTCCACGAAGTCACGGGGCGTATTCGTACCCGAGAGCGTCTCGTACTTCTGCGAAGCGAAGAGGCCATGCAGAGCGTGGCCGAACTCATGGAAGAGCGTCTCTACATCCGACGAGGTGAGGAAGGCGGGAGCACCCTTAGCAGGAGCCTCGAAGTTGCAGACGTTGTAGATGACAGGCTTCGTACCGAAGAGCGTGCTCTGCTGGACGAAGTTCGACATCCACGCCCCACCCGTCTTCGTTGGGCGACGGAAGTAGTCCGTATAGAAGAGGGCCATGGGGGTATTATCCTGGTCGAAGACCTCGTAGACCTGTACGCCATCAGCATAGACAGGGATATCAGGACGAGGCTTGAAGGTCAGACCATAGAGCTGGTTGGCTGCGTAGAAGACTCCATTCTTCAGCACGCTATCCAGCACGAGATAGGGCTTGAGGTCGGCTTCGTTGAGGTCGTACTTAGCCTTCTTCAGGCGCTCGGCATAGTAGTCGAGGTCCCAAGCAGCGAGCTTGAAGTCCTTCCCCTCAGTCTTCTGAGCGAAGGCTTCGAGTTCGGCGACATCGTCAGCGACCTTAGCACGGCAGGCGGGAGCCAGCTGGCTGATGAGGCGCTCTACGGCCTCAGGACGACCAGCCATCTGGTCGCTCAGTGCCCAAGAGGCGAAGTTGGGCAGCCCAAGGAGCTTTGCCTTCTCGGCGCGCAGGGCTGCGATGCGGGTGATCGTGGGGTGCGTATTCGTGCTATCACCGCTTGAGCAGCGCGAGAGCGAAGCCTCGAGGACGCGACGACGGACATCACGATTGTTGAGGTCGACGAGGTAGCCTGGGCGTGACGTATTCGTCTGCTCCAGCAGGTACTTACCCTTGTGCCCTGCAGCGGTAGCGGCCTCAGCAGCACGGGTGATCGCTTCTTCGGAGAGGCCATCGAGCTCCTCGACCTTGTCGACGAGGACAGCAGCTTCCTTCGTGCCAGCGTTCACCTGATTCGTGAACTTCGTCTGCAGCACAGCGATCTCGCTATTGATCTTCTTCAGAGCTTCCTTGTCGGCAGCTGAGAGGAGAGCGCCCTCATGGACGAACTGATCATAGAGGACCTCCGTGAGGCGCAGGTCTTCACCCTGGAGGCTGGAGCGCTGGTCGTAGACGGCCTTGATACGAGCGAAGAGCTTCTCATTCAGGAGCAGCGCATCGTGGTGGGCGGAGAGCATGGGCGTCGTCTCTTCGTCGATCTTCTGCAGCTCCTCGGTGCCGTCAGCACCTACGAGGCCTGAGAGGATAGAGGTAGCACGTGCGAGGAGGCGACCGGACTTCTCATACGCCAGCACGGTATTCTCGAAGGTCGGAGCAGCCGTATTGCTCGTGATGCTGTCGATCTCGGCGAGCTGGATACGGATCCCCTCCTCGATAGCGGGGACGAAGTGCGCAGGGCGGATCTTACTGAAGTCGGGAGCTTGGTAGTCAAGCGTGCTCTCGGTGAGGAGGGGATTCTCCTTGGTCGAGCTGGTCTGGCAAGCAGTGAGCATAGCGAGGAGGCTCAGAGTGGCAATGAGTCGTTTCATAGGTGTGTGGGGGAATTAGAGGTGGGAGGTCGCTGGGGGAGCTACACCAGAGGCTGGGGCTCACCGATCCAGGCGATGGCCTCATCGATCGTGTGGATCTGAGGGGCGTAGAGGAGGCGTCTGAGATCTTCGATAGTAGTCTTGACGCAGTAGTCCCCTGCGAGGCCCTGCGACGTCGATGCGGCGCGCGTTCATGAGGAGGTCGGGCACTGCGTCGTGGAAGGCACTGTAAGAGTCCTTGTGGCGAGTCATCGCCTTGGGGATGAAGAGGACATTTTGCCCCTGACGCTTGCGCTCCATGATCGCATCAGACAGAGGAGGATAGAGAGCAGCCCCCGTAGTATAGCGGACGCAGTGGATAGGCCATGGGCCACCAGAGACATCGAAACTACAGTGGTCGGCAGGATGCTGGTCCATGGTGACGACGATAGCGTCGTACTCGGCATGGTGCTCCTTGACGTAAGCGGTGAGGTAATCCATCGCTGGGATCGCGCCTTCGATGGCGAGGGAGCCGGTGATGAAGTCGTTCTGGGGATCTACGATCAGCAGGATGTTCATGATTAGAAGGGTGGTGTGGTTTTTGGGGGTAACGAGTGAGGGGATAAGGATGGCGCGGGGAAGGCGCCTGAGTGCCCCAAGGCTGAGCCTCTAAGAGAGGGCACTCAGGCGGCTCCGCTACGCCGCATCTCGAGTCTTATCAGAGCTCGAGATCGAGGTCGAACTGCTCATGCCAAGGCAGGCCCTGCTTCATGAGCTGCTCCATAAAGGGATCGGGATCGAACTCCTCGACGTTGTACACGCCTGGGCGACGCCAGAGCCCCTTGAAGAACATCATCGCACCGATCGTGGCGGGTACACCCGTGGTGTAGCTCACGCCCTGAGCACCGGTCTCCTGATAGGCAGCCTGGTGGCTGCAGTTGTTCCATACGTAGTAGGTCTTCTCCTGACCGTCCTTGATACCGCGGATACGGCAGCCGATAGACGTCTCACCCGTGTAGTTCTCACCGAGCTCACCGGGGTTAGGCAGGATCGCCTTGAGGAACTGGATGGGGACGATCTCGACGCCGTTGTAGAGGACGGGGTCGATACGCGTGATACCGATATTCTGCATGACACGCAGGTGGGTCAGGTACTCCTGCCCGAAGGTCATCCAGAAGCGTGCACGGCGGATCGTGGGATAGTTCTTCACGAGCGACTCAAGCTCCTCGTGGTAGAGGAGGTAAGACTCACGCACCCCGATGTTGGGATAGGTCAGGGGCTTGTGGATCTCCTGAGGCTCGGTCTCGCGCCACTGTCCCATCCTCGTAGTACTTACCCTTCTGAGTGATCTCGCGGATGTTGATCTCGGGATTGAAGTTCGTGGCGAAGGCCTTGTGGTGGTCCCCACCGTTGCAGTCTACGATATCGAGGTAGTGGATCTCATCGAAGTGGTGCTTGGCAGCATAGGCGGTGAAGACCCCGGTCACCCCTGGGTCGAAGCCACAGCCCAGGATAGCCGTCAGCCCAGCTTCTTCGAAGCGCTGCTTGTAGGCCCACTGCCAGCTGTACTCGAACTTAGCCTCGTCGAGCGGCTCATAGTTCGCCGTGTCGAGGTAGTTGACGCCTGCCTCGAGGCAAGCATCCATGATATGGAGGTCCTGATAGGGCAGAGCGACATTGATGACCAGCTCTGGCTTGAAGGACTTCATCAGAGCGACGAGCTCGGGGACGTTATCAGCGTCGACGGCTGCCGTCTGGATCTTGACATTGGTAATCTCGGAGGCAATCTTATCGCACTTACTCTTCGTGCGGCTGGCGAGCATAATCTCAGTGAATACGTCGCTATTCTGTGCCACCTTCTTGGCCACTACCGTACCGACACCGCCGGCACCGATAATGAGGACTCTTCCCATACGCTATTCTTAGTCTTCTTAGGCTAAAGGATAAATAATACGATTTCCGTCTATACCACTTAAGGTACAGATCTACACAAAGGTACAAAAAGTAGAGGTAAGCCCTTCGCTCCCCGAGAAGAGCATCGCATACCCGTAGTGCCTCCCTCCCTATCTGCGGGGGTAGCACTCCCCTACTCTCACGGTGAAATCAAGCGCCAAAGGCTGGGCCAAAACACGACCCTCCAAGAAGGGGTGATATGGACCACTACTGGTCGATGAGCGAACCACTACTGGTCAGCAAGCGAAGCAGTACTGGTCACTATCACGGACCAGTACTGGTCGGATGAGTGACCAGTACTGGTTGCATTGACCCTCCCTCAGAGCTTCGCCCAATAGCGCTCATAAGCCTACGACTACCAGCACAAAAGAAAGGCGGGCCGACCCACAGATAGTGGGCCGGCCCGCCAGGGGAATGAGCAAGAGTGAGTGTGTGCTATTTCTTCGTCAGCGAGAACTCAAGGATCGTGTGAATCCCCGTAGCCCCCGAGTAGGCACTCTTATAGCTACCACCCTCGAAGAGGAAGAAGTGCAGGCCGTGATGCCCTCGAGTCTTCCCAGCTTCCGAGGGAGCGAAGGGGAAGGCGGGGTGCTCAATAGACACCGCATCCCACGTAGCGGAGTAGGTGTAGTCGGCTGCCCACGTCAGGTCGCCCGTAGCCTTGCCATTGGGACCTGGGAACCAGCCGGCATACGAAGCGAGGATGAGCGATGCCGTCACACCCTGGGGCTTCGTGAGCTCCTGAGGGCTTGATGGTCAGCGTATTCGTCTTCTCTTCGAAGGCTACTGGGATATCAGCAGCGAGCCCCTGCAGGATGAAGCCCTTCTTAGCTTGGTCAGCGATGAGCTTGACGTCTGCCGTCTTCTTCTCGCCCTGGTAAGCAGCGATGTAGGTCAGCGTGTAATCGCCGAGCATCGCATTGTAGCCGAGCGGACCATAAGACTGTATCAGGCGGAAGCGCTTGGTGTAGAGGTCACTCAGCTTCAGCGTGAGGTTCGCCTCGCGCTGGAAGACATTCGTGCTCTCGACCGTGATGAGGAGCTTCTTGTCCTCGATCTTGAAGGAAGCCCATTCAGGCAGTCCCTCGATCTTGACCTCGCTGGGACGGATATCACCGACGAGTGTGAGCTCGATGGTGCCACCCTTACGCTCGATGGTGTAGGCTGACTCGAGATCGGAGACATAGCTGTAGGCTCCGAGCTGGGAGATGGCTACCTGCTGAGTCTCGCTACCTCGTGTGAGGATGATGAGGCCCGTGCGGGTCGTGGGCTCCGTAAAGGGAGCTACAGTGAAAGGTAACCTTCGCCCCATCGGTAGCGCCAAGAGTGATCCAGCTGGCCTCCGACTTCGCGGTGAAGCCACCCTTCGGCGAGCGTGATCGTCCCCGTCCCACCAGCAGCAGTGAAGTTGTGATCTGAGGAGAGGACACGTAGTGTGCGCTCGGTCTTCGTAGTGGGGTCGTCCTTGCGGCAGGAGCTGACGCCCCCGAGAAGCGTAAGCGACGCCAGGAGGAGCACCCCAAGCGAGCGATGTATGATCTTCATATCTCTTACTTATTTCTTAGTGAATACGGGCTCAGTGAAGCGAGAGTCACCGAAGGACTTGTATTCGCCTGTACCGGGCTTCCAAAGGATGAAGGAGTAGGAGGTGAAGGTACCCCAGAGGCCATTGTCCACGAGCGTGTACTGATCGCCGGCCGTATAGCTTTCGTTGCGGTGGCTATACATACCGTAGCCATTACCCCAAGAGAGGTTACCCACCTTAGAGTCCCAGACGCAGAGGTAAGCACCACCAGAGCCCTCGAGCTTCTGCGTCTTGATCTCGAAGCGATCCTTAGCAGCGTCGTAGGTAGCGTAGATCGTGAGGTTGGGACGCCATACCCGTGATGCGATACTGATTGCGTGCAGCCTGCGTGAAGGTGACGGTGCGACCATTAGCCCAACCCGAGCACTTCAGCTCATATTCGCCGAGGTACTTGGCAAAGCCAGCGTAGTCGGGGTCGGTACGTGCCGTGAGCTTCTCACCCTCAGGGGTGTTGTAGCTCTTATCTGCATCCTGCCACAGCAGTGTGGAGACACCGTTGTACGCCTTGTGGAACTGCAGGCCATCGGGCGTATAGACGTAGGGGACCTCCGTCTTCTTGCCCGTCTCAGCATCCTCGATCGTGAGGATGTTGTACCCCTCATTGTCGAGGTAGGCGACGACGGCCTTGCCTCCGAGCTTACCCGTCAGCCCATAGAGATGCTGCTGGTACATGCTCTGCGAGGTATAGGCGCGGGACTTCAAATCGAGTACCTTCGCCAGGTATTCCTTAGCAGCTACCTTGGGGCGGAACATACGCATGATGACGCCCGTCTTACGGCCCTTCAAGTAGAGCGTATCGGGAGAGATCGAGCGGACGAAGGAGAACTCATAGTCCCCTTCGAAGCTCTTCCCCTCACCAGCCCCATAGGACTTGTCGGGGTCAGAGAAGAGGTGCAGAGGTGAGCTATACGTATCGAAGCTCAGCGAGACCATCTTGTCGGACTTCAGATGGTAGTTGCTCTTGACCTCATCCGTAGAGTGCCCCTTCACAGGAGCATCCGAAGCCATGAGCACTTCGTTCTTAGCACCGAAGGTCATCGTCACAGGATAGCCCCCGTAGAGGAGCTGGCTGTGAGGATAATACTCCAGCACCCAGCCCGTGGAGGAGGCGGTGAGGATCTGCTGTAGCTCCGTCGTGAGGGCATCGACACGCTCCGAAGAAGACTTGTCGAAGATCGCATCAGGCTCCTGACGGCATGAGGGAAGTACCCCGAGGACAAGGCCTGCTGCTGCGAGGAGACCAAGACGGGCACCATGAAGGACAGCCCGCCCTATCGCTATATTCTTATTCATCGTAGTCTATGAATTAGGGGGTCTGACATTAGTGGAAGTACTGGGTGATGACCTGGCACTTAGCGTGGTCTGCATGCTCACCCTCCTGTAGCTCGAGGAACTTCGGGATGGCGCATCAGCTCCTCGACGACAGCGTCACGAGCAGCTTCGTAGCCAGCGAGCATGCGGGCAGCCTGTGGCATCCCACGGAGCGAAGAGCCGAGGAGCTCCTGCCAAGAGCTCTCGATGAGAGGCAGACGGACCACCTCCTCAAGACGGCGCTGGGCGATAGCACGGAGCTGATCCATATCGATACCCCACGTACCCTTCATGTACTTCTTGATGATGTCCATCTTCTTATTGAGCTTCGCACGGCCTTCGTCACCAGCGGCATTCATCACCGCATCCCACTGACTCTTGGGGTAGGTGATGTAGCAAGCCGTCATCTCAGCGATATCCTCGCGGGGCTGACTGCTGGCGTAAGCCGTGATGAAGCCCAGAGGCGCGTAGTCGCTGAGGCTACGGCGGTTGAACCACGAGGTGGGAGCATAGCCCTCAGAGATGGCGTCGTACTCCGTCGTAGGCCAGATCTTATTCTGGTGCAGGATGTGGCTGAACTCATGGTGCATGACCTGGAAGAAGGTCGTATTGAGCCACTGAGGGTCGTTGACGTTGAGCCAGTTCGCCTGATAGAGCGTGACCTTCAGCCCACCTTCGGCCGTACCGAGAGTGATGGTGCCGTCGCCGTTCCACGAAGCGGAGCCGACGATGAAGAGCTGACGGGGCGAAGCCTTGCGCATGAAGTCAAGGCGGCCCGTAGCTTCGTCATAGGCGCCATACCATGCGTGCTGGATGATCTTAGCGAGCTTCATGCTGTTCTCGAGCTTGGCAGGCGCGAGGTTGCGTGAGCGGTCGGCCTCGATATCATCCAGGGTATAGATATAGCTGACGTTGTATGCGTCGGTATAGTTCTCTTTGAGCCAGCGGTCGAAGCTCGTCATCTCCTTGGCCTCTGCCTTAGAGACGTGACGAGAGGGATCGGGCTGGTCGCTATCCTTACACCCACCGAGTGTAGCCACGAGGAGGGCTGCACAGAGGGAGAGCTTGATCTTATGTAGATACATAGTGTCTGATCTGATAAGGGGGTTCGTGTCTAGTACCCAGGGTTGGGCTCTACGCCTACCGAGAGGATGCTGGCAGGGATCTGGAGGGCACGGCGATGGTCGTCCGTCTTGAGCGTCATCGTCTCGCCCGTGTAGAGCTTGTGGGTAATCTCGATGCCGTAGCGCTTGATATCATCCCAGCGCGTACCATCGTGCATGCTGAGGATACGGCGAGCGTGGAGCACGGCGTGCATCATGTTCGTCTGCATACCTGGAGCGATGTCGAACTTAGGATGCAGGGGCTTGGAGACCGTCTCTTGCTTGCGGATCATCGCCTCGCGTACATCGTCGGGGTCAGCGGGATTGATGACGACATTGTAGTAGTCGGAGATCTGCTGAGCCGTAGCGGCCTGTCCCTTCTTCGAGACGTACCAAGCGGAGAGGTCGCTAGCAGCACCGTCGAAGTCAGAGAGCATCACGCGGGCCTCAGCTCTCCACAAGAGGACGCGGTCCACCGTGAAGGGAAACGCCACGACGTGGGGCTGACCCGTGCGCGCTACGACGTCAGTGATCTCGAAGAGCTCGCGATACTTGGGGTAGTAGAGTGCACCGTTGTTCGAGCCGAAGAGGCGGTCGTAGACGGGGAAGTAGCGTCCCCATGGGCCTGGGCTACGATAGGTCTGCGTCGAAGCTACGTGCCCGTTGTGAGCGTAGCGGTAGGACGTCAGCGCACGGACCCAGAGAGAGCGCGTGACGATGAGCATAAGGTTAGCGGGCTCGTCATCGCGGATATAGGCATGGCAGATCTCATCGGCGTTGGTCAGCTTGTCGTACTTCGACATGTCACGCAGATTGGAGACGGCACCTGTACCGAGCACCTCGTCAGCATACTGCTTGGCCTTGTCCCACTTCTCGTAGTAGAGGTAGAACTGCGTAGCGAAGGCCTTCGCAGCTCGCGTCGTGAAGTGGAAGATAGGCTTGCTGTAGCGGTCGTCGTCGATCAAGGGGATACCTTCCTCAAGGTCCTTAGCGATGAGCTCGTAGACCTTCGCCACGGAGAGGCGGGGTACGGCACGCTCGAGTTTCGTCTCGGGCTTCGTGAAGTAAGGAATACCGAGATCCTTGTCGCTGGTACGGCCGTTGTAGGCCTGACCGAAGACATTGACCCAAATGAAGTTGGTATAAGCACGGCAGAGGAGTGCTTCACCGCGGGCGGCCTCCAGCTCCTTGGGGTTGCCGAGTTCTTCGATGGACTTCAGAGCTTGGTTGGCTGTACCGACCATATTATAGCAGGTACTCCAGAAGTTCGTCTCATCATCCCAAGCCGTCCCGCTGGAGGGCTCCCAGAAGAATGCTTCGTGATTGCCAATATGATTATCCTCGAAGAGGCGGCCGTTGTCCTCGACGTTGTCAGTACGATTCTCCGTGAAGCCCATAGGCAGGAGCGTCGGATAAGCCGAGACGAGGAGGCGCTCGATCTTGTCAGCGCGGTTGAGCTCTGTACGGGTATCGGGCATGGTATCCAGGTAGCGATTGCAGCTACCGAGGGCGCCTGCCAGGAGGCAGAGGCCAGCCATTCTATATAGTCGTTTCATAGTGTACATGATCCTATTGCGTGATTAGAAGCCAATGTGCACCGTAGCCGTGACCTGCTTAGGCAGTGGGGTAGCTACCCCACCCGAGCGGAAGAACTCAGGGTCTTGGCCATAGAGCTTCTTATCGGCGTACAGCAGAGCGAGGTTCGTGGCCTGCACCTTGAAGGAAGCACTCTTGAGGAAGCCCAGGCGCTTGATGAGCGACGTAGGCAGCGTGTAGGTCAGTGAGACCTCCTTGAGGCGGACGAAGCTACCATCAGCGACACGAGCCGTAGAGTAGTTGTAGGCAGCGTAGCCCGTACCGAGGTTGGAGTAGCTGTAGTGGTCACGGACCGAGGCGATGACAGGGATATCCGTCTTATGCTCATCGCCAAGAGTCGTCCAGCGATTGCGGTACTCCTTAGGCGTAGCCCAAAGGTCTGAGTAGGAGCCGTAGAAGGAAGGGTCAAGGCGGAGCTTATTCCCACCAGAGTACGTGAGGAAGACGTTCAGCTTGAAGTTCTTGAACGTGAAGACGTTCCCGAAGCTACCATTATAGGTAGGCTCTGACGAGCCCTCGTACTTGAGGAAGTCCAGATCATCGACCTGCTGGAAGTTGATATCACGATAGTTGCGGCGCGTGACTTCCTTCCCGTTGACCATGAAGGTGGGGAAGCCCTCATTATCCAGCCCCGTGAAGGGGATAGAGAAGAGCGAACGTACGGGATAGCCCTGACGAGCGAAGCCGTTACCGGTGAGGAAGTTGAACATGTTGCGCTTCGTATCGAGCTTGGTGACCTTATTGAAGGTCGAGCCGAAGATGAAGTCCGTCGTCCAGCTGAAGTCCTTCGTCTGGATGTTCTTCGTCGAGATGGAGAGCTCGAAGCCGTGGCTCTTCATCGAAGCGACGTTGCCCCAGCGAGTACCCCCGATGGTATAGGCAGCACCGATGAGGTCGAAGTTGTTACGCCAGTAGATGTCGGCAGCGATGTTGAGGCGGTTCTTCAGCATACCCATATCGATACCGAAGTTCAGCTCATGCTTCTTCTCATAGGTGAGGTCTTCGTTCTCGAAGCTCCCGATGTAGTTACGGTTCTCCGACTGTCCAGCCGAGGGTCTCCAGGCCGAGCGGCTATAGATGATAGCGCGGGAGTTGGTGACCCAGCTGGGGGCAACCCCTACGAGGGAGTATGAGCCCTTGAGCGTCAGGTGCGAGAGGAGGTGCTGCTTCTCGAAGAAGTCTTCGCTGTGGGCATTCCATGCACCCGAGATATTCCAGGTGGGGAGCCAGCGGGCCTTGCGTGTGCGACCGAGTCTATTCGTCCCCTCATAGCGGGTCGTCCCCGTGATCGTGTAGCGCCCCTTGTAGGAGTAGGTAGCATTAGCGAAGAAGGCGACCGAGCGACCGAAGCTCTTCGACAGGCCGTAGTAATCCCAGTTCTTCTCCGTGAGACGCTTGAAGGCACGGTAGTCCCAGAAGGGGGTCAGACCACTGTCATACTGCATACCCCAGCCGTCCATCCAGCGCGAGACGCGGTCCTGTGAGTTAACTTCGGAGCCGAGGTAGGTATTGATGATATGGTCATCCTTGAGGGTCGTATTGTAGGTAGCGGAGGCACGGAAGTCATAGCTCTCCATGCTACGTGTCTGCGTATTGTAGAAGCCCCCTGCAGGAAGGATCGTCTCAGGGAGTGAGTTGGGCTTATCCTGGTCCTTCCAGAGGTACTGGTTGCCATTGCGCACGGTAGCATCCTGCATAGCGCGGAAAGCGAGTGCACGGTTAGCATACTCCGTGACGATACTCTCCATAGTCGTACCCGAGTCCTTGTAGGCACCGAGCAGAGCGAGGGTCAGCCCCTTGATGGGCTTCCACTTCAGCTCGAGCTGGAGCTTGATATCCTTCACACCGAGGTCGATGTAGTTGTTGTCGAGCTCGTGCTTGATGTTGAAGGGAGCGTAGTCACGGGTATAGAACTCATTGGGGTCGAGTGTACGACTCGTATTGAGTGCATAGGAGAAGGGGTTGATGTCGAAGCCACGTGACACCTCACCAGTAGTGGCATTAGCATCTTGAGTGACCGTACCTGGAGCACGCTGCATGCGTGAGGAGAGGTTGATCAGGGCAGATACTGAGAGCTTGGGTGAGAAGGTATAGGTAGCGTTGAGGTTCCCCGTGTAGCGGCGTACGTTGCTGGCACGCATCCATCCTGGGTCGAGCATAGCCGAGACGGATACATAGGTCTGGAGGTTCTTCGTCCCTCCGGAGAAGCTCAGTGAGTGATTCTGAATCAGTGCAGGAGAGAAGAGTTCGCCGAACCAGTTGGTATTGCGCATCTCGGCGTTGTGGAGATACTTAGCACGAGCCTCGGGCGTGTTCTCCAGCCCGAAGACCCCCGTCGTGGGGTCGTAGTCGTGGGTCAGGTGGTACATCTTCCCGTAGATACCCGAGGAGCTGTAGTTGTAGACGCGAGCAAAGTTCAGCCAGCCCTTACGCTCCATCTCATTGTAGACCTCCATCTGATCCTGCGAGTTCATGATATTGTAGTCGCGGTAGCTGGGGACAAAGCGCGAGGTGAACTCCCCGGTATAAGAGAAGGAGCTACTCCCCGAGCGGCCCTTCTTCGTCGTGATGACGATGACCCCTGCCATAGCCTTTGCACCATAGATCGAGGTTGCCGAGCCGTCCTTGAGGATCTGGAAGCTCTCGATGTCATCGGCATTGAGGCCTGCGATAGCTGAGCTGAGGAGCGTCGTAGCATCCCCCGAGCTGAGGTCATCAGCGCCGACGTCGACGACATCCTCCTGGATGACCCCGTCGACGACCCAGAGGGGCTTGGACGAACCCATGATCGAGGTCGCCCCACGCACGCGGATCTTAGGAGCTGTACCGAAGGTCCCCGAGAGGTTCTGCACGGAGACCCCAGCGGACTTCCCTTCGAGACCGCGGCTGATATCAGCCATACCAGCCATCTTCACCTTGTCGGCCTTGAGCTTGTCGCTCGCCCCCGTGAAGAGGCGCTTATCGGTAGCGACCATACCCGTGACGACGACATTGTCGAGGGTGGTGGCTTCGGGCTGGAGCTTGACGACCATACCGTCCTTAGCAGCGACAGTCTGGCTCTTGTAGCTCACGAAGCGAATGAGGAGCTGGCTCTTGCCAGCGGGGACCTTGATGGTGAAGTCACCCTTGGTGTTGGTCGTGACTCCCACCTTCGTCCCAACGACTAGGACGGAGGCCATAGGTAGGGGATCTCCGCTTTCGTCGAGGACCTTGCCTCGGATGGTCTGAGCTGTACCCTGGGCTAAGAGGTCACCCCCCAAGCCAATGACCAGGCCTATCATCAATAGACCTAATCGGATCCAGCCCATGCCCAATCGAAGTACTCTTTGATTGTTCATAAGCAGTGTGTAGTTTGTTTGTGTAAGTGATTAGCGTGTGTGCATGGCGATGCAGGCGAAGGCAGAGTACAGAGCTGGGTGCTCGGGTCAGCTGAGTGATGCACTTCTCCCGTGGTATCGTGTAGCTATTTCTTCATACAGTATCGTTTAATCGTGATGGTGTCCGGTGACAGAGTAGAGGTCAAGGGTAGCTCATACTGCGGGACCACTCCATGGTACATTGGGCCCGCGACGCTACACCTTCGGTTGGCGTGCTCTATCGTTGTCAAATGTATGGATTTCCTTTATACACACCAAGGCTCAGACTAAATAAAATTTGCACTGTGTGCGTTGCCGAAAACACAAAAGCCCCTCGCGCTGATATTTCTAAAATAATTGTCTTTCGACGCTATGGCAAAAGGGTAGCATTCACAGCGCATTTAGGCACTCTACTCCACCCCAGCCCCTACATATTGCCACACTTTTCCGCCATTCCATGATGCAAGCTCCCGCCCAAACTCCTGCTCCGAGGTAAAGAAAAGGATAGCTTCCCCTACATTTCGCACTATATTTATCCCTCCTGTAAGGTAATTCTCCACCTCCTCGAAGGGGCTCCTCCGCAGGGTGTAGCACAGATAAATATGAGGGAGGAAAAGCAACCTATATAGGTCGACGGGCGAACCACTACTGGTTCGACGCTGAACCAATAGTGGTCGGTGAGCGAACCAGTAGTGGTCAGAGCCGCGACCACTACTGGTCGGATGAGTGACCAGTAGTGGTTGCATTTACCCCAAAAAGCAGCGCCCCCGAAGGATGACCTTCGGGGGCGCTACTTATATATATGTATAAGGCTTATTCGCTGGGGAGGATGTCACTGAGGATAGCTGCCGTAGCACCGCACTCCTCTCTGAAGTAAGTACGGGTACGTGCCTCAAGGGCCTTGCACTCTTCCTCCGAGGAGAAGCGCTGGAGGAGCTGTGAGAGCTCCGCCCGATCGTGCAAGATGAAGCCCGACTCACGGCGCACCAGCTCACGCACCTCACGATGCTTGTGGATCTCTGGGCCGAAGAAGACGGGGATACCATATACCGCAGCCTCGAGCGTATTGTGCACGCTCTTGCCGAAGCCACCGCCTACATAAGCCCATCTACCATAGCGGTAGACCGAGGAGAGCAGACCGAAGCAGTCGATGATGATGCAGGCTGTGCCCTCAGGTAGACCCTTCGCTTCGTCATACTCCGAGAGGCGAATGGATGGACGCTTGAGCCCCGACTCGATCGCTCTCAGGTGCTCCTCGTGGATCTCATGCGGTGCCAAGACCAAGGCGAAGTCCTCGGGAGCCTCCTCATTGAAGTAAGGTAAGAGGATAGCTTCGTCCTCGGTCCACGAACTACCGACGACCAAGAGGCGACGGTCACGAGCCAGCTCCGCTACCGCAGGGATATCCTTCGCTGCACGGGCGATCTCCTCGACACGGTCGAAGCGCGTATCCCCTGTGACCTTGACCGACTCGACACCATGCTCCACGAGAAGCGTGCGCGAAGCCTCATCCTGCACGTAGAGACGGCGGAAGAGGTGCAGCAGACGCAGGTACCAGCCTCCGTAGCTGCGGAAGAAGAGCTGGTCGGGGCGGAAGATCGCCGAGACGAGGTAGGTAGGGATAGAGCGCGTAGCCAGCTCGCTGAGCATCGTAGGCCAGAAGTCGTACTTGATGAAGATAGCCACCGCAGGGTGCGCCAGATCAAGAAAGCGGCGCACCGATGAGGAGCGATCCGAAGGCAAGTAGACCACGACATCTGCCCCAGCATAGTCGCGACGCACCTCATAGCCCGAGGGGCTGAAGAAGGAGAGCAGGATCTGATACTCGGGATGTGCCTTGCGCCACGCCTCCATAAGCGGACGGCCCTGCTCGAACTCTCCCAGCGACGAGGCATGGAACCACACCACGGGACGATCCGTCGTGAGCCCCTTGAGGCGCTGAGGAGTCTCCCGACGCCCCTCAATGATGAGACGAGCCTTCCGATGGAAGGGGGCCACCAGATGCAGCAGCACCGAGGCTGCTATACCAGCTATGCTATAGAGTGGATTCATGCAGTGGGTACGACCCGCTTAGCCCAGGACTTCGATAGCACGCTGCAGACGCTGGAGGGTCTCTCTACGGCCGAGCAGTGCGGTGATATCAAAGAGGTGGGGGCCCTTAGCAGCACCGACGAGTGCCAGACGGAAGCAGTTCATCACCGCACCGAGACCATAGCCCTTCTCCTCGATCCAAGCCTTGACGACCTCTTCGGTCGCTTCGCTGGGGAGATCTTCTGGCTGGGTGGCGAGGAGTGCAGCGAGCTCCGTCAGCTGGGCTGCGCTGTCTTCCTTCCAGCGCTTCTTCACGGTCTTCTCATCGTAAGCCGTGGGGGCGGTGAAGAAGTAAGCGATCTGCTCCTCAAGCTCGAGGAGCGTCTGAGCACGTTCCTTAGTCAGGCCGATGGCGCGAGCTACGTAGTCTGCGTCGAAGGTGATGCCTGCAGCCTCGAGGCTGGGGCGCAGGAGGTCAGCCAGACGCTCATTGCTGGAGGTCTGGATATAGTGATGGTTGAACCACTTGCCCTTCTCGTAGTCGAACTTAGCGCCAGCCTTGCTGCACTTCTCGATACGAAAGTAGCGGATCAGCTCTTCCATGTCCATGACTTCCTCGTGATCATTACCGGGGTTCCAGCCGAGGAGTGCGACGAAGTTCACGACAGCCTCGGGGAGGTAACCGCTCTCACGGTAGCCAGAGGACACCTCACCCGTCTTGGGATCGACCCAGCGCAGGGGGAAGACAGGGAAGCCAAGGCGATCGCCGTCACGCTTGCTGAGCTTACCGTTGCCCTCGGGCTTGAGGAGGAGTGCCAGGTGAGCGAAGCGGGGCATCGTGTCGCGCCAGCCAAAGGCTTCGTAGAGAAGCACGTGCAGCGGTGCGCTGGGCAGCCACTCTTCACCACGGATGACGTGGGTGATACGCATCAGATGGTCGTCGACGATGTTCGCCAGATGGTAGGTAGGCAGGTCATCAGCACTCTTGTAGAGCACCTTGTCATCGAGGACGGAGCTATTGAAGGTCACGCGCCCACGGATCATATCGTCGACCTCGACCTCTACATCGGGCGTGACGAGGAAGCGGACGACATACTGCGCACCGCCTGCGATGAGAGCATCGACCTCCTCACGTGGGAGGACGAGCGAATTGCGCATCGAGGTGCGGGTCGTAGCGTCGTACTGGAAGTTCGCTACCGTCTTACGCTTCTCCTCCAGTTCCTCGGGCGTATCAAAGGCGACATAAGCCTTGCCCGCATTGAGGAGCTGCTGGACGTACTTGCGGTAGATATCGCGGCGCTCGCTCTGACGATAGGGGCCACAGTCCCCACCATAGCTCACGCCTTCGTCGAAGCGGATACCGAGCCACTCGAGGGCCTCGATGATATAAGCCTCCGCCCCTGGGACGAAGCGCTGGCTATCCGTATCCTCGATACGCAGAAGGAGCTCACCGCCGTGAGCCTTCGCGAAGAGATAGTTATAGAGAGCTGTGCGGACACCGCCGATATGCAGCGCTCCCGTAGGGCTGGGAGCAAAGCGAACGCGTACTGATTCGTGTGACATAGTGCTATGGTGATATGCTTGTTGTGTGGATGCTGATGCGACTATCGCCCATCGTCGGATGGGAGCTGGAGCGTCCAGCGCGTGTGACTGTCGAGTTCCTGCTGTAGGAGGGTGAGGCTATCAGCCTCGAGAGGTGCCCCTTCACTCAAGGGGCAGGTGGGGGAAATGAGATGTATGGTACCTGAAAGGAATATCGTGCGCTCTCCTTCGCCGACGAAGGGAGCTAAGATGAAGCTCCCTGGCGAGTGCTCCTCGATGAGGACCGAGTGAGCGACCCAGCGCCCGAGGCGCAGGTGGTGACTGGCATAGCGAGGCTGGGGAGAGCGGGACATGGGGAGTGGTTAGAGCGCCGTGATGCCGTCGTCATCGGAGAGCTCCGTAGCGGGCTCCTCAGCCTGAGGCTCGTCGGCTGGAGCAGGTGTAGGCTCGGGGGCAGCACCCGTATAGCGGACAAGGCTGAAGCTATCGACGACGAAGAGCGGGCTCTTGCTCTTGGGGAGGCGACCACGCAGTAGCCCATAAGCCGCACGCATCATCTTACCACTGGGTATGGTGATGGCGACTTGGTTGAGGCCAGGATGTAGGGAGGGAAGGGTCTCGGCTTGCTGCGTAGAGTCCGCATACTGCAGGCGGAGCTGGAGCTGAAGTGTCGAGGGCGATGCCCCGCTTACACGGACGATGAAGCGGAGCTCCGTACCGCCCGTATAGCTGACGCTGGGCTCGAGAGCGAAGGAGCGCTCGACATAGCTCCCTGCGAGGTAGCGGCTGGCACTATCGCGTAGGAGGTTCACCGAGTCAATATCGTGCGCCGCCCACAGGCTGCGACGTCGCTCGATGCGGTCGAGGCTATCGACACGTACCTGCAGCGTCGCTTGGCGGGACTCCAGCACCAGAGCAGCGTACTCATAGAGCTTCTGATACTCGACGATCTGATGGCGTCCGTACCAGACGAGAGAGCTATCCCAGTCGGCCAGCGTATAGCCGTAGCGACTGAGGATAGCTTGGAAGCCCACGACACGCAGGCTGTCCTCGAGGCCTCGCTGGTTGAAGGAAGCCTCTGCCGTGAGCATCTCAGGCAGGAGTTCCTTGACCGTCTTGAGGTCGATCTGCTTCCACTTCCCCTTAGAGCCACCACAGGCACTCCCCCCGACAAGGAGAAGCGCCAGCACGAGGGCCTTCAGTAGGCTGAGATGGGGCAGGGTGAAGCGAGACGACATAGGGCAAGACGATTAAGCTATTCCTCCGTATCAGTCTCCGTAGACGTATCCTTATCCTTTGCAGGGAAGAGGGTATCCAGCGCCGTGGAGAACGTGCGGCGATAGCAGAGGAGCAGGAGCGCTACACCTACAGAGATGCAGGCATCAGCGAAGTTGAATATCGGGCTGAAGAAGACGAACGGCTCACCGGCATGGATAGGACTCCACGAGGGGTAAGTCGTCTGGATGATGGGGAAGTAAAGCATATCGACCACCTTGCCATGCAGGAAGGTGCCGTAGCCTTCGCCCCAGGGGACGAGCTGTGCCACTGCCCCGTGGCTCGTGGAGAAGATCTCCCCGTAGAAGAGGCAGTCGATGACGTTCCCAAGTCCACCAGCGATGACTAGACCAAGCGTCAGGCAGAAGCCGAGTGAGAAGTGACGTAGGCGCAGCAGACGCACCAGATAGTACACCCCTGCACCCATCGCCAGTATGCGGAAGAGCGTCAGAAGGAGCTTACTACCGAGCGTGATTCCGTAGGCCATCCCTTCGTTCTCGACGAAGTAGATCTTGAACCACGAGGTGATCTCGTGCATCTCCCCCTCGACCATCGAAGTCTTGATCCAGATCTTCGAGGCCTGGTCAATGACGAGTAGGAGGATGATAAACGCCGTCGTCCAGAGGGTCGTCTTGGAGCTTCTTGTCATCAGTCGCGTGGGGGCTTACTTCTTCTCTTGGAGCTTCGCCTCGATAGAGAGCGTAGCATGAGGCACAGCGCGCAGACGCTCCTTGGGGATGAGCTTACCGGTCTGGCGGCAGATGCCGTAGGTTTTGTTCTCGATGCGGCGCAGGGCTGCCTGGAGATTGTGGATGAACTTCAGCAGACGCTCAGCCATGCGACCTGCTTCACCCTTGGAGAGGGAAGCAGCGCCCTCATGGACTGCCTTGAAGGTGGGCTGTGTGTCGGCTACGTCATTGCTCTGATAGTCGACGGCACTCTCACGCAGGAGATCGTAATCGCGGATAGCTTGCTCGAGCTTCTGCATGATAAGCTCACGGAACTCCTGGAGTTCCTCGTCTGTGTAGGAAGTCTTCTGGTTACTCATTCTATAGTTATCTGAATTGTAGGCAGGGCGGAAGAGTACACCCGCCCTGCCCGTGTGTTAGTTTGCCTTCTCTATATAGATGGGGATCATACGTTCGTCCAGATCAAGCTCCAACGTGGGTGTGAAGCCTGTCTGCTCCTCGATGGAGACTGCCTGCACCTCCTTAGCGATATAAGCCGAGTAGACGCTGAGCACACGATGGAGCTCTTCGTCCTCGGGCAGGAGGATGCGTACCTTGTCACTGACCTCGAAGCCGCTCTGCTTACGCAGGTTCTGAATGCGGTTAATCAGCTCACGAGCCGTACCCTCGAGGCGCAGCTCATCGGTCACGGTGATATCCAGAGCGATGGTCAGCGTGCCTTCGTTAGCCACGAGCCAGCCAGGGATATCCTCTGAATAGATGTCGACGTCGTCGCGGAGGATCGTCACAGGCGCCCCTTCGACCGTGAAGTCGATCTGACCCGTGCGCTCGATCGTAGCGATCTGCTCTTGCGTGAACTCTGCCACCACAGCAGCGATAGCCTTCATGATCTTGCCATAGCGTGGGCCAAGCTTCTTGAAGTCGGGCTTGATACGCTTGACGAGCACGCCTTCGCCGTCGGTGACGAACTGCAGCTCCTTGAGGTTCACCTCGCTGAGGATGAGGGGTACGACGGGCAGGATAGCCTGATGGTCGGCCTCGTTGACAATGGGGATCATCAGACGCTGCAGGGGCTGACGCACCTTGATATTGACCTTACGACGCAGGGCCAGCACCATCGAGCAGATGCTCTGCGCGAGGTGCATGCTGCGCTCCAGGCTCTCGTTGATCTCCTCACGGCAGGCGGTGGGGAAGTCAGCCAGATGCACTGAGTGCTCCGTGGCACTAGTACCCTTGCTAGTGAGGTCGCGGTAGAGCTGGTCAGCGTAGAAGGGAGCGATGGGGGCCATGAGGCGAGCCACCGTGACCAGACAGCGGTAGAGCGTCTGGTAGGCAGAGAGCTTGTCCGTGGTCATCTCACCAGCCCAGAAGCGGCGGCGAGAGAGGCGCACGTACCAGTTGCTCAGCTGCTCGGAGACGAAGTCACTGATAGCACGAGCGGCACGCGTAGGCTCGTAGTCCTCCAGATCGCTATCGACCTCGAGGATGAGGCTATTGAGCGTAGAGAGGATCCAGCGGTCGATCTCGGGGCGCTCAGCGTAAGGGAGCTCCTCACGAGCCGTAGGATCGAAGCCATCGAGGTTAGCATACAGTGCAAAGAACTGATACGTATTGTACAGCGTCGCGAAGAACTTGCGGCGTACCTCATCGATACCCTCGACGTCGAACTTCAGGTTGTCCCAAGGCGACGAGTTGCTGATCATGTACCAGCGCAGGGGGTCAGAGCCATACTTCTCGATCGTCTCGAAGGGATCGACAGCATTGCCCAGACGCTTACTCATCTTGTTGCCATTCTTATCGAGCACGAGCCCGTTAGAGATGACCGCCTTGTAGCTATTCGTACCACGTACCATCGTAGCGATAGCGTGGAGCGTGAAGAACCACCCACGCGTCTGGTCCACCCCTTCGGCGATGAAGTCCGCGGGGAAGGCACGACCGCTGTCGAGCAGTTCCTTATTCTCAAAGGGATAGTGGAGCTGTGCGAAAGGCATAGCACCCGAGTCAAACCACACGTCGATGAGGTCCGTCTCACGGCGCATGGGCTTACCCGAGAGCGAGACTAAGATGATATCATCGACATAGGGGCGGTGCAGGTCGATCTTATCGTAGTTCTCCTGCGTATATACCCCAGGGGTGAAGTCCTTCCAGGGGTTAGCCGTCATGAAGCCAGCTTCTACCGAGCGCTCGATGGCGTGGTAGAGCTCTTCGACGGATGAGATACAGATCTCTTCACGACCATCCTCGGTACGCCAGATAGGCAGGGGTGTACCCCAGTAGCGGCTACGCGAGAGATTCCAGTCCTGGAGGTTCTCCAGCCACTTACCGAAGCGACCCGTACCGGTGCTCTCGGGCTTCCAGTTGATGGTATCGTTGAGACGCATCATCTCCTCACGGCAAGCCGTGGTGCGGATGAACCAGCTATCCAGCGGGTAGTAGAGCACGGGCTTGTCCGTACGCCAGCAGTGGGGATAGGAGTGTACGTGCTTCTCGATCTTGAAGGCACGACCCTCGCCCTTCAGCAGAAGTGCGATAGTCACATCCAGCGTCTCATCCTGATCGGTGAGCGTGTCGTCGTAGGCGTTCTTGACGTAGCGTCCTGCGAACTCCTTATATATATCTACGTTGACAAAGTCCTTGACGAAGGTGGGATCCATATCCTCCAGACGGAAGAGACGGCCCTGCATATCGACCATGGGGCGCACATTGCCATCACGATCGAGGACGGTCAGCCCTGCGATGTCGCTGGCCTTAGCCACCTTGTTGTCGTCCGCACCGAAGGTAGGTGCGATATGTACGATCCCTGTACCATCGCTCGTGGTGACGAAGTCGCCAGCGATGACGCGGAAGGCATCCCCGTCGGGGCGCATCCAGGGGAGGAGCTGCTCATAGCGCGTACCTACGAGGTCCTTACCCTTCCACTCGCCGACGACGACGTAGGGGAGCTTCTTGTCGCCAGGCTGATAGGCTGCGAGGGCTTCTTCGCCTTCGTGCTCCTTGCTGAAGAGCGTGTGCAGGAGTGCACGAGCTACCACAGCCGTGATAGGCGCACCCGAATAGGGGTTGAAGGAGCGGACGGCTACGTAGTCGATATCAGGACCGACGCAGAGAGCCGTATTCGAGGGCAGCGTCCAGGGGGTCGTCGTCCAAGCGAGGAAGACGGCTTCACCATGGCCCGTCAGCTCGGCACGTGGGTCGATGATGCGGAACTGTGCGACGCACGTCGTGTCCTTCACATCACGATAGCACCCAGGCTGATTCAGCTCGTGCGTACTCAGCCCCGTACCTGCAGCAGGCGAATAGGGCTGGATCGTGTAGCCCTTATAGAGGAGGCCCTTCTTATAGATCTCGCTGAGGAGGTACCAGAGGGTCTCGATATAGCGGTTGTCGTAGGTGATGTAGGGGTGATCCATGTCCACCCAATAGCCCATGAGGCGGGTGAGCTGCTCCCACTCTTGCGTGTACTTCATCACCTCACGGCGACAAGCAGCATTGTATTCGTCGACGCTGATCTTCTTGCCGATATCTTCCTTCGTGATACCGAGGGCCTTCTCGACCCCGAGCTCTACGGGCAGACCATGGGTATCCCAGCCGGCCTTGCGGTCGACGCGGAATCCCTTCATCGTCTTGTAGCGACAGAAGATATCCTTGATCGAGCGCGCCATGACGTGGTGAATACCAGGCATCCCATTAGCCGAGGGAGGCCCTTCGTAGAAGACGAATGAGGGCGCGCCTTCGCGCAGGGCAAGCGTGCGGGCAAAGAGGTCTTCCTCCTGCCACTGATCCAGCACCTTCTTATTGACCCCCGAGAGCTGGAGGTTATCGTATTCAGGGAACTTATGGCTCATACAGCGTCTATATTATATCGTCGTCGGGAGGAGCGGCGGGCCGAGTGCGGCTACACCCCATCCCAAGGTAGTTCAAAAATTGATACAAAGATACAGCTTTCCATCGACGCAGATTCTATACCGTCACAGGGCTTACCCATCAAGTACCCTACTGAGCCCCCCCCACCCTATAGAGATGGGTGGTATGAACCTATATTGGTCCGCTTCGTGACCTATATAGGTTGGCTTCACGACCAATATAGATTCGCCCGCCGACCAATATAGGTTGATATGCCTCCCCTGTGGGAAGCAGTTGGCGCAAAAGAGAAGCCCCCGCCCACAGACGTCACTTCGTCTGTGAGCGGGGGCTATCCCGTAGGGTATTTGCTTTGCGGCTACGCTTACAGCTTGTAGCTCAGCGTCACCAGCGCATTGGTAGGCTCGTTGGGGAAGAGCTGCGTGCCGTTCAGCACCGAGGTATAGTTCTTTGCATTGAGGACATTGCGCACCTGTACAGCGATGCCGAAGCCTGCAGGCAGGCGATAAGAAGCGCCGAGGTCAAGCTGCGTGTAAGCAGGGAAGGTCAGCGACTGCGCTACGTTGTAGTACATCGCATCGCGGTAGCTCAGGCTATAGTTCAGCGAGAGGTTGCGGAGTGCACCACGCTGGAAGGCATAGTTACCATAGGTGAAGAACTGCTTGCGGGGGTACCCAGCTCATAGGCGTACCATCATGCAGGTTCAATAGCTTAGTCACCGCTGTTTCCTTGGCATCGGCTACGTGGATATCCGTATAGCTATAGCCAGCGACCAGCTCAAGACCAGCCACGGGGCGATAGGTCAGATCCGTTTCGAAGCCATTACCCTCCGTAGCACCCACCTGAGCCACGATGCTATAGCGCTTGGGCTTGCCGTTCTCCTGCTCTGTCACCGAGGTACGCTCAAGCTCGTTATTGCGACGGATATGATAAGCGGAGAGATTGAGCTGGAGCACATCAGAGAGCGTGTAGCGAGTGCCGACCTCGAACTGGTAGCCCGACTGAGGATCGAAGTAAGCACCACCACGGCGACCCGTGATCAGCTTACCATCCTTATCGTAGAAGCGCTGACGATTCGTATCCAGCGTAGTCGTCTTGTCGGGGATATAGAAGCTACCCAGCGACGTATAGAAGGAGAGCGCCTCCGTGGGCTGGTAGACGAGACCGAGGCGATAGCTGATAGCGTCGTCCGAACTCTTGTTATACTTATCACGAGCGATATCATCATAGCTATGCTTACCATCCTTGATCGCAAGACCTGAGGTATGACGGTAGCTGTAGTGATCATAGCGGATCGCAGCCATGGCCTTGATCTTCTCCGAGAACTCAAAGACATTAGAGAGCGCGAAGCCATGGACCCACGTGTGCTGAGGCGAGGCCTTAGAGAGTGTCGTCTTGATGTGCCCATTGAAGCTGGGGTTGTAGGTCGTGTTCTCCGAGAAGGTCAGCGTTTCCCCATCGCTATCGAAGGTACGGCCTCCCCCCTGGACGTCCGTCCCATTGTACCCCGTATAAGTGGTACGCTGCATGTAGGTCGTGCTATAGGCAAAGCGCAGGTTGTTCTTCACCGAGCCGAGAGAGAAGCTACCCGTCAGATCGACGGTATTCTGCAGCATCTTAGCGATGTGCTCGAAGCGCAGGGGGAAGGTGAACCGGACGTGATCCAGATCGTAGTACGTCTTATTCCCTGCATCATCCTTCGTATAGTAGCCGTACTTAGCACCAGCCGTAGCACTCGTAGGATAGGTCAGCTCCTCCGTGCTGAAGTAGTCGATATCATCGTAGGCATAGGAGACGTAGTCGGAGAGCTTCCAGCCTGAGGGGAGCGAGAGCGTGTACTTGAGGCTACCATTGTAGGCGCGGTTGTACATGAAGTCCGAAGCATCGTTGTAGCGCCATTCGCGCTTGAGACCTGGAAGCAATTCACCCTTCTTGAGGTAGAGCTTATCATCGCTCACGCGATACATATCAGCCTCCATGACGGGGGGGAGACCCGTATCAGTGCCGTAGAAGTCATTACGACCTTCGAGGCGCAGGATGAGGTTGTGAATCCCCTTCGTATAGCTGAGAGCCGCGAAGAGCGAGCGGTTCTTGTCATTCGTAGAGCGCCACTGCTTGCCTCCAGAGAGGAAGCCACCAGCGTAGAAGTGCAGACCATCAGTGATCTTCCCCCCGACATTCGCACCCAGGTCGAAGTAGCCCAGTGAGCCACCACGGACGTGAGCACCGAGGATAAACTTCTCCGTAGGGACGCGACGCGTGACGTTCACGACGCCACCCGTAGCAGCATAGCCATAGAGCACCGAAGCAGGGCCCTTGAGCACCTCGATCTGATCGACATTGTAGAGGTCACCTAAGGGATAGGAGTTCACCGTAGAGCGTTCGTCACGAACTCCGTCAACCATGTAGATCGTGTTGTAGAAGCCACGAACGGAGATCTCACGGAAAGCTCCGTAGCTGGACTTCATCTGCACGGCAGGCACGAAGCGCAGAGCGTCCTTGACCTGCGTGATAGCGCGAAGGGAGAGGGTAGAGTCCGCGAGCGAACTAATCGTAAGAGGGAGCTTCTTTGCAGGGACCCCCAGCGGGTTGATCCCCTGCTCCTGTCGCAGGTGTGCTGTCACTTCGACAGCTTCAAGATGACGAACGGAGTCGGCAGGCGTGCCCTGTCCTGCCCATGCAGGTGCAGCAAGGCACAGCGCGCTCAGGAGCGAGACGGTAAGAGTCTTCATAAATGAATCGTCAAAATCGAATTTAAGGGTGATGTAAAATAGTTATCGGTCTTGGTCTGCTCGGGTGAAGGCGAGCCATAGGCTTAGCACCTCCCGAGCATTTCCGCTACAAAGGTAGCCCTTTTATCCCAACTTCCCGCAAGATATCCACCAGATAAAGGCTCAAAAGGCGCTACACTCTGGCCTCTACAAGCACACTCCATGCCACTATAAAGGGCTACCTTTGCGCTCGGCGGCTCATTCCAACAGCCTCTACCCTTTCAATGAAGCAAGAGCAAATCATACTTCTCCGTGGCGTCATGCCCAGCGGAAAGAATAGCATCCCCAAGATGGCTATCCTACGCCAGCACCTCGAAGAGGCTGGCTTCGAACGTGTACGCACCTACATCCAGAGTGGGAACATCCTTCTACTTAGCGACCTTCCCAAAGATCTACTTAGCCAGCGCATCCATGACCTCATCAAGGAGCGTATCGGTGCAGACCTCACGGCTCTCGTCTTCCTACCCGAAGAGCTGCAGGCGTGGGTAGAGAGTCTTCCCTTCGCAGACGACCTTGATCCCAGCCGCATCTTCTTCACTATGACCATGGAGTGTCCCACAGCCGACCGCCTGCAAGAGCTCTCCGAGAAGACTTGGGGCGAAGAGGCTGCCCTTCACTTCACCGAGCGCTGTGCCTACATATACGCCCCAAAGACCTATAAGAACACCCGTCTCACCAACAATGCCCTGGAGCGCTACCTCCGTGTGACCTGCACCACGCGCAACCTCAATACCATCCGTCGTCTACTCTCCCTCTCCCGAGGCGAATAGCGAGCAAGCTGCCCCCTCGGCATCTCTCCCCTCCTCCTTCAATAAAAGCACACGCAGCACGCGCCCCATGGGACTTCCATCGGGCGCGTGCTACATTTAATGGTCGAACTATCGTATCCTACGAGAGGATAGCTCTTTCCTCCCGACGACAGCCTCACTTGATAGCGTATATGAGAGAGCTAGGCCAGAACCCATACCACCACCCCAAACGAAGCAGTACTGGTCAGCGAAGCAACCACTACTGGTCACGACACGAAGCAGTAGTGGTAACATAGAGTAACCACTACTGGTCGGGAAAGCAACCACTACTGGTTCGTTTCATAGAATTAGAGTGGCATGTCCTCAGCAAAGGCAAAAGGCAGATAAAGGCAAGCAGCTAAGGCGAAGCATCGAGGGCAGGTGCCTTTATCCGATAGCCGTATAAACGACGATAGGGTGACGAAGCTTTCGCTCCATCACCTACCCCATAGATCTTTCTGTAGTATTACTACATAGCTTGGTGACTCATCGCTCGCTGCATCGCGCCTTGCTGTGGCATAGCAAGCGAAATGGGAGTCAATGAAATGGTAGCAAGCAGCAAGCTCACTACATCATACACGAGCCAGGATAAAAACGAAGTGGGTGTGATCACTTGCGTAATCACACCCACTCTCTTAAAATGGCGGCTACCTACTCTCCCACGAAACGCAGTACCATCGGCACGATTGGGCTTAACTTCTCTGTTCGGAATGGGAAGAGGTGGAACCCCAACGTTATAACCACCTAAATATCGCTGTATTTAGACAATCATTGACTTGATAAAAACATCCGATACTCACCACCGTATCGCTAAGTCGGTATACAACCTCGCTGCGCAAAAACTTTCGGGCAATTAGTACTACTCGGCTATGACGTCACCGCCTTTACACCTGTAGCCTATCAAGGTCATCGTCTATAACCACCCTTATAATGAGATCTAATCTTGAGGCAAGCTTCGTACTTAGATGCTTTCAGCACTTATCTCAACCGAACGTAGCTACTCGGCAATACGCCTGGCGGCATAACCGATAAACCAGCGGTTCGTCCAACACGGTCCTCTCGTACTAGTGTCAGGCCCCCCTCAAATCTCAAACGCCCACAACAGATAGAGACCGAACTGTCTCACGACGTTCTGAACCCAGCTCGCGTGCCACTTTAATGGGCGAACAGCCCAACCCTTGGGACCTTCTCCAGCCCCAGGATGTGACGAGCCGACATCGAGGTGCCAAACCGCTCCGTCGATATGAGCTCTTGGGAGCGATCAGCCTGTTATCCCCGGAGTACCTTTTATCCTTTGAGCGATGGCCCTTCCATACGGAACCACCGGATCACTATGCTCTAGTTTCCTACCTGTGCGACTTGTTAGTCTCCCCAGTCAAGCACCCTTGTGCCATTACACTCTACGACCGGTTACCAATCGGTCTGAGGGTACCTTTTAGAAGCCTCCGTTACACTTTTTGGAGGCGACCACCCCAGTCAAACTACCCACCATGCAATGTCCTCGCATCCGCGAGTTAGAACCCAAATAACAAAAAGGGCCGTATTTCAACGGCGACTCCACGAATACTGGCGTACCCGCTTCATAGTCTCCGGCCTATCCTACACATTTGTTACCCAAATCCAATGCAAAGCTATAGTAAAGGTTCACGGGGTCTTTTCGTCCCGTTGCGGGTAATCGGCATCTTCACCGATACTACAATTTCACCGAGCTCGCGGTTGAGACAGTACCCAGATCGTTACACCATTCGTGCAGGTCGGAACTTACCCGACAAGGAATTTCGCTACCTTAGGACCGTTATAGTTACGGCCGCCGTTTACTGGGGCTTCAATTCAATGCTTCTCTTGCGATGACATCTCCTCTTAACCTTCCAGCACCGGGCAGGTGTCAGGCTATATACAGTATCTTTCGATTTAGCATAGCCATGTGTTTTTGTTAAACAGTCGCCTGGGCCTATTCTCTGCGGCTCACAGCCTTCACTGTGAGCGTCCTTTATTCCGAAGTTACAGGACTATTTTGCCTAGTTCCTTAACCGCGAATCACTCGAGCGCCTTAGTATACTCAACCCAACCACCTGTGTCGGTTTATGGTACGGGTAATCATGCAATATGCTTAGCGGATTTTCTTGGGAGCGCCGTTACAGTTGTCCATATCTCCTCGTGCAAGCACTCAGAGTACTGTCAGGTTCGGATCTCCGAGCGGATTTGCCTACTCAGATCAACTCCTACACCCTTCAACCACCTATTCCGTCAGGTGGCAGGACCGTCACATCTCCGTCTCCACATCGCTCACATAATTAGTACCGGAATATTAACCGGTTCTTCCATCGGGTGCGCCATTCGGCTTCCCCTTAGGCCCCGACTAACCCTGATCCGATTAGCGTTGATCAGGAAACCTTAGTCTTTCGGCGAGGAGGTTTCTCACCTCCTTTATCGTTACTTATACCTACATTTGCTTTTCTAGAAGCTCCAGCAAGAGTTGTCCTCTCACCTTCAGCGCCGCTAGAATGCTCCCCTACCGATGTTTACACATCCCACAGCTTCGGTAAATAGCTTATGCCCGATTATTATCCACGCCAAAGCACTCGACTAGTGAGCTGTTACGCACTCTTTAAATGAATGGCTGCTTCCAAGCCAACATCCTAGCTGTCTTCGCACTCTGACTTCGTTTGGTCAACTTAGCTATTATTTCGGGACCTTAGCCGATGGTCTGGATTCTTCTCCTCTCGGACATGGACCTTAGCACCCATGCCCTCACTCCGTGGATCTAACTTAACGTGCATTCGGAGTTTGTCTGGACTTGATAGCCGGTGAAAGCCTCGCATCCAATCAGTCGCTCTACCTCACGTAAGAAACTCCACAGGCTGCACCTAAATGCATTTCGGGGAGTACGAGCTATCTCCAAGTTTGATTAGCCTTTCACCCCTACCCTCAGTTCATCCGAAAGCTTTTCAACGCTTACCGGTGCGGTCCTCCAGTTGGTTTTACCCAACCTTCAACCTGACCAAGGGTAGATCACTTGGTTTCGCGTCTACTCCCTCTGACTAAACCGCCCTATTCAGACTCGCTTTCGCTTCGGCTCACGTGACTCTTCATCACTTAACCTTGCCAGAGAAAGTAACTCGTAGGTTCATTATGCAAAAGGCACGCAGTCACAGCACAAGGCTGCTCCTACCGCTTGTAGGCAGACGGGTTCAGGATCTATTGCACTCCTCTGTTCGAGGTTCTTTTCACCTTTCCCTCACGGTACTGGTTCACTATCGGTCTCTCGGGAGTATTTAGCCTTACGGGATGGGCCCCGCAGATTCACACAGGATTTCACGTGTCCCGCGCTACTCAGGATACCTCTAAGTCCAACGAAGATTTTCGGATACACAGCTATCATGTTCTATGGCCGGCCTTTCCAGACCGTTCTCCTAATCTTGTCTTCCTATATCGAGGTCCTACAACCCCAGGTTTGCCGAAACAAATCTGGTTTGGGCTAGTCCCCGTTCGCTCGCCACTACTAAGGGAATCACTTTTGTTTTCTTCTCCTATGGGTACTTAGATGTTTCAGTTCCCCACGTTCGCTCACTGCTCTGCAGTGTGATACATCTTCAATGTACCGGGTTGCCCCATTCGGAAATCTACGGATCAATTTGTATGTGCCAATCCCCGTAGCTTATCGCAGCTTATCACGTCCTTCGTCGCCTCCGAGAGCCAAGGCATCCACCGTCTGCCCTTATCTGTTTTTGCGCCTAACGTACTTCTAATATTGCTATCAGAATGCACGCAGGTTGTATACTAACTTATTATATATGCTCTACGTTGTTTTCTCGTTTGTTTTTATCAAGTATGTCAATGATCGCTAAGAGGGCCGCTGGTGTGAACCTTGTGACACCTCTTTTAAGTCAATCATAAGTAAGTCACCTTACTTATATCGTCTTCGCTAACGTATTTACTTCCCTCACCTCAGCTACCCTCGCTCGGGTCAGCCTTCATTCGAGGCGGTTCGTTTCTCGTTTGCGGTTGCAAAGATAGAGCAAAAACTAAATACAAACCAAATCTTACCAAGAAATATTTTCAAGAACACCACGTTGAGTTGCATTCATTTCCCCATAAACAAGAGAGTTACAAGGAGAGAAAAAATTTTCAGATTCAGGGATGCAGTGGGAGACACATCGGGGAAAGAGCATAGGGATTCACGGGGATGAAGAGGATGATTAAGCGGGATGGACACGCAGACCACCCTACTTTCCCTGAATAGATATAGGACAGGGGGCTATCAACCTATATTGGTCAGCGGATGAACCTATACAGGTCGACGCTTCAACCAATATAGCTTCATCCGCCGACCAATATAGAATCATACCATCCGACTCCGAAGAGAAGAAAGCAACCAGTACTGGTCACCATTCCAACCACTACTGGTTACTATTAGTGACCAGTACTGCTTCGCCGTCTGACCAGTACTGGTCCGACCGCCGACCAGTACTGCTCGTTTTCACTACCTAATAAACACACCGCTCGCCTAACCCACAGAAGGGACAGGCAGACGGCGCATTTGACACCTTATATATAAGGAGTGGGGCAAAACGAAGCGAGGCGGTGACCAGCTGGATAGCCAGTCACCGCCTCGCGATGGGTGAGAATAACGATATCGACAGCAGAAGCGAGTACGCACATTCAGGAAAGACACCTAACTCATCTCTTACGTACATACTACACTAACTATACTAAAGCCCATTTTCAGAACTCCAGAAAGGAGGTGTTCCAGCCGCACCTTCCGGTACGGCTACCTTGTTACGACTTAGCCCCAGTCACCTGTATTACCCTAGGCCGACCCTTGCGGTTACGGACTTTAGGTACTCCAGACTCCCATGGCTTGACGGGCGGTGTGTACAAGGCCCGGGAACGTATTCACCGCGCCATGGCTGATGCGCGATTACTAGCGAATCCAGCTTCACGGAGTCGAGTTGCAGACTCCGATCCGAACTGTGATAAGGTTTAGAGATTCGCATCCTGTCGCCAGGTAGCTGCCCTTTGTCCTTACCATTGTAACACGTGTGTCGCCCCGGATGTAAGGGCCGTGCTGATTTGACGTCATCCCCACCTTCCTCACGCCTTACGACGGCAGTCTCTACGGAGTTCCCAGCATCACCTGATGGCAACCGTAGACAGGGGTTGCGCTCGTTATGGCACTAAGCCGACACCTCACGGCACGAGCTGACGACAACCATGCAGCACCTACATAGATGTCCCGAAGGAAAACTCCCTTTCAGGAGCGGTCATCTACATTTCAATCCCGGGTAAGGTTCCTCGCGTATCATCGAATTAAACCACATGTTCCTCCGCTTGTGCGGGCCCCCGTCAATTCCTTTGAGTTTCACCGTTGCCGGCGTACTCCCCAGGTGGATAACTTAACGCTTTCGCTTAGGAGCATACTGTATATCGCATACGCCCAGTTATCATCGTTTACAGCGTGGACTACCAGGGTATCTAATCCTGTTTGATACCCACGCTTTCGTGCTTCAGCGTCAGTTGTACCTTAGTAAGCTGCCTTCGCAATCGGAGTTCTGCGTGATATCTATGCATTCCACCGCTACACCACGCATTCCGCCTACCTCATCTACACTCAAGCCCGCCAGTATCAATGGCAATTTAGGAGTTAAGCTCCTAGATTTCACCGCTGACTTAACAGGCCGCCCTACGCACCCTTTAAACCCAATAAATCCGGATAACGCTCGCATCCTCCGTATTACCGCGGCTGCTGGCACGGAGTTAGCCGATGCTTATTCATACGGTACATGCAGGGAGTCACACGTGACTCTTGTTATTCCCTGTATAAAAGAAGTTTACAATCCATAAGACAGTCATCCTTCACGCGACTTGGCTGGTTCAGGCTCTCGCCCATTGACCAATATTCCTCACTGCTGCCTCCCGTAGGAGTCTGGTCCGTGTCTCAGTACCAGTGTGGGGGTTCAACCTCTCAGTTCCCCTACCCATCGTCGCCTTGGTGAGCCGTTACCTCACCAACTAGCTAATGGGACGCATGCCTATCTCACAGCGAATTTCATTTCCTCTACCTTGGATGCCCAAGATGGAGTGTACGCGGTATTAGTCCGTCTTTCGACGGGTTATCCCCCTCTGTGAGGCAAGTTGCATACGCGTTACGCACCCGTGCGCCGGTCGCCATCAGTCTTAGCAAGCTAAGACCATGCTGCCCCTCGACTTGCATGTGTTAAGCCTATCGCTAGCGTTCATCCTGAGCCAGGATCAAACTCTTCATTGTCAATATTTTTATTGTACTTTGTTCTGTTTGTCTTGCTCCGAAATGATTCTTGCTTCAGATTTATTAGTGTATCTCTACCTAAGTAAAGGTCGTAATTGACGGTTAGGTCTTCTTTTCCCTAAACGTTTGTTACTACACTTCTGTTTGTCAATATCAATTATCTCAAAGATCTCTTAAAAGTCAAACTGCCTGCGTCGCCGCTAGGCCGTCCGTTTCTTTTGCGAGTGCAAAGGTAAGAAAAATTCACCCAAAATTCCAAATACACACGCAAATTTATAGCATCACAGGGTGCGTCATCGCTCTTTTCGAGCGCGTACATTAATATATAGCGACACCGAGAAGATCCCGCAAAGGAGGAGAGAAGCCCCCCCACTCTCTCCACAAGTAAGCTACAGAGGTAGCGATAGCAACCTATATAGGTTCACACCATCCTCACATAGATTCACCCGTAGACAAAAAAGCAGGGAGCACACAGCACATCGGCTGTATACTCCCTGCTTGTATGGGTGGGACTTGGCTTCGCTTAGACGAGGTCTTGGCCGGGGCGGAGACGAAGCATCTCCTTGGGGACAGCTTGGCAGATCACCTCACTCAGGCGGTCAACGACGGCATGACGCACGTAGTCGCGGTGGTGCACCAGTGTGATGCAGCGTGCAGGACGAGGCAGAGCGAAGGGACGGATGAGCTCGCTCTGCTCGGCACTCAGCGTCTTCACTGCCAGCTCAGGCACGAACGTCACGCCATTACCCTGCTCAACGAAGTGCATGAATGTCTCCAAGCTCCCACGACTATAACTGAAGCGCTGATTGGGTGCATTCTTCAAGTGGCAGAACTTCACGAGCTGGTCGCGGAAGCAGTGCCCTTCGTCTAAGAGCCAAAGCTGGTAGCGCCCGACTTCGGCCGAGCGGATGGAGGTCTCCTCGAAGAGTTCGGAGCGACGGGGCACATAGCCGAGGAATTCCTCGAAGAAGAGCTGACGATCGACAAGCAGTTCGTCTTCCGAAGCCGAGGCGATCAGCGCGACATCGATCTGCCCCGAGAGCAGGCTGGCGACGCACTCACTAGTCTTGAGCTCCGTGATCGTAATCTTCAGATCGGGAAGATGCTTGCGCAGCAGTGGCAAGACGAGTGGGAGGAGATAGGGAGCGATGGTCGGCAAGACACCGAGGCGAAGTGCCCCCGTGAGCGCCTCTTGCTCCTCGCGAATGACCTCCTTGACCTGTGCGACCTGCAGGAGGATGACCGCAGCTTGATCAAGGATGCGACGTCCGACTGCCGTCGGGATGATGGGCTGGTGGCTACGATCAAAGATCTTGACCCCGAGCTCATCCTCGAGCTTCTGGATCATCGTGCTGAGCGTCGGCTGGGTGACTTGACAAAAGTCGGCGGCCCGCCCGAAGTGACGGAACTTATCCAGAGCCTGTATATACTCGAGCTGCTGTATATTCATGGGTAGGGGATATGGTGATTATCGAATGGACTTTACTTAGCGGTGAGTTCTGCAAAGAGAGCCTCCCACTGCTTCATGACATTGTCGAGGGAGAAGCGCTCGGAGTTGAGCTTTGCAGCCTGCCCCATCTGACGACGGAGGTCTTCATCCTCAATAAGCGTCCTCAAACGTGCAGCGAAGGTCTTCTGATCCCCTGGCTCCACAAGGAAGCCATCCTTACCCTCTGTGATGATATCACGTGGGCCACAGGGGCAAGCATAAGAGACAAGGGGAAGGCCCATAGATTCGGCTTCGACGAGAACCAAAGGCAAACCTTCAAAGGCAGAGGTCATGACGTAGACAGAGGCTGATAAATAATGCTTCTGAATCTCCTTTGTAAAGGGGCACAACTCAAACTGAGACTCCAGCCCGTACTCCTTGACCTTCTGCAGGATGCGCGTATCCGTATAGCCTTCCCCCACGATACGCAACTTCCAATCAGGATAATCCTTAGCTATCAGCGCCCAGATGTCAACGAGCTCCGTAAATTCTTCTCATTACTTAAACGACCAACGCCAAGGATCACCTTCCCCGACAGGTCGCTCTCTCCGGTGGGTTCAAAAGTCAGAGGATTAGGAATAGCGACCGTCGTGGGGCAATGCGAACAATAAACCTTATCCTCCTCCGTAAGGACGACTAGACGATCAAACTTTTTGTCATATCGCCCCTGCTTATAGGTCATCAAATTACCCCACACCGTACGTAGCCAATACTTAAACCGAATAAGTGGCGTCACATGCCCAAGCTGCTTCAGAAAAAGAGGATAAATCGCCACATTCTGACGGCGATAAGAGTGGTGCTCAATTATCTTCTTACTCCCATCCTTCAGCTGGAAAAGGAACGAAGCCTCATGCCACCCTACAGCTATCGCTATATCCGGACGAATCTTAGCAAAGAGCTTTTCTAACTCCTCCTTATGCTTACGATACTTCGACCAGTTACGGCGATAAACGACAAAGCGCGAGAGAACTCCCGGCTCATCATAGCAAATACCTAGGTCGATATGCTTGACACTTGGGTGCAATGGATAGTAAGAAGGGCGACCAGCATGACCAGTCGTCACAAGATACACCTCATATCCATGCTCAGCAAACCAATTAGCCTTAACTGTCGTAACACGCTCGATGCCACCAGTCGAGTAGGTACCAAAGAGACAAAAAGCTATCTTCATACTACACGTATATTGTTATAGGTGACAGCACACCCAATCTTTTTCACAAAGATACAGATAAATCAAGGGCGCAAACCTCACGAATTCAGTCGATTTAACAAAGCACCCTCTATACGATCAAGCGGAGGAGAAAAGAGCCTTCTCCAAAGCAACTGACGCACCTGGTCAATAAGTGTCGCAGCTAAATAAACACCCAGTACTAGAACCACCAAGAGGAGGATAGCGACGAGCACGGCATAATGCTGACCTATGTAATTCGCGAGAGCACCATAGCGGTCACGCGTCAAATACTCCTCATGCAGGAGGTAGACGGAGAAGGAGGAGGCTGCGAGCCAATTGATCCAGCGCACATGCCCCAGCTTAATCTTACTAAAGAAGAGGAGGAGCGAGAGCGAGGCAACAATACACAGGGGCGAGGTATAGCTAACGAGTCGGTCAACAAGAGCATCATCCCCCACCAAGGGACGTCCCATCCGCCAGAAGAGGACGAGAGCAAGTAGCGCGGAGAGAGCCGTTGATCCCAGGAATATAAGAAGGTCATATCGTGGAGCTAGCTCACACCAGCGACCTCCATGAAGTCGCACATAGCGAGCCAAAAGATAGAGCCCAATGAAGGCTAAGACAGAGTACCCTCTCTGCAGCTCAGATGATGCACTCATCCACCACTCCATGCCACAGACAAAGAAATAGTAAACGGCAAGAAACACTCCGAACTCACGCTTCGTAGCACTCTCCACATAGCGATTAAGTACAGGAGCGAGGAGTACCAGCCACACATAGCTACCAAAGAACCAGTAGACCTTCATCGGCTTGAGATGCATCGACAGCTCTCCAAGAGAGAAGTCCGCCTGCTTCGTCAACACCCATAAGGCATACATCCCGACAGAGAAGAAGATCCCTTGGAAGAAGAGTGAGATGACTGAGTTCACTCGAGGACGAATAGCAAAATAACCTGAGATCAAGACGAATATATCAACCCCAGTGAGGTTTATCATACGAAACCAGACACCCAGGCCCCCAAAGATGGGTTCAGAGTGGAGGAAGTCAGCAGAGGGGAGCCCCAAGCCCCCCTCTCGACTCAGGTGACCAAACATAATGAAGAGCATCGCTACGATACGTAGTAGCTCAATATTCGAAGAGCGCGGGGCCCGTGCGGGCGCAGAAGCTATGGAGAACGTACTCATAGATGGGAAAGAAAGTGGATAGGAGAGGGAGAAAAGAAAAAGAGAGGTATCACACGCTGCTGCGTCGCAATACCTCTCTTCTTCTTTGTGGTGCCACCAGGAATCGAACCGGGGACACAAGGATTTTCAGTCCTTTGCTCTACCAACTGAGCTATGGCACCATCATAAGTCTTAGCAACTCTAACAGCGGAAGCGACGAGATTCGAACTCGTGGTACGGTTGCCCGTACGGCAGTTTAGCAAACTGCTGGTTTCAGCCACTCACCCACACTTCCTTGTCGCTTCGTAGCTCTCGAATTGCAGTGCAAAGATAGTACACATCTTTCATACTACCAAATCTCCCCGACGATTGGGCGAAAGTCCCCACTACCGATCGGCTGACATTCGCCTTTATTTCAATGCTAAAGGACCCCATCCACATAGTACTATTCCTCGCGAGATGAGGAGAAAAGCTACCGAAGTCATATACGAAGAAAGCGCATCGAACGGTGGTATTCCTGGATCCAGGTACGTGGACTTTAAATCCAAGCACGAGAATCGTTAGGACCACGTACGTAGATATTAGGACTACGCACGTGGATAAGCTTATTGGAGTAGAGGTAGGCGGGTTTATCCCGTAGTAGTCAAGACTTTTTCGCCCGAGGGGCGCAGCACGACTCTATACGGGGAAGAAGGAGGCATTTCCACTCCCCTATCCCTCTATTATATAGATAGGTGAAGAGCGAGCGAAGGGCTTACGATAGGAGATAAGCACTTTTCTCTATCTTTGCCTATGGCTCCCTCCAGTGGAGCCCAATGAGATTTCGAATAATCGACCACCTCTAAAAAGAACTACAATGGAAAGCGGACAACAGCTGGACTGGAAGAACCTCGGGTTCGGCTACCACCCCACAGACTATAATGTACGTTGCTACTATCGCAATGGCCAGTGGGGCGAATGGGAAGTATCCTCCTCAGACATGATCACCATCCCCATGGCCTCGACCTGCCTTCACTATGGGCAGGAGTCCTTCGAAGGCCTGAAGGCCTTCCGCGGGAAGGATGGTAAGGTACGCGTCTTCCGCCCTGAGGAGAACGCTGCCCGCATGCAGCACACCAGCCGAGGCATCCTGATGCCCGAGCTGCCCACCGAGCGCTTCCTCGAAGCCCTCGACATGGTCCTCCGCCTCAATAAGGACTTCATCCCTCCCTACGAGAGCGGCGCATCACTCTATATCCGCCCCCTGATGATCGGGCTCGGCAAGCAGGTCGGCGTCAGCCCCGCGAGCGAATACATGTTCCTCATGTTCGTCACGCCCGTAGGTGCTTACTTTAAGTCGGGCTTCCGCCCCAGCCCCATGGCGATCATGCGTGGCTACGACCGCGCTGCACCCCTCGGGACTGGGCAGTACAAGGTCGGGGGGAACTACGCCGCTAGCCTTCGCTCGGGTGTCCTCGCCCACGATAAGGGCTACTCGGCCGTCATCTACCTCGATGCTAAGGAGAAGCTCTACATCGATGAGTGCGGTCCTGCGAACTTCTTCGGGATCCGTGGCAAGAGCTACATCACCCCTAAGAGCCCTTCGATCCTGCCCTCGATCACGAACAAGAGCCTCATGCAGCTGGCTGAAGATATGGGCCTCACGGTCGAATGCCGCCCCGTCCATGTCGAGGAGCTCGCTACCTTCGACGAAGCAGGTGCCTGCGGTACGGCTGCCGTCATCAGCCCTATCCTGCGCGTAGATGACCTCGACGAAGACAAGAGCTACGTCATCAGCAAGGACGGCAACCCCGGTCCTATCTGCACCGCCCTCTACGAGCGTCTGAGAGCTATCCAGTACGGCGACTATCCCGACAACCACGGTTGGGTACGCCTCTACGAAGACCTCTAAGCTCGACGCACTCCACACGTAAGCACATTAAAAGGCCGCCCGAAGCACTCAGCGTGCTTCGGGCGGTCTTCGTATATATCTACTAGATAGAGCGGGCTACTGGACCTCGTAGAGGTAGAACCATGCCTTATCAGCGTACTTCACGCTGGTGAGCTTGTAGTAGGTAGTACCTGCAGCATCCGTCAGCGTCTCGACGGTGTAGGGCGCACGCGTAGCGAGGCGGCTCACCCAATATTCGGCAGCCGAGGCATACCAGTACCACCACGTCGACTCATTCCCGTCACGAGCGATGATGTCGACCTGAGTGGGATCATCCCCGACAGGCACGAAGTCTACCTCGTAAGAGAGACGCGTGTAGCTACCGTTGGTCCGCTCATAAATGGGCATCGTGAGGAAGTTGGCGACCTTCGTGTCATTCCCCACAAGGCCTGCCGTCTGGTCGGCAGCAGTATTCACACCGAAGTAGGTGCGAGCAGCCATACGAACCTGACGATTGCGGTAGAGGAGGTTATTGACACGATTGAAGTAGGAGACTAAGTCATCCGCAGCCGAGTCGGCCTTGAGGTAAGCGACATAGCTCTTGTTCACGAGATCGATAGGGAGCGAGACCACCGTCGTGGTGACATCGCCCTCGAGAGACGTGACGCTCGTGCCGTCACTGCTGAGGCGGAAGCCCGAGATCGTGACCCCACCGATGGTGATCGGTTCGTAGAAGCGAAGGCCCTCGGTCGTGTAGGCAAAGGCCATCTTCTGCGTGGTCGTCACATCACCACTCGATGGCGTGTACTCCAGCTGGCGGTAGGTGGGATTCAAGCGGAAGGATACCGAGCCAGCCGTGCCGATGGAGACGGGAGCAAAGTTCTTCCCCTGGAACTTCGTAGCCATGGCCTGCAGCGCTGCGATCTCCGTCGCAGGGTCTGTCGTCATCGGGACGAGGCTCATCTGATTGCGGTACTTGCGACCCTGCAGGAGGATGCTGTCACCGCGCTGCCCCATCAGGAGGAGCTCGAAGTCACCACCACGCGCATTACGGAAGTACTCGGTAGAGGTGATGAAGTGGTGGAGGACATTGCTACGCGTGTCGAAGGCAAGCGTAGGCATATCGATGTTCTTCACCGAATAGGTTGAGTTCGTAGCGGTCGTCGAGAGCTCGGAGAGCGCTGTGACACGGCCGTCCTTGAACTGGACATACATCGAGTAGCCCCCGTAGGCACGCTTCGTATCGGGGTAGTAAGTGAGGCGCCAGTAGCCATCGTGTCCCTCGAGCTTGGAGACCGTCTCACTGATCGCCTGCTGGGTGCGGACGGCAGCCTCGGGGAGCTTATCAAGGTCGCTGGAGCTGGAGCAAGAGCTCATCCAAAGGAGAGCGCCCGTAGCGAGGGCGAAGATCTTCGTATAGTTCATTGCTGTGTCGTGGATGAGGTCATTGTAGTGAAGTCCTGACGAGCGAAGTTGGGATAGCGAGCGTGCAGCTGCGCACGGAGCTTATCCATATCGAGCCCCCAGGTATTGAGCATGTAGTCCTTGATGATGGTGATCTTCTCCTCGATGATGGAGCGACCCGAGCGGGTGCGCCCTGCGGGGATCACGTCAGCAGAGACGAGCTTGGCTTCCCACTCATCGGCACTGAGGATGACATAGTTCCCGAAGAGCTCAGCGAAGTCTTCGTGAGGCTCCTGGCTGGCGTAGTTGGTGATGAAGCCATACTCGATGGACTTCTTCCCTTCACGCGTCCAGCCGGAGATCCAGTCGGCCTGACGGTAGTCGAGCGAGGTGATCTTATCGAAGTCCGTCGTGGGCTCGACTCTCTGGTGGAAGGTATGCGCTGCCTCGTGGTACATCGTACGGAGGTAGACGTCCTTCAGGCGCTCAAGGTAGGTGGAGTTCTGTCCATCCAGCCAAGTCTTCCACTGATCATACTCTGCCTGCACGGAGGTGTCGGTCTCCAGCACAGTCTTCAGACTATCCAGCGTGTGGTAGTACTGCTTGAGCGAGGGGGAAGTCGAAGCTATTGATGTTCATGAAGATGATCTTGACCCCATTGACCGTCGAAGCACGCGTATTCGAGTTGCTGGGCGGTGGGTTGTAGGCCAAGAGTCCCGTAAGTACGAAGGCCTGCGGCGTGAAGCGGCGTACAAAGTCCACCCCCATCACCTCGGTATAGGGCTCGAGGAAGAGGTACTTGAGGACGTTGACGAACTGGAGGCTGTTGTACTCGTTGGCGGGAGAGGTCACCCAGTTACGGCCGATCTCACTCTCGGTATAGCGATAGTAGATCTGGATGTTGTAGGGTGAGGTGACTTCACGCTCGATGTACTCGTCCATTGCCGTGCGGTTCGCAGAGGCATTGAGTACGGAGGTCGAGCTAATATCTGCATCCACTTTGCGGCAGCTGCCGAGGGCCATCGTGAGAGCAGCAAGGGCCCACAGGGAGGCTTTCCTTAGAGTCATATTCATAGTGTGGCGCGATGAGGCGAGCTTGAGGATTAGTTACTTGTGCGGGGAGTAGCTTCGAGTCCAGCGTTGCGGACGTTCTGCGGGATCTGGAAGGTCTTATGCTCATCACCCGAGGTGAGGGTCTTAGCTACGGTGTACTTCGCGCGGTCCTTCGTGTCGTGGACGAAGCGGTAGACCTCGATGCCATAGCGGCGGATGTCGAACCAGCGCAGCCCTTCGTGAGCCGTAGCTACACGGCGACACTGCAGGAGGTGGTGAAGGAGCATCTCCTGATCTTCGCCCCCATCGAGGGTGAAGGCGGGATGTAGCTTCTTCTTCATCGTAGGAGCTGTGGCGGAGTTATAGTCCAGAGCCTTGTAGAAGGCGATGATCTCATCCTTCGTGAAGGTATTCTTGGTCGTATTGAGGTAGGCAGCCGTCCAAGCGTTGAGGTCAGCGACAGCGGCATCGTACTGCTTCTTGATGATCTCAGCTTCAGCACGTACCAGGAGGGTCTCTTCGGCGGTGAAGGGCACGACGAGCGTGCTCCCCTTCTTACTTGCGTAGTAGGGGTACTTCGACTGGTTGATGACGTCGCGGTAGTTGTACGATGACGACACGAAGGGTACCTGCCAGTAGTCAGCCTGTGGTGTCGTGGAGCTACGCCAGATATTCTCCCCGATGAAGACTTCTTCAGCCGCGCGGTGCGTCATAGAGAAGCGCTTCATCTGAGCGTAGGAGAAGTAGTCGACCGCATTGGAGACGACGGGCTGTAGGAGGAAGTTCGCCGTGACCGTCTCACGGGTGTAGAGCTTAGCGTAAGCGTCTTCCGTCTTAGCACCGACGATGCTGGCGACCTGGAAGTCTGACCAGCGGCGGGGCGCCTTCCCGTCGAGTGCCTTCGTAGCGTGCTCGATCGCCTTGTCCCACTGCTCATAGTAGAGGTAGAAGCGAGCGGCGAACGCTTCGGCAGCAGCCTTATTGAAGTGGTAGGCCTTCTGCTTGTAGTAGCTATCCGAGATGAGGGGAAGCCCTTCGGTGAGGTCCTTGTCGATAGCCGCATAGACCTCAGCGACGGTGTTACGAGTGTACTTGGGATTCAGCGTCACTTCGGTAGCCGTCATATAGGGGACGCCAAGGTCGGTGGAGCTGGTAGAGGTATTATAGTGCTTACCGAAGAGGTTCACCAAGACGAAGTGCGAGTAGGCACGAGCCACGAGCGCCTCACCCTTGTGGGGGTTGAGCTCTGCACCTCCGCCGAGCTTATCGATAGCCTCCAGCGCAGCATTGGCGTGCTGGATAGCGAGGTAATGAGCACGCCACAGGGCACGCATACCATCGGATTGGTTGTACTCAGGGCCGTCATTCCAGTAGACGAGGTCGTAGGTGAACTTCGTGAAGTTCGGGTTGTCCGTCCCGTAGTCATCGACATTATCCGTAGACATCTCACAGGCGTAGGCGAAGGAGGTGATAGGATAAGCGTTGGAGAGTGCCAGGCGGATCTTCTCAGGAGTATCAAGCTGCACACGTTCGTCGGGTAGCTCATCGAGGAGCTTGTTGCAAGATCCGAGGACGAGGGGAGCCACGAGGGCCACGAGGGGCACGAAGAGTCTATTCATCATAATAGTATCTCGCTTAGAGTCCGACACGCAGGGTGAGGATGAGCTTCTTAGGAGCGGTGACCGAAGAGCTGTACATATAAGCAGGGTCATCGCCACGCAGACGAGCATCCGAATAGAGGAGCATAAGATTCTGGGCCTGCAGCTTCACCGCGAGGTTCTTCAGCGGCGTGCGACGCAGGAGGGTCTTCGAGACCGTGTACTCCATAGAGATCTCCTTGAGGCGTACGAGGTCTGCGCTGACGATACGCGCCGTGGAGGCACTGTAGGCATAGAAGCCGTTGATGAGGTTGTCCGCCCCGTACTGGTCGAAGGCGTAGCTGGTGGGGATACGAGGGATATCCGTGTAGGCCTCGTCACCAGGCTTCTTCCAGCGCTGAGTCAGCTCACGTGGGAAGGCTGAGTAGTCGTCCGTGTTGGAGATGCTACGCAGACGCGTCACAGCGCCGAACTCATAGTTGATATTCGCCGAGAAGGTGAAGTTCTTATAGCGGAAGGTATTGGTCAGCGTACCGACATCCGTTGGGTCAAGCGTACCGCTGTACTTGAGGAAGTTGATATTACTGCTCGAGAAGTTGAAGTCGCCGAGCGTCTCTACCCCACGCTCGTTGTAGAAGCGAGGCATACCTTCGTTCGTCAGACCGAGGAAGGGAATGGAGAAGACGGAGGAGAGCGGATAACCTTCGTAAGAGAAGCCAGAGCCCGAGACCATCGTACGGACCGTGGGGCTACTCAGGAGCGAGGTGATCTTATTCGTCTTGTGGAGGTAAGAGAAGCCCGTCGTCCAGCTGAAGGTCTTGGTCTTGAAGTTCACCGTCGAGAGGGTGAACTGCAGACCCGAGGACTTCAGCTCCGCGACGTTACCATTCTTCTGCGCGACACCACCGAGCGACTGCGTGTAGATAGGACCGACGAGGTCATAGCTACGACGGCGGTAAGCATCGATCTCAGCCGAGATACGGCCCTTGAAGAGGCCGAAGCCGAGGCGTGCACCGTAGGTCATCGTCTTCTCGTAGGTCAAGTCGTGGTTAGCGAGTTCACTATACGCCAGAGCGATTTCCTTCGAGCTGGGACGCCAGGGGATATTGGGATAGATCTCCTCGAGGGAGTTGGTGACGGAGGGGTTGTCCGCGACAAGCCCGACGTAAGTCTTCAGGCGCATCGAGGAGAGGGGCTTCAGATGACGGAAGAAGTTCTCACGATCCACACCCCAAGTCAGCTCCACATTCCACGTGGGGAGCCAGCGGACATAGCGCGAGGGACCGAAGCGGTTGCTGGCGTCGAAGCGCAGCAGAGCATCGATGGAGTAGCGGTCGTCGTAGGTATAGCTGGCGCGGGTGAGGAAGCCGAGGTTGTTATTGACCTTGTTGCGGATGGTGTAGTAGTCCTTCCCCTGCTCATAGAGGCGCTGGATAGCGTCGGGGAGGTAGTAGGAGTGATAGCCCAGATCGTAGAGGACACCGTAGTTGATATTCCAGTTATTCTGGACGTTCCCCTGATTGAGCTCCATACCAGCAGCAGCGAGGACGTTGTGCTTGCCGAAGGTCTGGTGATAGTCGAGGTCGAACTTAAAGCTATTCACATAGTTCTGTACGACGCGGCTCTCACGGATACCGCCCTCGGGGAGTACGGAGTAAGGAAGTGCATAGGGGTCGTTGGGGTCGGTACGCAGGTTCTTATTGTTATTGCGTACGTTGGTCGTCTGCATGGCACGCATGCTACGGGCCAGGACGGAGTGCTCGGTATTATCGAGGAAGGTCACCGTATTGGTATACTTGACGTCGGTGACGAAGGTCGCACGCAGCTGCTTGAGGATATCCCACGTGGCAGTACCCTGGATACCAAGATAACCCTGAGTGCGGGTGCGGCGGCTCTCACGGAGCTCGTCGAAGATATTGTAGGAGACGTAGTCCTTCGTATAGCTCTCTGTGGGGAGCAGTGCGCGGCTCGTCGTATTGGCGTACTTGACAGCTGAGGTAGCTGGCTCTTCGGAGGTGTTGTACTCCCCGATGATATTCAGCCCGATCTTCAGCGTGGGCAGGAGCTTGTAGTCCGCACTCATGCTACCCGAGTAGGTATTGGCGCGACTGCCGATGGTCCACCCTGGGTCGACGCGAGCGGTGAGCGAGGCGAAGAGGTTCGTCTTATTCGTACCGCCGTTGAAGCTCAGCGTATGGTTGTGGACGATGGTATTACGATAGAGCTGCTTGAACCAGTTGGTATTCGCACGCTCAGCGGCGCGGAAGTAAGCCAGACGTGAGGCCTCATCGTTGGACAGAAGGGGCTTGCCCGATTCGTCGAGCTCGTTGAAGAGCTGGTACATACGGCCGATGAGCCCCTGGTCCTTAGACGTCTCCAGCGTGTGGATCGGATACATCCCACCGTCGAGCAGGTCCTGGATGAGCGCCACGTGCTGCTGGGAGTTCATCACGTTCAGGTCGTTGTACGTGGGGATGGGGCGATAGATATATTCCCCGCGATAGCTAAGGGAAGAGACACCAGCAGAGCCAGACTTCGTCGTGATCTCTACGACCCCAGCGATACCGCGTGGACCGTAGCTCGAGGTCTCCGATGAGGTGGTGAGGATACGTACCGAGGCGATGTTCTCAGCACTCAGACCTGGCACGAGGCCTGCAGCGACCTGCTTGGGATCTGCCCCAGCGAAGGACTCCAGGCTACCGTAGTCGCTACCGAGGACGACGCCATTGAGCACCCACAGGGGGCGAGCCTTCCCCGTGATCGAGGTAGCCCCACGGCTCGAGGTCGAGAGGATCACATCGTCCTTCCCGTCGCCCGAGTGCGTAGCGGTGGTGTCGGCCTTAGGCTTCCCCTGCTCTGGGACTTGCACTGGGAGCTCCACATCCACCTGTGGCTGATTCGCCACGACCGTCTTGAGGATCTTACCGTTGAGGATGAACTGAAGGGTCTGGCCCGACTCGAGCTCGATGACGTAGAGTCCTTGCTCGGTAGTTGTCATGCTGCGACCAGTCTCCTTTACGACGACTTGGACTTTAGGGAGCACCGCATTCGAAGCATTGGTGACGCGCCCTGCGACCAAGATTTTCTGCGCTGAGGCCATACCTCCACCCAGGAGGAGTGCAAGGGCCAACGCTGAGAGTCTTGTCTTCATATACTCTAGCTTTGATATCTATTTGTGGTCACGAAGATAACATTTTTATGATACACGGGAGGGGTATCATACTGAATGACTTAATCATCTCTCAAGAGGCACTCTCCCACACAAGCTATCCAACCTAAGCACAGACAGATAAGAAGAGAGGCCATCTCCCCGTTGCAGGGAGATGGCCTCTTGTATTTTGGTGCACTCTTGGGGACGCTTGTACTTCACGTCACCAGCGAGGGCTCTGTCAGAGTCGACGACTACTTCTTGCGGTTGCCGTAGCGGCTCATGAACTTGTCCACACGACCAGCCGTGTCGACGAGCTTAGCCTTACCAGTAAAGAAGGGGTGCGACGTGCTGGAGATTTCCACCTTGATCAGAGGGTACTCTACTCCGTCTACGACGATCGTTTCCTTAGCGGGCATCGTCGAGCGCGTGATGAAAATGTCTTCGTTAGACATGTCCTTAAATACTACAGGACGGTAGTTCTCAGGATGAATTCCTTTCTTCATTATCGTTATAACGTTATAATTTGTTCTACTTTTATCGCTGCAGCCGAAGCTGCTGGGTTGGTAACCGTAGGAGCGCTAATGGACTGCAAATATAGACATAATTTATTGTATCTCCTACCCCACCCGCCCATAGCACAGTCAATTACCCCTCTAAAGACGCATCTGGAGCTCACATTCATCACCCCGCTCACATCACCTCAATGAGGCGCACATCGAGCCACGGAGAAGGACCACTCCATAAATATATATAGGTATAGGGGACGAAGAGTCAAAGCCACCCCTATATGAGTACGTGGGTAGAGCTATATAGGATGGCGAAGAAGGCTATATAGCTTTGGACTGATCCCTATATAGCTTTGTGAGGTGACCTATATTGGATTGTTGCTCTGCGTAGGGATAAAAGCTGTGGACGAGTGGCAAATAAGTTTGGGCCACGTACGTGGCCCTAATATCTACGTACGTAGATGTTTGGATTTACATGCCTAGTCTTTAAGACTACGTACATAGATAGAAGAATACCACTATGGGAAGGCGCTTTTTTCTTCACGAGAAGGACACTTTTCCCTCCGCTGGATAAGAGAAATACTCGCGATAAGGCGAAGGGCTTGCGTATCGCTTCGGAGAGGTGTATCGGGGAGCTTGGCGCACGATGCCTTAGCACTCTAAATAGAGGACAGGACTCTCCCGCAACAGTCTACTATATATGGGATAGGGATAGCGACCTATATATGTTCGCCCCCCTATATAGAGTGGGAGAAAGCCCCTCCCAGAGTGGGGCGCAATACAGAATTATCTATTTTATTTATACCGATATATATGGGGAGAATTGGAAGCAGAAAAAGGTTGGGTTACCTTTGCACTACAAAATGAAAGCACCCCGTGGTGCGCTTCATCACACTTTCAAGAAATTCAGTTATAGATTATGTGTTACATCAACCTCCAGCTCCCCGAGTTCAAGGTCAACGCTTACCGCAAGGACAAGGGTTTCATCCAAGTTTCTAACGAAGACCTCAAGGGCAAGTGGAGCATCCTCTTCTTCTACCCTGGTGACTTCACCTTCGTTTGCCCCACCGAACTTGCTGACCTCGCAGACCACTATGCTGAGTTCCAGGCTCTCGGCGTAGACATCTACTCCGTCAGCACCGACTTCTCACTTCGTCCACAAGGCATGGGCTGACGCCACCGAGACGATCCGCAAGATCGAGTACACGATGCTCGCTGACATGACCTCCGAGCTCTCGGCTGCCCTCGGCGTCCTCGGCGAAGAGTCTGGTCAGGCTTACCGTGGTACCTTCCTCTTCAACCCCGATGGCGAGCTGAAGATTGCTGAGATCCACGACAACGGTATCGGTCGTGACGCAAGCGAACTCCTCCGCAAGGTCAAGGCTGCTAAGTTCGTCTACGAACACCCAGGCCAGGTCTGCCCCGCTAAGTGGAAGGAAGGCGACGCTACGCTGACCCCCTAGCATCGACCTCGTCGGTAAGCTCTAAGAAGCACCTCTACCCCCAGCCGAAGGTCTTACCTTCATAAGGCAAGGGCTCATCACAAAACGGGGGAGGTAGAGTCTGCACGACTCTACCTCCCCCGTGCTTCATCTATACCATTACACTTCCTCACTCATTCGACTTACTCTTATGCAGCTCGATCAGAATATCCTCACTCAGCTTCAGGGTCTCTTCGCTAACCTGAAGCACCAGTACACCCTCGTCGTCGACAACGCAGGCGACGCCAAGAGCGAAGAGCTCGCCACGATGGCACGCGACTTCGCCAGCACCAGCCCCCAGCTCTCCGTCGAGGTACGTCCCGCTGACGTCCTTCGCCTCAGCATCCTCCGAGATGGGCAGGCTACGGGTATCTCCTTCCGCGCTATCCCTGGCGGTCACGAGTTCACCTCCCTCATCCTCGCCGTCCTCAACGCTGACGGCCAGGGCAAGAACCTCCCCGAAGAGGTCTTTATCCGCCGTATCGCTGCGCTGAAGACCCCCCTTCGCCTCACGACCTACGCTTCGCTCAGCTGTACCAACTGCCCCGAAGTCGTCCAGGCGCTGAACGTCATGGCACTCTACAACGAAGGCCTTGAGCACGAGATGGTCGACGGCGCACTCTTCCAGGACGAAGTGAACGCCCGCAACATCAGCTCTGTCCCCGCCGTCTACGCTGGCGACACGCTCGTACATATCGGTAAGGCTTCCCTCGGTGACCTCCTCGCTGCTCTCGAAGAGAAGATCGGTGCTGAGCCCGTCTCCGCTGAGCCTATCCGCCGTAGCTACGACCTCATCGTCGTCGGTGGCGGTCCCTCAGGTATCGCTTCGGCTATCTACTCCGCTCGTAAGGGTCTCCACGTCGCCGTCGTCGCTGAGCGCATCGGTGGTCAGGTGAATGAGACTACGGGTATCGAAAACATCCCCTCCGTCAGCGCTACGACGGGTACGCAGCTCGCTGCCGACCTGCGCAAGCATGCGGAGATCTATCATATCGATCTCCTCGACAACCGCCGCGTCGAAGCCGTCATCGATGGTGAGACGAAGCTGGTGAAGACCAACTTCGGCGAAGAGCTCTCCGCCGCTCAGGTCATCCTCGCTACGGGTGCCTCTTGGCGTAAGCTCGGCGTCCCTGGCGAAGCCGAATACATCGGTCGTGGTGTCGCCTTCTGCCCCCACTGTGATGGCCCCTTCTTCAAGGACAAGGACATCGCTGTCATCGGCGGTGGGAACTCTGGTATCGAGGCAGCTATCGACCTGGCTGGTATCTGCCGCAGCGTCGTCGTCCTCGAGTATATGGATACCCTGCGTGCCGACATCGTCCTGCAGGAGAAGCTCGCTACGCTGCCCAACGTCACCGTGCGTAAGGCCGTAGCTACGAAGGCAGTCCTCGGTGATGGCGCGAAGGTCACGGGCCTCACCATCGCTCCACGTGATGGCGGCGACGAAGAGACGATCGCCCTTGACGGCCTCTTCGTACAGATCGGTCTGGCGGCCAACACCAAGCCCTTCGAGGAGCTGGTCGAGCTGCGCCGTGGCGAGATCGTCATCGACGAGCGCTGCCGCACCTCTGTCCCCGGCATCTATGCTGCTGGTGACTGCACGACGGTGCCCTACAAGCAGATCGTCATCGCTATGGGTGAAGGTGCGAAGGCTGCACTGACCGCCTTCGACGATCGCATCCGTTCGGCGAAGTAACCCCACCCTATCTTTAGTCCATAATGCCGCAGGCCCCTACTCTCTGGAGCAGGGGCCTGTGCTGCTTTTGGGGCGATCTACAAGTCCTTTTCAAAAAATTTACGCTGCGATTAAACGCACCCTCCATCCCGTACTCTAAGAGAGAAAGCAAACTCAAGAATACAGCATTATGAATAGACTCCGTAGCCACTCCATCATCGGCCTCATGAGCTTCCTCTTGCTGCTGCTTGGCCTGCCTGCAGGCCTGCGCGCACAGGACTCATTGTACACGATCACGGGCCGTGTCCTCGACGAGAAGAGTGAAGCACTCCTCGGTGCCAGCGTGAGCCTCCTCCAGAGTGACGGCAAGCTCAAGACGGGTGCCATCACCGCCAAGGACGGCGCCTTCCATCTCAAGGGAATCGCCGCTGGGAGCTACACGCTACGCATCTCCTTCGTCGGATATAAGAACTACACCACCCCCATCCGTCTCGAGAAGCAGTCACTCACCCTGCCCACCATCACCCTCCAAGCTGAGGGCGAAGTCCTCGAAGGGGTGAAGGTCGTCGGGAAGACCAGCGACGTCATCATCAAGGGCGACACGATCGAATTCCACGCTGGGAACTTCACCACGAACCAAGGGGCGGTCGTCGCTGACCTCATCAAGAAGCTCCCTGGAGCCAGCATCGATGAGAACGGCAATATCACCATCAACGGGAAGACCGTCAAGCAGATCATGGTCGGCGGCAAGCGTTTCTTCGAGGGTGACCCGAAGGTAGCAGCCAACAACCTCCCCGCCGAAGTCGTCGAGAAGGTACAGGTCCTTGACCGCGATAGCGAGGCAGCTCGCCTCTCAGGCTTCTCCGACGGCAATGAAGAGACCGTCATCAACCTCACCATCAAGGCGGGGAAGAAGAAGGGACTCTTCGGTACGGCCTACGCTGGTGCAGGTACGAGCAAGCGCTACGAAGCGAACCTAACCCTCAGCCGCTTCGCTGACGACAATCAGTTCTCCATCATCGGAAGTCTCAACAATACGAACAACGCCGGCTTCTCCGACATCAGCCAAGACGGCAATCAGCTCGGCTTCATGATGGGCATGGGTGCGGGTCGCCGTGGCAACAGAGGTGGCGGCGGTATGCCCCGCCGTGATGCCAACGGTATCCTGACCTCGAGAATGCTCGGGGGCAATATCAATCAGACACTCTCCTCAAAGCTCCAGCTCAATGCCAACGTCCTCGGCGGTCGCAACACCACCAATAAGATCACGGACAGCTGGCAGCAGAACTACCTCTCCACCGGCTCAACGACGGAGACAGGGAAGAGCACGGAGCGTAGCGACAAGGACTCCTACGGAGCGAACATCCGCATGGAGTGGAAGCCCGACAGCCTGACGGAGATCATCATCTCCCCTGAGCTCCGCTACGGCCGCAGTCAAGGCACCTATACCTCCACGACGAAGACCCTCGAGGACGCTACGAGCACGCTGATCAACTCCAGCAACCTTACGCAGAACACCCTACAGAAGAATATCAACGGGACACTGCGCCTCGATGGTAGCCGTCGCCTGAGTGCCGCAGGGCGTACCCTCACGCTCTCCACGCGCTTCGGTATCGAAGATGAGACGGGCGAAGGGAAGTACCTCTACAACCTCTTCGACCACACCTCGACGACGAATCAGTCCGTCGACCAGCGCATCGACAGCCGTACGCGTAGCACAAACTATCAGGCGCGCCTCGGCTGGGTAGAGCCTCTCGGCAAGGGCTACTTCACGCAGCTCACCTACCAGATCAAGGGCTCACAGAGTAATAGCTCACGCGACGCCTTCGACCCCGACCTCACGGGAGCCTACACGGTGCACAACGCGACGTACAGCAATGAGTTCCGCTCAGAGTACCTCACGCATCAGGCAGGTGTCGCACTGAAGAAGAAGGGCAAGACCTACGATGTGACCGCTGGGGTCAACCTCGAGTCATCGAGTATCAGCAGCCACTCCGTCGTCGGCGGTATCACGGCTACGCCTATCTCCCGCACGACGCTGAACTTCTCCCCTACCCTGCGTATGAGCTACAAGCCTCAGCGTGGCACGGAGCTTCGCCTCGACTACTTCGGTCGTAGCTTCGCCCCTACCAACGAGCAGCTCTCCCCCGTACAGGATGTGACGAATCCTCTCATCTCCTACGTCGGGAATCAGGACCTGCTCCCAGGCTTCCAGCACAACCTCTTCGGGCGCTTCAGTAAGTACTGGACGAAGACGCAGACGTCACTCTCTGTCTTCGGTCGTGCCCAGGTCGTACAGCACGATATCATCCAGCGCTCACTCTACGATGTCACGACGGGTAAGCGTACCATCGACTATACCAACGTAGACGGCAATGCCTCGGTCGGTATCGGTGGCTTCCTCACGCAGACCCTCCCTGGGAAGAAGTTCTCCATCCGCGTAGCTTCCTTCAACGACCTGGCTCGCAGCAATACTTATATCAACGGTGACAAGAACCGTAGCCTCGCCCTCCGTCTGCGTGAGGAGCTCGGTCTGAACTACCGCATCACGGGCATCGATATGACCCTCAAGGGAGGCTTCGGCTACTACAACACCTCGAACACGCTGGCCTCAGCCGTCACTCCCGCAACGAAGGACTACTCGCTCGGCTATACGACCAATATCACCCTGCCGCTGGGCTTTGCCTTCGAGGGTGAAGCGACCTACACCACCTCACGTGGCTACGCCGCTGGCTACAATCAGGATCAAGTCCTGCTGAACGCTGGTCTCTCCTATAGCTTCCTCGCTGGGAAGAAGGCGACCATCCGCCTCAAGGGCTACGACCTCCTGAATAGCCGTCGCAGCATCTACCAGAGCATCACGGCGATGTCCAGCACCATCGAAGAGTCCAACACGCTCGGCCGCTACGCTATGCTCCACTTCATCTACCGCTTCGATAGCTTCAGCGGTGGCGGTAGCAAGAGCGATATGAAGCGTCAGGGCCCTCCAGGACCACCCCCATTCTAAGAAAGTAGTAGTGTATTAGAGAGTGTATTTTCTGTGTATATGCATATGTGTGTGTGATGTGTGGCGGTGGGACTTCGGTCTCATCGCCACATTTCTTTGCTATGCTCCTCGATAGTGAAGCAAGCTATCCTATTATAGAGAGGTGATGTAAACCACTATTGGTCCGTGGTCGGACCAGTAGTGCTCCGCGATCGAACCAGTAGTGGTTCACGCGCAGACCAGTAGTGGTTCGTAGTAGTGACCAGTAGTGGTTTGACTGCGGACCAGTACTGGTTCATACTACCCCCTCTTATGGACGTCACTTCTGCAGGCAGAGAAGCACCCCATCTAACGGAGTAAGAATAGGCATTATGAAGGGGCAAGCAAGGGCTTCACCTTGCGAGCACTATCCCCAGTTGCTTGGACTAAGATTTGTACCTTTGTAGCCAAATAGATACATAGTAATTACCGATGACCTCCTCGTCTACGTCTTCGGCCCTCACGCCGCTCGGCGCTCAGGTCCGACTTCTCCTTCTGCGCTTCCTCCTCTCCTTCGTCATTTACAGCATCTGCCGAGGGATATTCTGCCTATACAATCAGGATCTCTTAGAGATCAGTTCGGCAGGGCAGCTTGCCCTGATGTTCTGGGGTGGCCTGCGCTTCGACCTCAGCGCTATCGTCTACACGAGCCTGCTGCTGACGACGCTAAGCCTCCTACCCCTACCACAGGCCTACAGCCGTGGCTACCAGCGCATGCTGACGGGGCTCTATCGCATCGTCACGAGTCTGGCAATCATACTGAACCTCGGCGACGTCGTCTACTATCGCTTCACGCTGAAGCGTACGACGCTGGCCGTCTTCGAAGAGTTCGGAGATGAGAATCCACTCCAGTTCCTCCGCTTCTTCGTAGACTATTGGGGGGTAACACTCTTAGGGATCGGACTTATCATCCTCTTCTGTATCATCGAGGGGAAGCTCCCCCGTCCTAAGCAGCGTCCCACGGGGCGTATGTGGGCCTTCTGCCTCACGTCACTGGTCCTCCTCGTCGGGAGCATCTACCTCTCCATCGTCGCTGGGCGAGGTGGCTTCACCAGTGAGACCCGCCCCATTACGCTGAGTAATGCGAACATCTATATCCGTCGTCCTCAGCAGCGTGCGCTGGTACTGAATACTCCCTTCAGCCTCATCCGTACCATCGGCAAGTCAAGCCTACCAGAGTATCAATACATGCCCTTCACGGAGGTACCGAAATACTTCAACTCCGTCTATACCCCAGGCACGACGCCCGTCTCAGGGAAGTACAAGGGCCGCAATGTCGTCCTCATCATCTGGGAGAGCTTCGCACGCGAATGGGTCGGCGGGCTCAACCAAGACATCCCGGGTTACCAAGGCTTCACGCCTTTCATCGACTCGCTGATGCAGCGCTCCTATGTCTTCACCAACGGCTACTCCAATAGTCAGAAGTCTATTGATGCGATGCCTGCGATCTTCGCCTCGATCCTCAAGCCCCATGTGCCCTTCGTCCTATCGATCTACTCAGGGAACAACATCACGGCTCTACCTGCACGCCTCGACTCCATGGGCTACTCGACCGCCTTCTTCCACGGCGCGCCGAACGGCTCTATGGGCTTCAATGCCTTCGTAATGCAGGCAGGCGTCAAGGAATACTATGGCAAGACGGAGTACGGCAATGACGCTGACTATGACGGCAACTGGGGGATCTGGGATGAGAAGTTCCTCCAGTACGTAGCCCGCCAGATCGGCACGCTTCGCCAGCCCTTCTTCGCGGCAGAGTTCACGCTCTCCTCTCACCACCCCTTCCGCGTACCCGAGGAGTATCAGAAGGTCTTACCCAAGGGTACGATCCCGATGCACCAAGCCGTATCCTACACGGATATGGCGCTACGGAAGTTCTTCGAGACGGCGAGCAAGCAGCCGTGGTACGACAATACCCTCTTCGTGATCGTCGCTGACCACGCCGTACCAGGTGCGCTGCCCCAGTATAAGAACTCGACGGGTGCCTTCCGTATCCCTATCATCATCTTCGACCCACGAGGCGAACTCGTCGGCCGCGATACGGAGCACCTCGCCTCCCAAGCCGACCTGCTTCCCACGATCCTCGACCTCGTCGGGGATGACAAGCCAATGGTGACCTTCGGTGGTAACCCCTTCGACACGACACGTCCCCGCTTCGTCGTGCAGGATATGGACGGCATCTACCAGATGATCGAGGGGGACTACGCCCTGCACTTCGACGGGCAGAAAGTCACCGCCCTCTACAACCTCAAGACCGATCCCCAGCAGCTCCACAACATCAAGGACCAGCCAGGGACGCCTCTCCCCACGATGCTTCTCCGCATGAAGGCCTACCTCCAGGACTACGCTTGGCGCATGAAGTGCAACAAGCTCACCGAGCTCCACCCTCAGCGATAACGAAATGACTCCTACCGCTCCAGCCACATCTCCCGTCAGGAGCAGCCGCCCACCGGTCAGCTCGCTCTACGTAGCGAAGGCCTTCGCCGCACTGCTCGTCGTCATCGCACATATTCCCCTGGGAGCACTCAAGGCATGGATCTATCCCTGGACCTTGATAGCAGTACCGATCTTCTTCCTGATCTCGGGGTACTTTCTCTACTCTCCAGATGAGTCAAAGAGTGCCGAGCGTACATGGCAATCCCTCAAGAAGACTATCCCAATCTTCCTCGGTCTGACTCTCTTCTACTGGCTGATGGTCCTCCCCAATCATGGCAATACGGTCCATCGCTGGGAGCAGATACAGCGCTTCCTCATCTACGGACAGCTGACGACGGTGCACCTATGGTTCCTCATGGCGATGATTCAAGCGCTCTTTATCCTTACACTTGTCTTCCGCTGGAGACTGGGGCGCTACATCTGGATCTTCGTTCCTCTGATGCTCACAGCTCTTCTTGGAGCGAAGTACTCCTTCCTCATCACGGGGGGAGAGGAGCGCGAATTGGTATATGTCTTTAACAGCGTATGCTATGCCCTCCCCTTCATGGTTACAGGCTACCTCATCAAGAAATACGAAAGCAAGATCCCCACATGCTTCCCTTGGGCTCTACTCTCATTCCTCGCACTGGCACTTGCCATCGCTGAGCAACCCTTATTGTTGAGTGTTGGTTATAACAAGAGCCAAGGTCCCTACATCGGAAGCTTATTAGCCGCCGTCCTCATCTTCATCTGGGCACTACAGCATAAGAGCTTCGGAGCGGGGACGTGGGCTGAGACGATCGGTGCCAAGTACTCGGGCAACATCTACTACTTCCACATCGCTGTAGCGACTATCATCTCTAAGGTGCTCTATGCTGCAGGCATGGGGCCCGTCTATGAGCAACTGGGCTCGGCGCTCGTCTTCGCAGGAAGCATCGCCGTAGCCTATGTGATCGTGCGCATACAGGACAAGATCGGGATCCATATCCTCAAGTAACATCCCCCTCTATAGACTTACATGCAAGACAAGATAAGAGACCTCACCCAAGGCGACCTCTCGAGCCACCTCTACCGCATCGCCCTGCCGATCATGGGGACGAGCTTCGTGCAGATCGCCTACAACATTACCGATATGATTTGGCTGGGGCGACTGAGCTCGCAAGCCTTAGCAGCGGTGGGTGCGGCCTCCGTCTTCCTCTGGATAGCTGCCTCCTTCGCACTCATCAATAAGATCGGGAGCGAAGTAACCATCTCACAGGGTATCGGTGCTGGTCGTCGTGACGAAGCCAAGAGCTACGCTTCGCAGAACGTCTGCATGAGCCTCCTCCTGAGCGTGGGGATGCTGGCGATCTACCTACTCTTCGCAGGCAATCTCCTCGACCTCTATGCACTCATCCCGAGCGTACGTGCTGAGGGCCTGAGCTACCTCTATCTCTCGCTCGTAGGCTTCCCCAGCATCTATCTCACCTCCTCCTTCACGGGTATCTACAATGCGATCGGCGATAGCCGTACGCCCTTCCGCATATCGATCCTCGGGCTGGCGACGAATATGCTCCTCGACCCGCTCTTCATCTTCACCCTCGGCTGGGGTGTATCGGGTGCAGCACTGGCTACCGTCGTGAGCCAAGGCTTAGTGCTACTGCTCTTCCTCTATCAGGTGAAGCGTGACAAGCTCTTCGGGGGCTTCCCCTTCCTCGTCCGACTACGCTGGCCACAGATACGACGCATCCTACAAATAGGTGTACCACCTGCCTCGCTGCAGGTCCTCTTCGCCTTCGTCAGCATCTACATCGGTCGTCAGGTATCCTCCCTCGGTGGGCATATCGGCGTGGCGACGATGACGACGGGTGCGCAGATCGAGTCGCTGACTTGGAATACCGCCTCGGGCGTCACCGAAGCCCTGACGACTATCGTCGGGCAGAACTTCGCCGCCGGCAAGCTCCGTCGGGTCTATATGGCCTTCTGCCGAGCCCTGAGCTTCACGCTCATCATCGGCGTGCTGGGGACGATCCTCTTTGTCTTCTGGGGGGAAGAGATCTTCTCCCTCATCGTCCCCGAGGAAGCCGCCTACAAGGCAGGTGCCGTCTACCTCGGCATCGTCGGGCTCTCACAGGCCTTTATGATGCTGGAGATCACTGCCGAAGGGCTCTTCTACGGGCTCGGACGCACCTACCTCCCCGCAGCGGTCAGCATCGTCGGCACATACCTACGCATACCGATGGTCCTGCTCTTCGCCTCATGGGGCTGGGGTATTCGAGCTGTCTGGTGGGCGATCTCCATCTCCTCGATACTCAAGGGGCTCACCATGCTCTACTTCTTCCTGCGCTGGAGACACCGCACTCGGGAGGAGCGTAGGCAGCAGAGCCTTGTATAGCCAGGCCATCCTATATATCAACCAATATTCAATCCTAACTTATTCCTCTTATGAACCCTCTTTTCTTCGCACAGATACTACCAGCTGACTCGGCTGCAGGCTCCGAGCTCAAGGAAGCTATCGGTGCTGCCACGCAGCCCCTCAACCTCGACGTCAAGCACTGGTTCAGCCGGAGCATGCTCGAGGAGTGGCTCAACGCTGGTATCAACTTCGGGCTGCGCGTCGTCCTCGTAGTCGTCCTCTTCTGGCTCGGTAAGGTCGTCATCACCCGCCTGAAGAAGATCTTCAACGGGATCCTCCGCCGCCGCAATATCGAGGGAGTAGCCGTCTCGCTCCTTGACTCGGTCTTCACTGCGATACTGTACATCGCCCTCTTCCTCTGCCTAGCGGGTGTGCTCGGCGTGAAGTCCGTATCCTTCGCCGCTGTCCTGGCCTCTATGGGTCTGGCTGTCGGTATGGCTCTCAGCGGTCAGCTGCAGAACCTCGCGGGCGGTGTCATCATCATCGTCACCAAGCCCTTCAAGCTCGGCGACGTCATCTCGTTTCAGGGTACTGACGGTACGGTCAAGGCCGTCCGCCTCTTCCACACCGAGGTACTGACGCCCGACAACAAGACGGCCTTCATCCCCAACAGCCTCCTCAGCAGCAACAGCGTCGTCAACTACTCGCACGAGAATACCCGCCGTGTCGACTGGACCATCGGTATCGAGTACAACGAGGACATCGACCGCGCTCGCAACCTCCTGCGTAGCATCATCGAGTCCGACTCACGCATCCTCAAGATCCCCGACTACACCATCGCCCTGCTGTCTCTCGGTGCGAGCAGCGTGAACATTGTCACCCGTGCTTGGACTACCACCGAGAACTACTGGGACGTCTTCTTCGATATCAACGAGCGTATCTATAAGGAGTTCAACGCTGCTGGTATCGGCTTCCCCTTCCCACAGCTCACCGTCCATCAGGCGAAGTAATCGCCCTCCCCTCAGCTCTATCCAAGTCCCCAGCAGTGGGTCATCTCCATCACCCGCTGCTGGGGATGGAGGTGACCCACTCGCTATATCCCCTCTATCGCTCCATCTATGTCCTTCAAGCTCACCTCACGCTTCCGCCCCACGGGGGACCAACCGCAGGCCATCGACGAACTCGTCCACGGCTTCGAGTCGGGCGTCCCCTTCCAGACCCTCCTCGGGGTCACGGGCTCGGGGAAGACGTTCACCGCTGCCAACGTCATCGCCCGCCTCGGCAAGCCCACACTGGTGCTTAGCCACAATAAGACCCTCGCAGCACAGCTCTACGCTGAGTTCAAGGCGTTCTTCCCCGACAATGCCGTCGAGTACTTCGTCTCGTACTACGACTACTATCAGCCCGAGGCCTACATAGCCGCCTCCGACACCTATATCGAGAAGGATATGGCGATCAATGCTGAGATCGAGAAGCTCCGCCTACGTGCCACGGCTTCCCTACTCTCGGGGCGTGAGGACGTCATCGTCATCTCCTCCGTCTCGTGCCTCTATGGTATGGCGGATCCCAAGGCCTTCGAGGAGAAGATCCTGCGCCTACAAGAGGGACAGCGCTACAGTCAGGAGCAGCTCAAGCGTGACCTGGTCCTCAATCACTACGTCAACGACCGCCTGACCTTCACCCCGGGTTACTTCCGTGTCAAGGGCGACACCATCGATATCTTCCCCTCCATCGAAGGCTTCGATGGTGTGGCGTACCGTGTGACCTTCTGGGACGACGAGATCGAGCGCATCGCTTCCTTCGACCCACAGAGCGGTAGAGAATACGGGCCGATGACGCGCCTCGTCGTCCACCCCGCGAACCTCTTCGTCACGACGCAGGAGCAGGTCAACTCCGCCGTCGGGCAGATCGACGTCGACCTCGGTCAGCGCGTGCAGGAGCTGGAGGACGAAGGCCGTGCCTTCGAAGCCAAGCGCCTCTACGAGCGCACGACTATGACCTGGAGATGATCCGCGAGCTGGGCTACTGCTCGGGGATCGAGAACTACTCCCGCTACTTCGATGGTCGTCAGCCTGGTGAGCGCCCCTTCTGCCTCCTCGACTACTTCCCGAATGACTTCCTCCTCATCATCGACGAGAGCCACGTGACCGTGCCACAGATCCATGCGATGTATGGTGGTGACCGCTCGCGTAAGACGAGCCTCGTGGAGTACGGCTTCCGCCTGCCCGCTGCGCTGGACAATAGACCGCTGAAGTTCGAGGAGTTCGATGACCTCACCCCACGCATCCTCTATATCAGCGCGACGCCTGCCGAATATGAGCTCACCAAGAGCGAAGGCGTCGTCGTCGAGCAGCTTATCCGACCCACGGGCCTTCTTGATCCGCCGATCGAGGTGCGCCCCACACTCCATCAGGTCGATGACCTCGAGCACGAGATACAGATCTCCATTGAGCGAGGCGAGCGCGTGCTCGTCACCACGCTCACCAAGCGTATGGCCGAGGAGCTCTCCGAGTACCTCATCAAGCACGGTGTATCGTGTAGCTACATCCACAGCGACGTCGATACGCTGACGCGCGTGCAGATCATGGAGGACCTGCGTAAGGGCGTCTATGACGTACTCATCGGTGTGAACCTCCTGCGCGAAGGCCTTGACCTACCCGAGGTAGCCCTCGTCGCCGTCCTCGATGCCGACAAGGAAGGCTTCCTGCGTAGCCACCGCTCGCTGACGCAGACGGCAGGGCGTGCCGCGCGAAACGTCAACGGCCGTGTCATCTTCTACGCCGACCACATCACAGAGAGCATGCGCCTGACGATGGACGAGACCGCCCGCCGCCGTGCCAAGCAGATCGCTTACAACGAGGCCAACGGCATCACACCCCAGCAGATCGTCAAGAATAGCTCCTCCGCCTTCCCCGACAAGAAGGGCAGCGACGAAGCCATCCCCTATATCGAGGCTGCGCCCGAGGCTGCTGTCGAAGACCCCATCGAGCAGTTCCTATCGCTCGACCAGCTCCGCGAGCTTGCCGAGACGAAGCGCAGCGAGATGATAGCTGCCGCGAAGGAGCTCAACTTCGTCGATGCCGCCCGTCTGCGCAACGAGCTACAGCGCCTCGAGGAGAAGATTCGCCTGCTACAATAGTCTCCCCTATCCTCCCAAAAGCACTCCGCCCCGCTATGCTCACTCGTTGGTGAGACATAGCGGGGCGGAGTGTATTAGCGGATATCGCTCGCAGCAGGGCTATCGATTGATGCGGTAGCTGACGCCGAGGTTGAGGAAGACGTGGCGGAGCGAGTAAGGCATGACCTCGAAGCTCTTATCAAAGATCTTCGGCAGACCTACATTCATACGCGCCGTAAGCCCCCAGTGCGGGTCGATCTGATAGTCTGCACCGAAGCGCACACCGACGTCATTGCGCACGAGGAAGTCCCCGAGGCTGAAGGCAAGCACCGCGCCCTCCTGATAGACACGACCATCCATGAGACCGTCGCCATCGAGCTTGGCGGTGAACTTACGCTTGAGCGCGTGAGCATAGTAGCCACCTGCCATGAGGCGGAAGGAGCTATTGGGCAGAGCGTAGCTCACACCCACGGGCACCACGACGTAGCGCGTATCCATCTCGACACGCTGGTAGCCCGTGTAGTGCTGCTCCTTGAAGTCCTCGCTCTGATAGCGGATGGGCATATCTTCGGCTTGGACGGTGGTGCTAAAGCTACGGATATCATACTCCAGCCCGAGGAGGAGGGAGAAGGGGCTTGCAGGCGTGAGGCGGTAAGAGAGGTCCAGCCCCACGTTGGGCGTACCCCCAGGCATGAAGGCCGTGACCTTCTTGACGGGCTTGGGTACGGAGGGAGGCAGAGCACCACCGATATTGAAGCCGAGGTGCACGCCTACGCCGAGGCGTGAGGGCTGCTCGTCACCCGTCTCAGCGGCGCGAGCGGGGAGTGCGAGGAGGCCAAGAGAGAGGCCGAGGAGGATCGTTCGAATCATCTTCATACGGCAGGACTAATGATGGGGCTTAATGCGGTCCTGGAGCTTGACCTCGCGCAGGCGTAGCTCGCTACCCACAGCACCGATGTACTCGGCACCACGGAAGCTCGAGGAGAAGACCAGAGCCAGACGATACTTCTTCGTCGTGAAGTCCACAGCTTCGTAGCGTGCTTCGTCGACGGGCGTGAGGCGCAGGCGATAGGTCTGCCACGTGTCAGCGGGAGTCGTAGGCTCCAGCTCGACGTAGCCCTTCGCCACGATGCGTGCATCGGTCTGCAGCGTCACGCCATTGAGGTAGCTCGCATCGTCTGTGACTTCGTAGAAGACAGCCGAGACAGCGGCACGGTCTTCGCTGGGAAGCTCGACCTTCTTATCCTGCCCATGGATGACCTTCTCACCCGCCTTGTACTGGTAGGTGAAGTCCACGATCTCGGGGATACCGCTGGAGTAAGGCTGACCGAAGAGCGTCGACTCGAGGGGCTTCCCCACGAGATTGCGCGCATCGACCTGACCCGTATAGAGGGCACCTGCGATGACGTTCGTCCCGATACCGAAGAAGTAGAAGCCCTTGATCGAGCGGATGATGGCGCCATGAGCGGCTCCATTCTCCTCCAGTGGCACGACGGGATAGTCCGTAGGCGAAGAGGCGAGCATGGTGTAGCCCTGATTGCTGGCCGAGGCCCAATAGGTATTCTTAGCGTCTTCGTCAGCACTGATAGCGGGCAGACGATAGGCGCCCTTGCTCACATCGATCCAGCGCGTGAAGTCAAAGCTCTGGCTGGCGGTGAGTACGCCCTCCTTGTACTGGCGATCGATGAGGCTGCGCTCCTTGCGCGTGATGGGGTCATCACACGAAGTGAAAGCCACAGCAAGAGCCATGAGAGCAAGTGAAGTGGAAATTCTTTTCATCAACATCTATGTGGATATAAGCTTGCTATCCCCGAGGGGATAAGCAAGCATCAGCCCCATCACCGAGCGTGTCGGCGATGGGGCTGTATGCTTGGCATGAAGGCTTGGGGCATCCGTCCGCCGTGAAGCGGAAGATATCCCCGAGGTCTTCTTACTTCTCAGCGACGTAGCGACGCTCCTTGATGCGCGCCTTCTTACCGGTGAGGGCACGGAGGTAGTAGAGCTTAGCGCGACGTACCTTACCGAACTTCTCGACAGTAATCTTTTCGATGAAGGGGCTTTCGATCGTGAAGATACGCTCTACGCCTACACCTTCGCTGATCTTACGAACCGTGAAACGCTTCTTGTCACCGTGACCGCTGATGCGGATGACGACGCCACGATAGCGCTGGATACGCTCCTTACCCCCTTCGCTGATGCGGTAGTCAACGGTGATAGTGTCACCACTACGGAAGGCGGGGTGGCTCTTACCAGTAGCGAAAGCTTCGTTGACGATCTTAATAAAGTCCATTGTTTGTCCTTTAGCTTATTTGATTAGTACTACACTAAACGCAATATAACAGGCCACACTTATTCATATATTCCTGACAGAGATTACGCAAAGCGTCGCAAAGGTACAAAAAAGCCCGCAATCACAAGGCCTTATCACGCAACATGTACGACGATTTCCCCCCGACGACCGCCTCCCCCCACCCAAGGGACAGGAGGAAAAAGGCATCGCTGAAGCTCCCTCCTCACCGTCCGCTATCCCACCTCTCCGAGAGAAGGGTGTGACGACCTATATAGGTTCACTCGCAGACCACTATAGGTTTCATATGCATTCCACTATTGGTCCGCATATGGTACCAATAGTGGAATGAACGCAAACGACTATTACTCTGCCCCTCCCCCACTATCCCTCCTCCGACACGCCCCATCCAAAGCCCCCTTCTGCAGTGCATCTGATAGAGATGCACTGCAGGAGGGAAAAGCAACCAGTACTGGTCAGCATCGTGACCAGTACTGGTAAGTGGTGGTGACCAGTACTGCTTGCTGAAGTGACCAGTACTGATCCGATCGGCGAGCAGTACTGGTCACTTTTTCCCCTCCCGAGAGGTACTCTATCTCAGCCCGCCAAGAAGGAGAGCAATAGGCGTGAAAGCAAAAGTGCCCGCTGCGACCGAAGTCACAGCGGGCACTCGCCGATAGAATATCGAAGGGGGGGAGAGCTACTATTCTGCGCTTTCAGCAGCAGGAGCTTCAGCCGTAGCCTTCGTAGAGCGGCGTGAACGACGCGTCTTAGGAGCAGCCTTCTTGTCAGCCTTTTCCTTGAGCATGTTCTCGTTGAAGTCTACGAGCTCGATGAAGCAGACAGCAGCGTTGTCACCGAGACGGTTACCCGTCTTGAGGATACGAGTGTAGCCACCGGGACGGTCAGCGATCTTTTCAGCAACGGGGCCGAAGAGTTCCTTGACAGCAAACTTATTCTGCAGCTCAGCGAAGACGATACGACGTGCGTGCGTGGAGTCTTCCTTAGCGCGGGTCAGCAGGGGCTCGACGTATACGCGAAGAGCCTTAGCCTTAGCGACCGTGGTGAAGATGCGCTTGTGCAGGATGAGCGATGCAGCCATGTTGGAAAGCATAGCCTCGCGGTGCGCCTTCTTACGACCGAGATGATTGAATTTCTTATTATGTCTCATCTTTCTACTTAGTCATTATCTAAATTGTACTTGCTAACATCCATCCCGAAGGTGAGTCCGAGTCGCTCCATAAGCTCGTTGAGCTCGTCCATAGACTTCTTACCGAAGTTGCGGAACTTGCTGAGCGTATCAGCGTCGAGGACGACGAGGTCGGCCAGACGGAATACGTTGCCGGAGCGGAGGCAGTTCTGCGCACGGACGGAGAGATCGAGATCCTTGAGATCAGTACGGAGCAGCTGAGATACGCGATCGATCTCCTGCATGTCCAGTACCTCCTCGTCGCCTTCCTCGATGACTGCATTCTCTTCTACCTCGACAGGGTCAGAGATGAAGAGGCTGAAGTGCTCGATGAGGATAGCTGCTGCGTCCTTGAGAGCCTGCTGGGGATGAATGCTCCCGTCAGTGGTGATCTCGAGGGTCAGCTTCTCGTAGTCAGTCTTCTGCTCTACACGATAGTTCTCCGTGAAGTACTTGACATTACGGATAGGCGTATAGATCGAGTCGATAGCGATCGTCTGCAGCTCATTCTCCTGAGCCGTGTCGACCAGCTTCTCATCAGCGGGGATGTAACCACGCCCCTTGTTGATAGAGAGCTCGATAGTAAGGGTATACGCCTCATCGATGTGGCAGATGACCAGCTCGGGATTGAGGACTTCGAAGGAAGTAAGCTTGCCGTTGAGCTCGCCAGCGAGGAACTGCTGCTGACCAGAGATCGTCAGGCTGACGGTCTCCTCAGTAGCGTCCTGGACGAGGGCACGGAAGCGGACTTGCTTCAGGTTGAGAATGATGTTAGTTACATCCTCCAAGACACCCGGAATAGTAGCAAATTCATGATTGACACCTTCGATCTTGATGGTCGAGATGGCGTAGCCTTCGAGTGAAGAAAGGAGTATACGACGCAGGGCATTACCGACAGTGGTACCATATCCCGGCTCAAGAGGGCGGAACTCGAACTTAGCGTACGAGTCCGTCGCATCCATCATGAGGACGTTTTCGGGCTTCTGAAATGCTAATATTGCCATGTGAGTGAGATAATAGGGATTATTACTTAGAGTATAGTTCGACGATCAGCTGCTCCTTGATCTCTTCGGGGATGTCTTCACGCTGAGGAGCGCTGAGGAACTTACCGGAGAGAGAAGCCTGATTCCACTCGAGCCAGCTGTAGCTGCTGTGGCTACGACCAGCCAGAGAGTCGGTGATGACCTCTAAGCTCTTCGCCTTCTCACGGACACCGACGACCTGGCCGGGCTTGAGGGTGTAAGAAGGGATGTTGACTACCTGACCATCAACGGTGATGTGACGGTGCGAGACGAGCTGACGAGCAGCTGCACGCGTCTTAGCGATGCCGAGGCGATAGACGACGTTGTCGAGGCGGCTTTCCAGGAGCTGGAGAAGCACTTCACCCGTGACACCCTTTGTGCGCTGAGCCTTTTCGAAGAGGTTACGGAACTGACGCTCAAGTACGCCATAGGTGTACTTAGCCTTCTGCTTTTCCTTGAGCTGGATGCCATATTCGCTCGTCTTACGACGGCGGTTGTTGCCGTGCTGTCCAGGAGGATAGTTCTTCTTGGAGAGTACCTTGTCGGCACCGAAGATAGGTGCGCCAAGCTTACGGGCGATCTTTGATTTTGGACCTGTATATCTTGCCATTGTCTTCTATTGTTGAAGCAGTACGAGCGACCTCTCGGGGAGAGGCAACGCTGGAGGCAGAGAGCAGCGGGTGGCGGGAGGGAGGCGGAGTGCAGCCGCGACCGGTTATGAGGAGAGGATAGATATATGAAAGTATAGCCAATCTTTCACTCGTCGTCTACCTCGGCGCCTTGCTTAGCTCAGGGCTCTTAGCGTTCGCTCGCACCCTTGTGCTCGATGGAGGGAGCACGGTGAGCGGAGCGTCTCTGGGAGTGTACTGCGATCTTTATGAAACTACTCTGTGATCTGAAGCGAAGTCAGGGATTAGACGCGACGACGCTTAGGAGGACGGCAGCCATTGTGTGGCATTGGGGTCACGTCGACGATCTCAGTGACTTCGATACCAGCGCCATGGATGGTGCGGATAGCAGACTCACGGCCGTTACCTGGACCCTTGACGAAGACCTTGACCTTGCGCAGACCGAGGTCGTAAGCGACCTTAGCGCAATCCTGGGCCGCCATCTGAGCAGCGTAAGGGGTGTTCTTCTTAGAGCTACGGAATCCCATCTTACCAGCCGAAGACCAGCTGATGACCTGACCTTCGTTGTTGGTCAGAGAGATGATGATGTTATTAAAAGAAGAGTGGATGTGAGCCTGGCCCACAGCGTCGATCTTGACGACCTTCTTCTTTGCGACTACTTTCTTTGCCATATCAATCTCTATTACTTAGTAGCTTTCTTCTTATTTGCGACAGTCTTCTTCTTACCCTTACGAGTACGAGCATTGTTCTTCGTACTCTGACCGCGTAGAGGCAGACCGATACGGTGGCGGACACCACGGTAGCAACCGATGTCCATCAGTCGCTTGATGTTGAGCTGGACTTCGGAGCGCAGATCCCCTTCGACCTTGTACTCGGCACCGATCACCTCACGGATAGCGGCAGCCTGGTCGTCGGTCCAGTCCTTTACCTTGATATTGCGATCGACCCCAGCCTTATCGAGGATCTTAGTAGCGCTGCTACGACCGATCCCGAAGATGTAAGTCAAGGCAATTTCTCCTCGTTTGTTTTGTGGCAAGTCGACGCCAACAATTCTGATAGCCATACTTATCTTAGTTCGTTAAAATATAGTCCGATGGTTAGAGACTACCCCTGGCGTTGCTTGAACTTGGGGTTCTTCTTGTTGATTACGTACAGACGCCCCTTGCGACGAACGATCTTGCAGTCGGCGGTGCGCTTCTTGAGTGATGCTCTTACTTTCATATCTATATAGGGTTATTTATATCTGAATGATATACGCCCCTTGGTCAAGTCGTAGGGAGACATCTCTACCTTGACCTTGTCACCTGGGAGGATCTTGATGTAGTGCATACGCATCTTCCCAGAGATGTGGGCGGTGATGACGTGTCCGTTCTCGAGCTCGACCTTGAACATTGCGTTCGAGAGCGCTTCGAGGATGACACCGTCGAGTTCTATTGCTGCTTGCTTCGGCATATACTGTGGTTGCGAGATTAAAACTCTCTGTCTACCAAGACTTCCTTGATAAAGTCAAACGAAGAGAGGATATCGGCCTTGCCATCGCGGATAGCGACGCAGTGCTCGAAGTGGGCTGAAGGCTTGCCCGTCTTAGTACGGACGGTCCAGCCATCACGATCGAAGATGACATTCTTCGAGCCCATGTTCACCATCGGCTCGATGCAGATGCACATCCCAGAGCGGAGCTCAGGCCCCGTGCCACGGCGCCCGAAGTTGGGCACACCTGGCTCCTCATGCATATTCTTCCCGATCCCGTGGCCTTCAAGTTCGCGGACAATATGATAGCCACGTGCTTCACAATACTGCTGGACCGCAGCGCCGATATCACCGACGCGCTTACCCGCTACAGCATGCTCGATGCCGATGTAGAGGGATTCCTTCGTCGTGCGAAGGAGAGCCAGAGTCTCGGGAGCTACCTCACCTACAGCGAACGTGTAGGCGGAGTCCCCAGTGAAGCCTGCGAGCTTCGTGCCGCAGTCGACGGAGACGATGTCACCGTCCTTGAGTACGACCTTCGAGGAGGGGATCCCGTGCACGACATGGTCATTGACCGAGGTGCAGAGGCTCCCAGGGAAGCCATTGTAGCCGAGGAATGCGGGAGTCGCACCGTTGTCACGGATGAACTCCTCAGCGCGCTTGTCCAGCTGCAGGGTCGAGACCCCAGGAGCTATGATCTTGGCGACCTCGGCGAGCGTACGACCGACCAGGAGGTTGGCCGCGCGCATGAGTTCGATCTCTTCGTCTGTCTTTAAGTAGATCATCTTAGTAAGCAGCTACAGAGCCGGTACGTCCCTTGATACGACCACTCTTGAGCAGACCATCGTAGTGGCGCATCAAGAGGTGGCTCTCGATCTGCTGGAGCGTGTCGAGGACGACCCCGACAAGGATCAGCAGTGACGTACCACCGAAGAACTGAGCGAATCCCCCAGAGATACCGATGACACGAGCGAAGGCAGGCATGATAGCCACGATAGCGAGGAAGAAGGCACCGGGGAGGGTGATGCGGTCCATGATCGCATCGAGGTAGTCCTTCGTAGCCTTGCCAGGCTTCACACCGGGGATGAACCCATTGTTACGCTTCAGGTCGTTGGCCATCTGCGCAGGGTTGATTGTGATCGCTGTGTAGAAGTAGGTGAAGAGGAGGATGAGGATCGCGAAGACCAGGTTGTACCAAATGCCCGTATTGTCCATGAAGGCCTGTACGAAGCCATTGGCACTGTCACCCTGTGCCCAGCTGAGGAGCGTGATAGGGAGCATCATGATCGTCTGCGCGAAGATGATCGGCATGACGTTAGCGGCATTGACCTTCAGTGGGATGTACTGGCGAGCGCCTCCGTACTGCTTGTTCCCGACGACGCGCTTAGCGTACTGTACGGGCACACGACGCGTACCCTGGACGAGCAGGATAGCGCCGGCCATAACGGCGAGCAGGAAGACGATCTCGAAGAGGAACCACACGAGCCCCCCAGCACCGCCAGAGGCGCGCGTCCCCCATTCGGCGAGCACAGCTCCTGGGAGGCGAGCGATGATACCGATCATGATGATCAGAGATACACCGTTGCCAAGACCCTTGTCTGTGATACGCTCACCAAGCCAAAGGACGAACATACTGCCTGCAGCCATGACGACGATCGCATAGATATCGAACCACAGTCCTTCGGGCAGTGAGCCCCCCTGCTTGGCGCAGCTGCATGTTCAGGTTGACCAGATAGGCCGAACCCTGGACGAGCAGCAGGACGACGGTTAGATAGCGTGTCCACTGGTCGATCTTGCGGCGCCCGCTCTCCCCTTCCTGCTGCAGCTTCTGGATAGAAGGCACAGCGATAGCGGCGAGCTGCATCACGATAGACGCGGAGATATAAGGCATGATCCCCATTGCGAAGATCGAAGCATTAGAGAATGCCCCCCCTGAGAACATATCAAGGAGTGCCATCAGACCTTCGCTTGTCTGCTTGTGCAGGGCGCTGAGCTGGTTAGGATCGATCCCTGGGATGACGATGTACGATCCCAGGCGATAGATCAGGACGAAAAACAAGGTGGTGAGGATCCGCTGACGCAGCTCCTCTACCTTCCATATGTTTTTCAGTGTCTCTATTAAGCGCATGAGCTATTAGAGTTTTACTGCACTACCTCCCTGTGCGATGATAGCTGCTTCTGCGGACTTGGAGAAGGCATTAGCCTCGACCTCGAGCTTCAGGCTGAGCGTACCGTTACCGAGGATCTTGACGAGGTCGTTCTTACCGACCAGGCCAGCCTCGATGAGGTCTGCCTTAGCGATGCGAGTCAGGCTCTTAGCTTCTGCCAGGCTCTGCAGCGTGGAGAGGTTGACAGGTGCATATTCGACGCGGTTGATATTCTTGAAGCCGAACTTAGCAGACGACGCTGGATAGGCATCTGACCACCTTCGAAGCCGATCTTCTTGGAATAACCCGAGCGGCTCTTAGCCCCCTTGTGACCACGAGTAGAAGTACCCCCGAGACCAGAACCAGGACCACGACCGATGCGCTTACGCGTCTTGACGGAGCCCGCTGCGGGCTTCAAACTTGATAAATCCATTTTTCTTCTGTCTTTCTTTATAGGGTGATTACTCTACGATGCGCACCAGGTGCTTTACCTTCTCGACCATCCCGCGGATCTGGGGATTGTCCTTGTGCTCGACCGTCTGGTTGAGCTTCTTCAGACCAAGTGCCTGAAGCGTGAGCTTCTGAGTCTTGGGGCTCTTGATCTGGCTACGTACTTGCTGGATCTTTATCGTTGACATTGTACTTAGAGTCTATGGATGATGATTAGCCCTTGAAGACCTTTTCGACAGAGACGCCACGCTGACGAGCGACCATCAGAGGCGAGCGCATCTGACAGAGAGCTTCGATCGTAGCCTTGACGAGGTTGTGAGGGTTAGATGACCCCTTGCTCTTAGCGAGGACGTCCGTTACGCCGACACTTTCCAGGACGGCACGCATAGCACCCCCAGCCTTAACCCCGGTACCGGCAGAAGCGGGCTTGAGGAAGACGCGAGCACCACCGAAGGATGCGGACTGTTCGTGAGGGATCGTACCCTTGTGGAGGGGGATCTGCTTGAGGTTGCGGCGAGCAGCAGCACCACCCTTCTGGATAGCTGCGGATACTTCACCAGCCTTACCCAGGCCGAAGCCGATACGGCCTTCTTCGTCACCGACGACGACGATAGCTGCGAAGGTGAAGGTACGACCACCCTTGGTAACCTTAGTTACGCGGTTGATGGCCACGAGGCGCTCTACGAGCTTATCCTTCTGCTCGGTATCTCGGTTTGTCTTTGTGCGATTATCTGACATTGCGATAGACAGTATTAAAAGTTAAGACCTGCCGCACGTGCAGCATCAGCGAGCTCCTTCACACGGCCGTGGTAGAGGTAGCCATTACGGTCAAATACTACGGTGGATACACCTGCGGCCTGGGCAGCCTTAGCTACCTCCGTACCTACGAGTGCTGCGATCTCCTTCTTCGTGCCTTCAGCATTGAGCTTGAGGGAAGAGGCGCTTGCGATCGTGACGCCATCGACGTCGTTGATCACCTGAGCATAGATCTGCTTGTTGCTTCGGAATACCGTCAGGCGAGGACGCTCTGCCGTACCGCTGATCTTGGCACGTACACGCGTCTTGATCTTCTGTCTTCTTATTTCTTTCTTCAACATGATTGCTTTATACGTGTTTTAGCGGTTACTTACCAGCTGACTTACCCGACTTACGACGGACAACCTCACCTTCGAAGCGAATACCCTTACCCTTATAAGGCTCAGGCATACGGAAGGAGCGGATCTTAGAGCACACCTGACCCAGCAGCTGCTTGTCAGCAGAAGAGAGGATGATCAGGGGGTTCTTATTACGCTCAGTCTTCGTCTCCAGGTTGATTTCCTTAGGAAGCTGGAGGAAGATGTTGTGCGTGAAGCCGAGGCTAAGCTCGAGGATCTGACCCTGGTTGGATGCACGATAACCGACACCGACCAGCTCAAGCGTCTTGGTGAAACCTTCGGAAACACCGATGATCATGTTGTTGATGAGGGCACGATAGAGGCCATGCAGCGAGCGCTCCTGGCGATCATCGCTGTTGCGACGGACGACGACCTGAGCATCTTCTACAGCTACTTCGATACGAGCATCTACGCTCTGAGTGAGTTCGCCCTTAGGACCCTTTACAGTGACGACACCATCCTTCACGGACACCGTTACGCCAGCAGGGATGCTAATGGGGTGCTTACCTATTCTTGACATAGTTTGTACCTCCTTGCTTTAGTAGATGTAACATAGCACTTCGCCACCTACCTTGAGCTGCGAAGCTTCCTTATCGGTCATGACACCCTTCGAAGTAGAGAGGATAGCGATACCGAGACCATTGAGTACGCGGGGCATCTCACGATAGCCGACATACTTACGAAGACCTGGGCGAGAGACGCGCTTCAGGGCCTTGAGGGCGTTCACACGACCCGAGCGGTCGTACTTCAGAGCCACCTTGATGCTCCCCTGAGGGCCATCTTCGACGAACTTAAAGTTGAGGATGTACCCCTTGTCGAAGAGGATCTTCGTGATCTCTTTCTTTAGATTAGACGCGGGGGATCTCGACCACACGATGGCCAGCCTTCACTGCATTACGCAGGCGCGTCAGATAATCTGCAATAGGATCTGTCATTAAATTGAGAATTAAATTGATCCGGACGTCCCGGACAATATTTAAACATACTGCTTAGTGCCTTCTTTGCAGCCAAGCGCGACCTCTAAAAGGAGCACATCGGCGCATAAAAAGCATGCAAATTTACGAACTATTTATCACACTTGCAACTCACACAAGCATAAGCATATCGCATCAACTCAGCGCAGCCTTAAGACGCCCCCTATCCGAGGTATAATCCACCCCTCCGCCACAACAGAAGCGCAACCTTCGTCACCACACACTCCACCCACCGCAAGGGAGGTAAACCCCTCTACCTCACCCGCTAATCCTTCGCAAGCCCTCCTCCAAGCTACACTACCCTACTACGAGCCATTGCCTTCCCTCCCGAAAGAAACTCCCCTCTCTTACAAGCCCGTAGAAGCAACCACTATATGAAGACTGTTGCCGCAAGTCCTGCGCTCTATTTATTATGCTAAGGCATCGCACGCTCAGCCCCACGATACACCTCTCCGAAGTGACCGATCAAGCCCTTCGCCTTATCGCAAGCATTCTTCTTATCCAGCGGAGGAAAAAGTGCCGTTCTCGCAAAGAAAACAGCTCCTCCCCGTAGTGGTATTCTTCTATCTATGCACGTAGTCTTAAAGACCAGCCACGCAAATCCAAATATCCACGTACGTAGATATTAGAGCCACGTACGTAGCCCAAACTTACCTACCACTCGTCCGCAACTTTTATCCCTACGCGAAGCAGTAACCTAATATGGGTTTGCACCGCATACCACTACTCGTTTGTACCCCACACCAATAGCTGTTTGCACTCCTCCCCCGCAGAAGCAAGACCAAAGAACAACGCCACCCTCGGGAGACAATCCCGAGGGTGGCGAACTAACAGCGCATATTACCACCACAAGGTGCGTGCGCGAAAAGCGGAGAGCCCTATAGCCTATTCCTCTTCTATGGCTTCCTGCAGAGCCCCACAGAGTAAGCTAATCATCTTCTTCTCATGCTTAGCGCACTCTGACTGCCTCCACAGCTTCGCCGCCACTCCAGGCTTTTCTGTCTTACGCAACTTATCTATTATCTCTCCCATCTTTCGGAGCTTCAGGCTACCCTTCTGCACCATACCCCTATAGGTATCCATCTTCGATGCTGGCGAGAGATTGGAGAACTTGGAGTTGACGCTTCGAGAGATGATGCACAGGTTCCCGAAGACATCTCTTTCATCCCATAGTTCAATGCTACCATCGGAGGGATGCTGTGGATACCAGTGCTCGACAGAATTGCGAAACTCAAATACAAAGTCCTTGTGCGTCTTCTTTGCCTTCTTCCACAGCAAGTAGTCTAAGTAGTTGAAGACAATGTGTGGAGTCCCCACCCCAAAGGCATAGTCTCCAAACTCATACTCCTGAATCTCCTGAATGTCATATTCACTATACTCAGAAAGTGTCTGATCAAAGAAGTTTTCCGCCACAGCCTCAGCAGCGATATGCTCCGCCTTATCAGCCAACTTGGGTAGCTTGAGCTTGGCATCAAACAAGCACTCCAACAGCCGCGTTACCCAGTGCATCACCTTGGGCGAGGTGTACGACACACGAAGGGCAGACTGGATCATTAGGCATTCAGCATGAGCTTCTTCCTGAGTCTTCGACTTCTTCACCCCTCCCGTATTCGCATAGTAAGGCTTCTTATTAGGGGCACGTAGCTCCTTCAGACTCCAACTCCCCTCCTGATCACCCTCGACACGCTCACGCTTGATGATGAACTTATCAAACAGGAAGCGTGAACGCAGCAAGAGCCGAATGAACGTGCGGGCAAACCACCTCTTGACATCCGTGGTGCGCTTATCGCCTCTTTTTTCGCAGCTGGCGATCACTTTATCAAAGTCCTTGAGCAAGAGCTTGTCATCAAGCAGACTACCAAGCTCCTCAGCACCATCCATAGACAGCCTTTCGGTACGGCAGAAGACCCTGAGCACATGCAGCAGGAAGTATGGGAAGTCTATGATACTCTCGAATCGCACCTCGGTATCACTCTTCTCCAGAGCACCATCCACGTCATCCACCTCGAATTTAGGGTCGATGATCTTACTAATATCCAGCCCATCCGGCTTGCCTTCACTCCGCCTCTTGCCTTTACAAAGTTCCCTAAGAGCATCCTCTGAGGAAAGAGAAGACCACTGCTCTACGAAGAGCTTCTCCCGATCCTCTACAGAAAAGTGCATCTGGACGTAGCCCGTCATATCGCTACAAGCCTCCCAAATACGAGCGAAGGCCTCACGCTCACATGCGTCATCCAGGTAATTCATCAAGCGAGCCTTGAGAATATCATGCTGCTCCAGCTGCTCGCCTCGGGTATTCATGATCTCGAAGTAGCGATTGAGATCAGTATGCTCAGGGACCTCAATGCGGTAGAGCACCACATGCTTTAGGCGATCGACAAACTTCTTTTGATCCTCCACCCTATCACCAAACTCCCTCGCCAACTTCTTTTTGATGATATCAACCGCCAGAAGGATGGACTGATCCAGCAGCTCCTCTTTGCCCTCAGACTTCCGAGCATCACTCCGGATATAAGCCAGCGTATAGTTCGACTTAGAGCGGCAGTCAAACGACAACGTCTCCCCTACGCTCACCTCCCCTCGCGAGAAGTAGCCCTCATCCAGCAAGCACTGCAGTAGCAGGTAGATCGTAGTCAGGCGCTGCTGACCATCGATGACCTCATACTCCACCCCGTCATCCGCCTTCCGACGAGCGACGATGAGCGAACCGATGTAGTAATCCCTCTTAGGATCATTGTCATCGCAGATGTCATCTATCAGCTGCTCGATCTCCTTCTCCTCCCACGCATAGGCGCGCTGATAGCGTGGTATCACGTAACGCACACCCGCCTCGCTGAAGAGCGTCTTCCCTCCTCCTGCCAGTATCGTTAGCCTGTCGATCTCTGTTCTTTTCTTATTCATAGCACCCGCTTATTCTATGATAGTAGCGTCACATTGATTTAGTGCACGGAGCCCCTTTCGTAGCCTCTCCCATTTCTCATCACTTTGTCCTGGCCCCACATCTACCTTGAGCGATATATCTGAGATCTCCGTATGCTTACGCGCAGAGACTATCATTGAAAGGACAGGTATCACATTGGTGTATTGGTCTTTCTGGGGATCACGCTCTCCGATGGCGTATTTATTGATGGAGGCAAAGCCGAGATGCTGCATATTCACGCGAAGCATCATTGCCCACGTGAAGAGCCTCTTCACAGCCCGTGCATCCAAGACACCAAAGCGATCATAGTAGCAGAGCAGGGCGCAGAAGAAGAGGCGACACGCATGGCGAAAGCCAACAGGCTGACGACCTAAAGCCTCGTCTAATTCCTCAGCAGACGTTATCAAAGTATTCTTCTTATCCCTCCCTGAGGAAGCTATGAGAATCTCTTTCACCTCCTGCAATGCTGGATTCTCTATGATCTCCCGCTTGAGAGCTTTCAGCATCTGCATATAGTAGTGCACCATCTTGAAGAAGTCACGCCCCGCAGGGAAAGGCTCTGTGATCTGATAGCGAGCGCCTGTCCGACGCACTCGGTACGCGTATGCGTACTCCGAGTCAGGCTCAACGCCCTTATAGAGATCGATATCTGCAGCAGTAAAGCCCCCACACTTACGCCTCCTCGCCCAATGCCAAATCGGGAAGAGGTAATCCCTAAATAGCTCTGCTATCGCCTTCGGATCTTTTGCCTCCCACTCCTCGACGGCACGCTCCTCCCCCTTCTTCCCCGATATGACCCGAAGGTGGTAGGCCTTGAGCAGGTCATGAGGATACAGCGCTCGACCTCGGCTATTCTGCGAGTCAAAGAGCTGGAAAGCCTCACTAATCTCATCGACCGTAATGACGACTACCTCCAAGTGCTTCTTCATAGCCTGCTTGAAGTCTTCACGCATCCCCGCAGGAGCGAAGGCGAACCACTCCCGTATGGCTTTATAATTCTTATGAAGATTCTTCTGCGTGACCTTACTGGAGAACTTATGCTTCGACAGACTGCTGCCAATACCACACTCCAAGTAAAGCGACAGCAGAAGGAAGGAGAGGATACGCTGCTGCCCATCGACGATGTCATACCCCAGCTTCCCCTCCTCGGTATTCGCATGGAGAATCACAGTACCTACGCGATACTTGAAGTCCTTATACTTTTTCGCCTCGCGGATACTCGTCTCTATGTCAAGAAGCAGGTCTGTGATATTCTTCTTCGTCCACTTATATGGACGCTGATAGGGAGGGATCTGCAACTCTCTGCCCAGCAGCTGATCAATGGACAGTATTCTGGCCTCACTCATCTCTTCTACATCGATAATCTATACTTGGGGGAAATTAGCAGAGGCGTGATGGCGAACAGCAGGTCATCAACCTCCGCTTTCGGCAGGCAAATATAGGCAACTTCACCCCATAAAACAATCAACTACCCCACAAACACTTACACACTACACATGACTCCCTGACCAAAAGCATTATACACAAAGCAAAAAGACAACGTTACGCCATCCGAAATCCCCATCATGGCGGGGAGAAGACCCAAGCAAGCAATCCAAAGGAGGGGCACCTCCCCCTTCTCTACCCCCGCAAGGTGGCATCTCTCTCCGAGGAGGAAGAAAAGGAGAAGCCAAGGGATGGAATATCAACCTATACTGGTCCGTGAGCGAACCACTATTGGTCAACGCGCCAACCACTATTGGTCAGAAAACGAACCACTACTGGTTCGCTCACTGACCAATAGTGGTTCATACCACCCACTACGAGGCACCCTATCTTACAGCAGCACAGGAGCACCACATCCTCCTACAACAAAGCGAGATACCCCTCCCACACAGACAAAGAATACCGCCAAGCGCCAGCCCTCTTGAGAGAGCTGGCGCTTGGCTGTATTCATATGGAGTGGAGCTATAGAGCCAAAGGCTTTAGCGACACGATCTAGTCATAAGAGAAACTGTGCTTCATATTCACAGGCTTTCGAGGACGGGTGGCATCATAGCCATCAGAGAAAAACTCTAGCTTTTCATTACTGTATTTACTCGTTACGCCAAGCAGCCCCAGCAATGAATTCGTAAAGAGGTCATTCACAATCGGGCGATCCTTATAGCGGACGATGCGCTCGTAAAGGCCAGGAAACTCCTGTCTCAACTTTGGTGAGACATACACCATGAAGGGGATTTCGACATTGGACTTCAGTGCTAACCCGTGACCAAAAAAGTTGGGTTTATCCGGCACGTCGAACATGGACTCACCATGATCTGAGAAGTAGAACAATATGGTCGCCTCATTCTTATAGTGCTCCGCAATACTTGCCACCACCTCATCATTGTAGTAGATACTATTGACATAGTCTGCGATACACGCCTTGTCACCAGGGGCATCAATATCCTTACTGGAAAAGCGAGCATAACTCTTCGGGTAGCGCTGAGCATAGTCGGTATGAGAGCCAATTAGATGGACAAACTGCACTACACTCTTCTTGCGAATCGTGTCCACCTTATGTAGATAAGATATCACCTCCATGTCATACCCCGCATTTTCAATAGCCTTCCAGTCCGAAGCAGGAGTACGCATCTTGACATAGCGCACGTTGTTTGCCATACGGGCGATCACATTCACAGGCTGCACATACTCACCTGTTATCTCCTGATTGCTCACCCAATAAGTCTCATACCCACTACGCGCCAAAATATTGGTCAAGCTTGGGTAATCATACCAAGCTCCAAGAGAGTCAAGAGAAAGATAAGTAAGCACCTTAGTCAAGGACTCCACTGTACCTGCAGCAGGGCTTATCACATCCGAATAAGCTACTACCGAACCATCGGCAATCAGGCTATCCAGCCTAGGCGTATTCTCAAGAGGATAGCCATAACAATGCATATAGCTTCGGCGCAATGACTCCCCGATGACGACAACGACATTGATCCGCCCATAAGGCTCCGCTACCTGCAGTTGCCCTAGATCTAAGCTCTCAATCTCACTCATCTTTGAGCGGATCTTAGATGTCTCCGCATACACAAGCCCCGTATTCCACACCAATCTATCCATGGGACTCAGCGTTGCATCAATCGGAGCTCCCGAGCGCGACACATAGCTATATATACGAGGGGTGAAGACAGCTAGGTTAGTCAAACCAGTTAAACACACGAGGATCAACAGAGCGGGTAGTAACCTCGCGCCCTTATCAATAACTCTTCTACTACAGATCTTCTTGGGCAACCAAAACGCCAGCAGCCAAGAGGTCACGATTTCAGCTAGCCCACGGAGGAAGTCTCCAGGCGACAGGATCGTGGTAAGATACTCGCGACTCTCCGCCACCGTGGTAGCCATTAGGATGGTCACCACAGAGAAGGTATACCCCTCTCCGTACTTACCCAAGAGGTAGCTTTCCAAGAGATGCAAAATACTGAAGAAAACCACAGCACTCCCCGATGCAAATCTTCGCCAGCCTTTCGTACGAGGCCAAGCGACCAACGCCCAAGCCAGCGCAGCCCAAAAGAGCGAGCGGAAGGTGGACACCGCCCAGATCTGGAGGAAGGCACGCGTCCCCATCCGCATAACCGAACCCTCCCCAAGGAGATGCACACTCAAGAAGAGCTGTAGGATAAGGATGAATGCAAATATCGGGAAGGTCTTCGCTAGACGACCGACATAAGCACTACGATTCATTCTCTGCAGTAGGTTCTTTATCATATAATTCAATCCTGTATTTAACTCTAATCAAGCGATATATTCTTCCGCAAAGATACTAACAACCACATGAATAACAACAATATAAATTTACCTTGAGCATTACATACTCCCCCCCGCAAAGTCAAGCACATACCCGTATAGGAGATCCCGCACAGGGCCTATTAACAAGTAGATGAAGTACGAGTCGTTTAACAAGCATAAGGTAGCGACTGGCCCTTATACCAGAGTAAGGCATCACCCCCTACGAAAGCCAAGCGCCAGCCCTCACAAGAGAGCTGGCGCTTGGCTGTATTCGTATAGAGCGGTATAGCCCGCTACCAGTAGAGATCGTAGACGCGGATCTCACTGCGCGTACCTACGCGGTAGGTCGCACCGGCTGAGCCGATACCCGAGGAGATGCACACCTCACGCTCGCCCACAGGGCGTGTGCCCGAGACCATGCCGTAGCGCCACCAGACCATCAGTTGCCCGGGCCAGATCTGCCCGCCATGGGTATGCCCGCAAAGGATGAGGTCCACGGGGCTATCGCCGATGCTATCTATCGAGGCGGGCGTGTGCTCCATAAGCACGACGGGTCCGCGCAAGGGATCCGCTTCGTTGGCAATAACCTCGAAGGGCTTTCGGTTGCCATTCACCCAGTCATCACGCCCGATGAGCGTGAGCGGACCATTCCCAGGGAAAGCAATGCTATCACGAAGGAGCGTGCCACCGACTTCGGAGACCCAGCGGATATTTGCCTCCAGATCGTCACGATATTCGTGATTCCCCAAGACGTAGTACACACCCATAGGCGCGTGGAGCGAACGGAGCGAAGCCATCACACGCGGATCATAAGCATAGACAGCGCGGTGATCGATGAAGTCCCCACCGCAGAGGATGAGGTCAGGCTGCTGGTCTTGGATGAGCTTCACCGCACGAGCGATATAGTCGGGAGCCATCGCTTCGCCGATATGTAGGTCGGAGAAGAAGACCAGACGCATGCGCTTCTCCGGCTCTGCCCCTTCGGGTACCAAGCGCTTGAAGGTGTACTTCTGATACATGACGCGCGGGTAGCGCACATTGCGATGGCCGATGACCATCGTCGTGAAGAAGACGGCAAGGGCAGCGATGAAGGCGACGACCTTCACCCCCTGCTTTACCGCGGGGCGAGCCGAGGCATAAAGCTTGAGCGTGCGTGCATCGAGGTAGCGCAAGACATTCACCCCGACGACGACCGCCGTAGCGTACATCGTAGAGAAGAAGATGTACACACTACCATTCATCACAGCACTCATCCAGTCGGCTTCGAAGCGGCGATGAATGAGGAGCGCGATGGAGAAGAGCACAAAGATCAGCACCAGCAAGCCCCAGAAGGCGCGGCGCAGACGCGGCCCCAGCACTTGCCCTGCGCGCCACCCGAGGTACGGGAAGAGGAAGAGACAGCAGAGGACCGAATACAAATAAACCATAATATAGAGGGAAAGAGGCGTGCGACCTTAGAGGCCCTCGGGGCCGAACTTACGGTCGAAGATCTTGAACTGATAGTACATCAGGATCATCCCCAGCACCCCTGCAGCGATGTCCGAGAAGGGCATGGCGAGCCACACACCCGTAGAACCCCAGAGCAGAGGGAAGAGGAAGAGCGCAGGCAGGAGGAAGAGGATCTGACGAGAGAGACTCAAGAGAAGCGCCTTACCCCCGAAGCCGATACTCTGGAAGAACTGCGTAGCCGTGACCTGGAAGCCTACAAAGGCAAAGCCATAGAGGCAGAGGCGTAGCGCATGAGCCGAGGCCTCGATCATCTCAGGTGAGCTGGTGAAGAGCGAGGCGATCAAGCCTGGCGCCACCACCGCTACGATAGTTACGAAAGCACCGATACCGAAGTTCGTAGACGAGCAGATCTTGAAAGTCTGACGCACACGGTCCATCGCACGGGCTCCGTAGTTGTAGCCCACGATGGGCTGCATCCCCTGAGCGATACCGAGCATGAACATGAAGCCCACAAGGGCTGCGCTATTGATGATCCCATAAGCCCCCACCGCTCGGTCAGCCATCAGAGGATTCTCCGCATAGCGTGCCAAGGTAGAGTTGATGAGGAAGGTAATACCACTACTAAGGAGCTGCAGGAAGAAGGGCGACATGCCGATAGAGAGGATCGCCAGGATCTGCTCGGAGGAAAGGCGCATATTGCGTCGGCGAAACTGCACCTCGCTCTTGCTGCTGAGGAAGTGCTGCATCACAAACGCAGACGACACAGCCATAGCGATCACCGTAGCCCAAGCAGCCCCCTCGATACCCCAGTCAAAGACGTAGATGAAGATGGCATCGAGGACCGTATTGAGCCCCGCCCCGATGAGCATCGTGACCATCGCCTTGTAGGGATAGCCCGAAGCACGCATGACCGCATTGAAGCTAAAGCACAGCGTCGAGAAGATATTCCCCGGGATCATGATCTTCAGATAGTCGTAAGCGAAGGGGAGCGTGCGGTCGTTAGCCCCCAGAGCTCGGAGGATATCGTCGAGCCAGATCATCACTGGCACTAAGGTCAGCACCTGCGTGACCAGAGTCAGCAGGAGGGCATTACTCAGGATACGCTCGGCCTGATCGTGCTTGTTCTCGCCGAGGAGGATGGACACACGAGATGAAGCCCCGACGCCGATAAGCATACCGAAGGCTTGGATGAAGATCAGGATAGGGAAGGTCAGAGCAAGCCCCGTGATAGCAAATTCGCTGACGCCCTGCCCGATGAAGATGCGGTCGACGACGCTGTAGAGCGCGTTGACCATAGTCCCCACAATAGCTGGGACACCATAGTGTATGAGGAGGCGTGGGATGCTCTCGTGAGCTAAGCGCTCGATGCGCTCGGTGTTTTTTTCTACCTGCGTAGACATGAAGATCTCTGCTTTATAGGGTCGGCACCGCAGCTGATAGAGGTGCGGTGAGGGGAGTTAACTCGGAGGTCTCGAAAAGATAAGAGGCTGCCCGCTTGCATTGCATGGGGCAGCCTCTTGTAGGTGTTTGCTACACTCGGGTAGCGGCGGTGGGTGCAACCTCTATAGCGAGGGCAGAGCACCCGACGAAGTTCGTTCGATTAAGAGAAGAACTCCTTGACGGCTTCGTTGGGGACCATCTCTTCCTGGAAGATGTAAGCACCCGTCTTAGGGGACTTGACCATCTTGATGACCTTAGAGTAGGTACGACCGTCGGCCTTCTTGAATGATGCGACTGCTTTCTTTGCCATTGTCTTGTCTCCTCGTGATTACTTGATTTCCTTATGGACCGTCATACGCTTGAGGATGGGGTTGTACTTTCTCAGCTCAAGACGCTCGGTCGTATTCTTTCTGTTCTTGGTCGTGATGTAGCGGGACGTCCCTGGCATACCACTCTCCTTGTGCTCGGTGCACTCGAGGATGACCTGTACTCTGTTTCCTTTAGCTTTCTTTGCCATGATCTTCCTACTACTTTACTTTGATTTCACTTAGGTAGCCATTGTTTGCAGCCTGACGCACAGCGGCATCGAGACCGATCTTATTGATGAGGCGGAGGCCTGCAGCAGACACCTTCAGGACGATCCAGCACCCTTCTTCTGGCCAGAAGAACTTCTTGGTAAACAGGTTGACTTCGAAGCGGCGCTTTGTCTTGCGATTGGAGTGCGAGACATTGTTGCCGACCAGGGCTTTCTTACCTGTAATCTGACAAATCTTTGACATTACTCTTATATTTTAGTTTGTTATTTCTAACGTAATCAGCGACTTGTATCTTCACCTCCTTCAAGAGGACTCTACAATCGGTCTGCAAAGTAAGCAAAAATTGCGCACATAAGCAAGCCTCTATGCCATGCAGACGTAAAAAATCGTCCACCTCGACGAGAGCTGTGAGCGCAGCTCGCTTGCCCCGCGAGTGGAGAAGGAAGGCGCGAGCTACGACTCCTCGATGGTGGGATCTTCGGGGAGGGGTTCGTCGCTGAAGATGATGGAGGTAGCGCCGAGTGTGAGCACATCTCCGGGCTGGAGGTAGCGCCACTCCTTCGGGGCGAGAAGTTCGCCTGCGAGGAAGGTCCCCACACGGCTATCGTCATCTGCCACAGCGAAGCGGAGCTTCCCCGTGCGCCCCTCGGTGACCTTGATGATCGCATGATGGCGGTCCATGCTGGGGTCGGAGGTGATGACAGGGATATCCGTATCGGTATCCTTGTTGCGACGGCCGATAGCATTCACCCCGACGTAGAGGGGGAAGAGCTGCTTATAGCCGAAGACATTCTCCACCACGATGATATGCCCGACGGAGGTGCGCTGCTCCTGACGCTTCGCGCTCTTAGCCGAAGGTAGGCGCAGACGCAGATTGAGCTGATGCGTGCACTGCGGGCAGATGATCGAGAGGCGATCCTCTCCCGAGGCCTGCAGCTCCTCGATACGCTCCCTCCTCAGAGGGATCGCCGTATCACACTTGGGGCAAAAGATTTTCTTCATCGCACTACTTCGCTGTAGGGGGCGTGGCCTTAGGCTCAGGGCGACTCAGGACCTTCGTGTAGCGTGCGGGGTCTGCGAGGAGATCCTCTGCGGCACGCACCATCTTGTCCTCGGCGACACTGCGCTCCAGCGCCCCTCGATTGTAATAGTAGCGGGTAAGGATAGCACCCGTCAGGTACTGCTCGATGAAGGGACGATGCTCCTCGAGGTCGTGCTTGAGGTCGGGGACGAGGAGCTTCTTCAGCGCCTCGAAGGCCTCACGACTCTTGTTGTAGTAGCCCTCGAACTTCGCCAAATCCTCCAGCTTCTTCAGCTCCTTGCCACTCTGGCGGTCGTAGTCGAACTTCTTCTCGATCATGTGATTAGAGAAGGAGGCATAGTCTGCATCCGTGAGCTTGAAGTCACGGGGCGAAGCGATCGTGCGGTGGCTGCGCACATAGTCGGTGATCCAGTCGAAGGCATCGTTATTGACACGCAGGTAGTACACCATCGTGGGCAGCGAGTCATTCGTGAGGGCGATGTCGGGGAGGATACCACCAGCATCACGGACCTCACGGCCTGCACGCGTGTGGAAGACCTTCGTCAGGCTGTCAGGCAGGATCGTAGCCCCCTTACCCTCACGCAGCGACTGGTAGTTGATGCGCTGGATGCAGCGACCGCTGGGGATGTAGTACTTCGCCGTCGTGAGCTTGATCGTCCCGTCATAGGGGAGCTGCATCGTCGTCTGCACAAGGCCCTTACCATAGCTCTTGACGCCCATGACGACAGCGCGATCAAGGTCCTGCAGAGCACCGCTCACGATCTCGGAGGCCGAGGCTGACTGCCCATTGATGAGCACAGCGATGGGGATCTGAGTGTCGAGAGGCTTGTCAGTCGTGCGATAGACGACCTCCTGACGGCGGGCATTACGGCCACGCGTCGTCACGACCTCCTCACCTGCGGGGACGAAGAAGTTGACGATCTTGATGGCTTCGTCAATGAGCCCACCACCATTGTCGCGCAGGTCAAGGATGAGCCCACGGAGCTGGTGCTTGGACTTGAGGTCGAGGAAGGCCTTCTTCACCTCAGAGGCTGCTGTGTTGGGGAAGCCCGTGAGGGAGATATAGCCCATATCCTTCCCGATGACGCCATAGTAAGGCACGGGGCTGACCTGAATCTTCTGACGGCGGAACTCAATACGGCGAGGCTTCGACTCCCCTGGACGCAAGATGAGGAGCGTGATTTTGCTCCGGGCGTACCCTTGAGGGCAGCACTCACCTTCTCGCTGGTCGACTTACGGAAGTCCTGACCGTCGACCTCGAGGATGACGTCACCGGCACGCAGACCGGCCTGCGCAGCGGGCATACCCTCCATAGGGTCGTTGATGATGATCGTGCTATCAGGGCGCTGCGAGATGACCGACCCGATACCGCCATACGCCCCAGTCGTCAGGAGACGGAGCTTGTCGGTATCCTCCGACGAATAGTACTCGGTATAGGGGTCAAGGCTCTCGAGCATACCGTCCAGGCCGATACGGCTCAGACGCTTGATATCGATGGAGTCGACAAAGTGGCGGTCGAGGAGCGCCAGTGAGGAGCCGAAGATATCGACAGCCTGCACGTAGTCAAACTTATTATCCTTCTTCTTCTCTTCCTTGCCCTTCGTCTGAGCCGACGCAGGCGTGAGGAGGAGTAGGCCGAGCGCGAGGCTCAGGATCTTCGTCCAGTAAGTCATAGATGGATTGCTAAATTGAGGTAGGAGCCCTCTCCACGCTGGGCAGCGGGGCGAAGACACCTCGATATATACTATGCGCGGTCTCCGAAGATAGCGGAGCCGACACGCACCAGGGTAGCGCCCTCACGGAGCGCCAGCGGATAGTCTCCGCTCATACCCATAGAGAGCTCGGTGAAGAGCTCAGGCTGGAGGAGCACTCCCGAGGAGCGGATCTCGTCGAAGAGACGATGCACCGTGGCGAACTCCCCACTGATGACAGCCTCATCATCGACATTGCTCGCCATAGCCATCAGACCATAGAGAGCGATGCCACGATACGTCTCGGGGCTCGAAGCGATGCGTCCGAGGAGCTCACGTAGCTCATCGGGGGAGAAGCCACTCTTCGTCTCCTCACGTGCCACATGCACCTCGAGGAGGATGGGGATGGTGCGCCCCACACGCTGGGCCTGACGGCATATCTCCAGGAGGAGACGCTCGGAGGTGACGCTCTCGATCATGTGGATGAAGGGAGCGATGTACTTCACCTTGTTCGTCTGCAGTGGCCCGATGAAGTGCCAGACGAGGTCGGGATAGCGCTCACGGAGGCCCTCCCATTTCTCCACCAGCTCCTGCACACGGCTCTCGCCGAAGAGGCGCTGGCCTGCAGCGTGCGCCATCTCGATATACTCCGCAGGGTGGAACTTCGACACGGCCACCAGCCGTGCCCCACCCGTCAGCGTGGAGCGTATCTTATCGAGGCGCTCAGCTATATCCTCACTTCTCAGGGGCTTCATATTGGAAGACGTCTAAGATCTGCGTGTCGGTGACTGCAGCGATCTCGTAGCTGGCCATCTGGCTATCGAGCTGAGCCTTCAGCTCGGTGACAGCGTTAGGCAGCGAATCGGACTTGACGATCATCGTAGCGGAAGTCTTCTTCTCCGAGCCACTCTTCTCATCAACGGTGATGAAGTTCACCTTAGCACGGAAGTAGCGGTCGTCCTCGGCCTCATCGTTGAGGAAGAGCTCGGCGATACGAGCACGGCGGATGTTCACCACGTCCAGCTCACCGACCGAAACGAAGGGTCTAACCTCCTTGATGATACGCTCCTCTGCCTCTGTGAAGGAGAGGGCATCTACCAGGTAGCTTTCGGAAACCTTCTTCATACCCATCGAGTCGGCCTGGCGCTCGTAGGAAACTTTGCATTCGAACCAATAGTTCATCGTCTGTATCTAATTCTTGTATTTGTATTCTGTATCAGGGTGTCGAGGCTACTCCTCGTACATGCGGGCGATCTCGCTGGCGTAGTGCTCAGCGACGACCTTACGACGCAGCTTCAGCGTATTGGTCAGCTCGCCGCTCTCCAGCGTGAAGGGCGTCGTCATCAGGTGGAATTTCTTCACCTTCTCATACTGCGCTACGGAGCTGAGAGCAGCCTCTACATGCGCCATCACGAGGCGGTGCACCTCATGCTGCTTGCTGAGCTCCTCTTCATTGAGGTCACGAGGCACGCCACGCTCGGCAGCCTCACGGCGCAGCACCTCCCAGTTGGGGTAGATGAGCGCACTGACGAACTTATACCCGTCAGCGATGATAGCGACCTGCTCGAAGAGCGGATCGACCGTGAGCAAGCCCTCGAGCATCTGCGGAGCGATGTACTTCCCGTTGGCAGTCTTGAAGAGGTCCTTGATACGCTCCGTGAAGTAGAGCACGCCATTCTCCATACGACCAGCATCCCCCGTGCGGAAGAAGCCGTCTTCGGTGAACGCCTCAGCGTTGGCCTCGGGATTATTGTAGTAGCCCGTCGTCACCGTCGGGCCCTTGATGAGGATCTCACTCGTCTCGGGATCGATCTTCACCTCGAGGGCGGGCATGATCGTACCGATTGACTCGAGGTCGAAGCCCACCATAGGCTGGGAGGACACCGTCGCCGTCGTCTCCGACAGCCCATAGCCCAACACACATAGGCACATTGATCGAGCGCAGGAAGCGCAGGATCTCGGGCGAGACCGAAGCCCCTGCCGTGGGGAAGAAGCGGCCACGCTGGATACCGATGGCCTTCTTCACCTTCGCAAAGAGCGTCTTATCGTAGATCTTATGGAGGAGCTTGAGGTAGAGTGGCGCCTTCTTCCCCTCATTCACGAAGTCGAAGAAGTAGCGATCCCCTACCTGGATAGCGTGGCGAAGGACATAGCGCAGAGGCTTAGGCGAGCGATTGATCTTGTCCTGCACACCGATATATACCTTCTCCCAGAAGCGAGGCACATTGCCCATCATCGAGGGGCGTACCATAGGCAGTGCCTCGAGGATACGCTTCGGGTCGCTGAGGACAGCCACCTGACAGCCCATACTGAGGCAGAGGTAGCTCCACGCCTTCTCGAGGATGTGATTCAGCGGGAGGAAGCACATCGAGACATCGCGATTCGTGATGAAGGGGTACTTGATCTGGTGCGCATAGAGCTGCTCGATGAAGTTGCTATGATGCAGCATCACGCCCTTGCTCTTACCCGTCGTACCAGAGGTATAGATGATGACCGCCAGGTCGGTAGCCAGCGCTTGGCTTGCCGTGACGTTCGCCTTATTCTCATAGGATACGGAGTCCCCTCGGCGCACGAACTCATCGTAGTACATCGAGGTCGTGTCCCCAGGAGCCAGGACCACCTCGTTGTCGAAGATGATCAGGCGGCGAAGTGACCCACCACGCTGCTGCACCTCATAGGCATTGTTGTACTGGAACTGACCGCCGACGAACATCGTCTCGACGCCAGCATCCTCCACGATGAACTGCACCTGATCGGGCGTACTCGTCGCGTAGAGGGGCACCGAGACGGCGCGCATCATGAAGATACCCAGCTCGGTAGTGATACAGCCCACACGGTTAGGCGAATAGATCGCGATACGGTCGCCCGTTTGGATCTGCAGGTAAGCCAAGCCCTTGGCTACCGAGAGGCAGAGGTTAGCGACCTGCTCACCATTGAGCTTCTCCCAGCGCTCATTATGCTTGTTGTAGTAGCGCATAATGGTCTTGCCTGGGTAGCGTACACGGAACTGGTGGGGGAACTCCGCCAGGTGATACTTAGGGTATGGAGGTGTCATTGGTCTGTCTATACAAGTGTGGTCGGGGTGGGATGCCCCGCTAATTCTCTTACAAATTTAGCCTATTCTTCTCGTCCCGCTCTATACCACTGGCGAGGACGGAGTCCAGCACCCTACAAAGATACGACGAGCCCTCCGTTTCTACGACCTGACTCTCCTACTCCTCCGAGACGAAAACGAGGGAGGATGAGCTCCTATCCTCACGAAGAAAAGGCGCGGAGCAGTAGGAGATTTTCTTCGTCCACGTACGTAGATATTAGGACTACGTGCGGGGATGATAGGGGTTAGGTACGTGGACGATAAATCTACGTACGTGGACAGAGGAATAGACGCAGTGCTGCGGGAGTATAGTCATAGTCGGGGCGAATTACTCTCGCGCTCTTCGGAGCAAACACCCCTACGGGGGCGGGGCAGTCCGCCCGCAGGACAATGGAGGTATTTCCGTAACTTCGTAGCGTATAAAAAAGAATTGATCACTTATGAGTATGGATAAAGATTGGGGAGGATCAACCCTTTTGGCCTCACGTAAGCTCAAGGCCGGGACCAGATACTATTATATAGACGCTAAGCTCGACAGCAAGGGCAATAAGTACATCGTGCTCTCAGAGACCAAGCTCAAGGAGAGCGAAGGTAAGCTCGAGCGTCACCGTATCTTCATCTACGAAGAGGACTTCGCGAAGGTCTCCGAGGCCCTGCGCCAGACCATCCTCGAGGTCTCCGACACCGCTCTCGCAGGCGATGAGCCCACTGCCGCCGAGGCAGGCACCACGCACGCTCACCACACAGAGGCCACGACCGAGGGGCTTCACGACGAAGACCTCCAGCTTCAGTCCTTCGATATCGAATGGACCGACGAAGCTTAATCCCACACCCTTCAGTCACTCACCTCTGATGACCCATCGTCAGCTCTATGGGCTCGCTGCCCTACTCTGGCTCATCGCTGGGGTCAATGTCCTGCGCATTGGCCTTGTGAACTGGCCCAGCGAGACAAATATCCTCGTGAGCATCCTCTGGCTCATCGGGAGCTTGGCTTTCTTCGCTGGCTTCATCTTCCCCCGTGTCGTGAAGCGTAATCTCACCGCCCTTGGACAGCGAGCCGAAGGTACCCTGCGCTGGTACCAGTGCTTCACGCCCTCCTCGTGGATCATCATGGCGGGCATGATCACCCTCGGCATCACCCTGCGCGCCCTTGACCTCGTGCCCCACTCCTTCGTCACAGGCTTCTATACAGGGCTGGGGGTCTCGCTGATGCTCTCCACTAACCCTTATCTCCGCCTTCTCTTCCGACCCAAGCGATGACCGACACCTCTGTCTTCGAAGACAAGAAAGCCGCCTACTACACCCTCGGCTGTAAGCTCAACTTCGCCGAAACGTCGACCATCGGGCGCTCGCTGCTTACCCAAGGAGTGCGGAGCGTGCGTCCGAGAGAGGTAGCCGACATCTGCGTCATCAACACCTGCTCGGTGACGGAGCTGGCGGACAAGAAGTGCCGCACGATGATCCGCAAGGCTGCCCGTGAGCATCCTGGCTCCTTCGTCGTCGTGACGGGCTGCTATGCCCAGCTCAGCCCCGAGGAGATCGCAGACATCGAGGGCGTCCATCTGGTCATCGGATCGGAGAAGAAGCTCGACATCGCCGACTACCTCGATCTGGAGCGCCCCCGTGATGCGGGTGCCAGCATCGTGAGAGGGCGCACGAAGGACATACGCACCTTCCGCATCAGCTCGTCCTCCGACGAGCGCACACGCCACTTCCTCAAGGTGCAGGACGGCTGTGACTACCGCTGCACCTACTGCACCATCCCCAAGGCCCGAGGGCGAAGCCGTAGCGGCTCGATCGCCGAGATCGTCGCTGAAGCCGAGCGTATCGCCCGCGAAGGTGCTCGCGAGATCGTGCTGACGGGCGTGAATATCGGGGACTTCGGCAAGGGTCATCCAGGCGAAGACTTCTTCGCTCTCGTCAAGGCACTGGATGAAGTCGAGGGTATCGAGCGCTTCCGCATCGGCTCCATCGAGCCCAACCTCCTCAGCGAAGAGATCATCCGCTACTGTGCCACCTCACGGCGCATCGCCCCCCACTTCCACATCCCCCTACAGAGCGGCAGTGACGAAGTCCTCCGCCTGATGAAGCGCCGCTACGACACAGCGCTCTTCCGCTCCCGTGTGGAGCTGATCCGTGAGCTGATGCCCCATGCCTTCATCGGAGTGGACGTCATCGTCGGCACACGTGGCGAAGAGGAGCGCTACTTCGAGGAGTGCTATCAGTTCCTCGAGGGTCTACCCTTCTCCCAGCTCCACGTCTTCAGCTATTCGGAGCGCGAAGGCACGGCAGCCCTCTCCATCGAGCATGCCGTCACGCCCCGCGACAAGCACAAGCGTAGCCAGCGCCTGGCTCGCCTCTCCGAGGAGCGTCTGCAGGACTTCTACCGTGCCAACCTCGGTCGTGAACTTACGGTCATCTGGGAGCACGGCAACTATGACGGCCGCATGATGGGGCACAGCGAGAACTATATCCGCGTGGCGCAGCCCTACGATGAGGCGGCTATCGGCACGACGACACGTATCACCCCACTGCACCTCGACGCTTCGGGGACCTTCGTCTATTGAGCACGTACGAGAGATGACTGAGCAGCTGACCTACCACCTCCTTCGCGGCCTCTTCGGCCTCTTGGCACGCCTGCCGTGGGCGGTCATCCACGCGCTGTGCCATGCGACCGCCTTCCTCATCGGGCGCGTCGTGGGCTATCGCCGTGCCGTAGTGCGAGGCAATCTCTTCCGTAGCTTCCCCGAGAAGACAACAGAGGAGCTGCGACAGATCGAGCGGGACTTCTACCTGCAGTTCGCCTACAACTTCCTCTCCACACCGAAGCTCCTACACCAGAGCCCCGAGCGCCTCACCACGGAGCACCTCATCATGCCCGACCTCTCCCCCCTCGTGGAGGCAGCGAAGAAGTATGACTGCGTGCTCGTCGCCCTCGGACACCTCGGCAACTGGGAGCTCTTCCCCACAGGCCAGATCCAGCTCGCCACTATCGGCTACAGCGCGGATCAGGTCTATCGCCCGCTGAAGAACAAGGCCCTTGACCGCCTCTTCGCCGAGCAACGCCAGCGCTTCGGCGCACGCCTCGTCGCCAAGGACAAGATCGCACGCCACATCGTCGAGTATGTACGTGCCAAGGACGGCCGTCACTGGTTCGTCGCCATGATCACGGACCAAGCCCCAGGCATCGGTCACGCCACCTACTTCACCGACTTCCTCCACCAGCCGACAGCGATCCTCGACGGCATCGAGCGACTCGGGAAGAAGTACCACCTACCCATCTTCTACTTCGACATTGAGCGAAGGAGCCCCATCCAGTTCGTAGGGCACTACGTGCCTATCTACGACCCAGCGGAGGGCGACCTGCCCATCTATACCGTCACCGAGCGCTATGCCCGCATGCTGGAGGCGAATATCCAGCGCGACCCAGCAGCCTGGCTCTGGTCGCATAAGCGCTGGAAGCGCCCCCTCGAGAACTACCCCGAGGCCGTGCGCAGTGCCCGACTCCAAGCACTCCTTGACTCTGAGCAAGACAACTAACTATACTACACGCTATGCATCCTACCACACACGCCGAGGTGGCCGTCCTCGTCCTCAACTGGAATGGCCGTAGCCTCCTGGAGACGTTCCTCCCCTCTTGGGTGCAACACACCCCCGCAGGCGCAGACCTCATCATCGTAGACAATGGCTCGACGGATGACTCCGTAGCCTTCGTCCGCGAGCACTATCCCGAGGTGCGCCTCCACCTCTTCACCGAGAACCACGGCTTCGCAGCGGGCTACAACAAGGCCATCGCCGAGCTGGACTACAAGACGGTCGTCCTCCTAAATAGCGACGTCGAGCTCAGCCGAGGCTGGCTCGATGAACCCCTCCGCCTCCTCGACTCCGACCCCACGATCGCTGCCGTCCAGCCTACGATCCGTGCACAGCGTGACCCGAAGAGCTTCGAGTACGCCGGTGCTGCTGGTGGCTTCATCGATGCGCTGGGCTACCCCTTCTGCCGTGGCCGTCTCTTCGGCACGCTCGAGGAGGACCACGGGCAGTACGCTACCCCCACGGATCTCTTCTGGGCATCGGGCGCCTGCCTCATCATCCGCCGTGACGTCTATCTCGAGGTCGGCGGGCTGGATACGGTCTTCTTCGCCCATCAGGAGGAGATCGACCTGTGCTGGCGACTCAATGCCCGTGGGCATCGCATCACCTTCGCCCCCACCTCGGTCGTCTACCACGTCGGTGGTGCCAGCCTCTCGGCAGAGAGCCCAAGGAAGGTCTTCCTGAACTTCAGGAACAACCTCCTGATGATCTACAAGAACCTCCCCGCACCCCGCCTGCACCGCGTGCTGCTCTGCCGCTTCCTTCTCGACGTCTTCGCCGCCCTTGTCTACCTCCTTCAGCTCAAGCCCCGTCACTGCTACGCCGTCCTCGAGGGCTGGCGCTGCTTTATGATCAAGCGCCAGCGCTACGAAGAGGTGCGCAAGGAGAATATCGCTAAGACCGTCCGTCCCCTCCCCACCAGCCTGATGAAGCCCTACAGCCTCCTGGTGCAATACTACCTCCGTGGACGCCGACGCTACAGCGACCTCCCTCAATAACCCCCGCCTACCAGCCCACTCTCGCCTATGACCACCCTCAAGCCGCTGGCCGAGCGTATGCGCCCGACGAGCCTCGAGCACTACTTCGGCCAGTCCCACCTCGTCGGGCCGCAGGGTATCTTACGCCCTATGATCGAGCAGCAGCGCCTCCCGTCGCTGATCTTCTGGGGCCCTCCAGGGGTGGGTAAGACGACACTCTCGGAGATCATTGCCCGCAGTCTCGATACCGCCTTCTACTCGCTGAGTGCCGTCCACTCGGGCGTCAAGGATGTGCGTGAGGTGCTGGAGCGCATCCAGAGTGAGCAGAGCGGGATCTTCGGCTCGTCAGTACGCCCCATCCTCTTCATCGACGAAATCCATCGCTTCAGCAAGAGCCAGCAGGACTCCCTCCTGGCGGCCGTGGAGCAAGGTATCGTCACGCTCATCGGTGCCACGACGGAGAATCCCAGCTTCGAGGTCATCCGTCCGCTCCTCTCCCGCTGTCAGGTCTACACGCTTAATCCCCTCTCCACCGAGGAGATCATCGGCCTCCTGCAGCATGCCATCGCGACCGACGAGCCCCTCTCCCAGCGCCGCATCGAGCTCACCGAGACCGCTGCACTCCTACGCTACGCTGGTGGCGACGCACGCCGTGCGCTGAATATCCTCGAGCTGGTCGCCCTGTCGACGACCTCCGACCCTCTTCAGGTCACCGACGAACTGGTCAGCCAGCGCGTGCAGACGAATCCCTTGGCCTTCGACAAGGGCGGTGAACTCCACTACGATATCGCTTCGGCACTCATCAAGAGCATCCGAGGAAGTGACCCCGACGCCGCTATCTATTGGCTCGCACGCCTCATCGAGGGGGGCGAAGACCCTTCGTTTATCGCACGCCGACTGATGATCTCCGCTGCCGAAGACATTGGCCTTGCTAACCCCAATGCCCTACTACTCGCCACCTCCTGCGCCGAGACCCTTGAGCGCATCGGCTGGCCCGAGGGACGCATCCCCTTGGCCGAGACGGTCATCTACTTGGCTTGTAGCGAGAAGAGCAATAGCGCCTATATGGCGATCAACCGTGCCCTCGCCTTCGTCAAGCAGACGGGCAACCTCCCCGTACCGCTTCACCTACGCAATGCTCCCACGGAGCTGATGAAGGACCTTGGCTATGGCGAAGGCTACCGCTACTCCCACGACTACCCAGGGCACTTCGTACAGCAAGCCTACCTTCCCGAGAGTATCGGGCGGGAGCGCTTCTGGCAGTCAGACGAGTCCAATGGTGCCGAGGCGAAGATGATGGAGCGTCAGCGCTCGCGCTGGCAAGGTCGTTTCACCGCCCCGACAGAGCCCGAGAAGTAAGACCCCACTACAAAAAGCACACGGAGCGAATCATTGTCCCCCAATGATTCGCTCCGTGTCTTTTCACCGCCCGTAGCCGAAGCTCTGCGGGGCGTCGTCGTATCGTCTCCTTAGCGCAGCGGTGCGAGGCGACCGAGTAGCTCTTCGCCGAGCGCACTCTTCTCCTCGATATGCTGGAGGATGGACTTCACATAGGTATTGCTGTCGAAGTCGCCACGGACCTCCTCGAAGTCCAGCGCCTGCACACGCTCATCACCGTCGGCACCGAAGCCCGTCATCGCCGAGAGGGAGAATTCCTTCTTCGCATCGGCATAGAGCTCGCGATCCAGCTCGACGACCGAGCTACGCCAGCGCTCGACGAGTTCGGCGATCTGCTCTGCCGTCACTTCGGCAAGATCAATGCCATAGAACTCCTGGATCTTGTCATACGCCCACGTCCATTCGTACTCGTAGTAGTGGAGGTGCAGATCGGCAAGGCGCTGCTGTAGCTCACTGATAGCCTCGATGCGGCGCATCTCGATATCCTCGATGATACGCAGCACCTCAGCCTTCGGTGCGATGAGCCCCGAGAGATCGACCCAGTCCCCATGCCCGATGGAGGTGCGGGGCTGTAGAGCTTGGCGCACGACGTCGATAGAGGTGCAGGCTACGCCCTCGAGACGCTTGATGAGCGAATTTCCGAGGAACTTATGGATCGCCAGCTCATAGTAGTGGATCCCCTTACGGAGCGAGGAGGCCTTGATCTTCGCACTCTGATAGGAGTAGATCTCGGAGGTCACCCCAGCGACACGCCTTAGCTCGATGAGGATAGTGCGCCCGTTGAGCATCTTCTGGATGGTATAGGGACTCAGGAGGTTGTAGTTGATCTGGTCAAGGCGGTGCGGGTCGGTGCGCGCATCACGGCGTGGCCACTTCTGCGCATCGCGGATCGTCCCCACGCTCTTGAGGTTGACCCCAGGGATGAGGAAGGTCGTATCGCACGACTCGATGAGGTAGGAGAAGGGGAGGTTCGACAGGTCGGGGTGCGTGGTGTGACGCCCCATGACGAGCGAGAAGGCACCGATTCGCGCGGGCCAGAGGATGTAGGAGTCGGACGAAGTCTTCGCACCGCGCTCCATGATGCCCTGATGGATGGGCCCGAGCTTGTACATATGGTTGCTCTGATTCGAGCCCGAGCCAGCGTTCATGAAGGAGAACTGGCTGGCGATAAGTAGCGTGGACTTGTGGTGCGTCACGGTGAAGGGCCCAGCGAAGATCGCACAGGCCTCGCCATTCTCCTCGTGGCAGTTGCTGAAGAAGAGCGAGTCCGAGGCAGAATAGCCGTGAGCGAGCGTACACGCCTGCCCGATGAAGCATCGGGAGAGCGCCGTACCACTCTGCACACTTGAGCCCGAGGAGATGATGAAGTCCGTACAGATGACACTGTAGCCAAGGCTGACGGGCGCTTCCTTCACGCTATTGATACTCCCGTTGTAGAGGCGGGCGCGTACCGACGATGCTGGCGTAGGGGCCGATCTTCACGTTCGTGATATTCCCCACATCTGTGATATGTGCGTGGGCACCGATCGTGCCGTGGGCGGAGCGCAAGCCATCGATATAGCCCCAGATGAGGTGGCGTAGCTCCGAGATGAGCGCAGGACGGTGGCGGTAGATCGCCATGAAGTAGGCTTCGTGCGCTGAGAGCTGGTCGTAGCTCAGCACCTCACGCCCGCCCGTCTCATTGAGGACGGATACCTCGACGCCGTTGCCGAAGGTCGTCTCGCCGTCGACGAGGATGGTATCGACGTTGCTGATGAAGGACTCTTCGCCGATGGTGTAGTTGGCGATATAGTTATTGACATGCTCGATGCAGCAGTTGTCGCCGACCTCGACATTGTGCAGGTAGGTGTAGTAGAGTCCCGAGTGCTTCGAGATCCCCCCCAGGTAGGTCAAAGGTCTTCTCGAAGAGCCCCAGGCGGACCCAGCCCGAGAAGTGCGTATTGAGGATGTAGCGGGGGACGAAGCCTTCCTTGACCCAGACCTGGCTCCAGTCGTCGGCGGAGTTGGCGTGCTCACGCAGGACGCTGATCTCTTCAGCCGTCAGCGGGCGGTATTCTTTATGAAGTGCGGTACTCATTGCCTATACATTTATAAAAAAAAGTACACCACAAATGTACAGACTTTTATACAAGCATCTCCCCAGCATGACCCAACCTCCGAACGAGCTTCCACCACCCCGACATGTCCCCACTATAAACGAGCATGTAGCGACCTCGATCCGCCGCATACAAAGGGGGGATAATGGGTACTGATAGTCATATCTTCAAAGAAAAAAGCAACCAGTACTGGTCGCTATCACCTCCCCGAAGAGGTCTATCATAGGGAGTATCCACTCTTATCTGTAAGGAGATAAATAGCTATTTTTGCTATACAAGACAATCCCTTTATCCCCAGATAAGAGCTCTCTATGAGTAAGACCTCTACGTCCAGCTTCTCTGCTATCATCACAGCGCTACGCTTCCCGCTGATCATCATGGTCGTAGCCATTCACTCATTTCAGACAAGCTAACACTACCTCAATGGGGTGCTCCGAACTGCCTCTACATCTACGTCAGCGAATTCCTGTCACATAGCCTCCCCCGCATAGCCGTCCCGATGTTCTTCTTCATCTCGGGCTATTATGCATTCTACAAGAAGGACTGGAGCCAGCGATCCATTTGGATGGTAGAGCTGAAGAAGCGTGTAAAGACTCTGCTCATACCCTATCTGTTGTGGAATAGCATCTATCTCGTCATACTTCTTGCGAAGACACAGGTGGGATTGCGATTCGGCTTCAGCGCCAGCGACCCCTTCTATATCACCAGCGTCACGCAGCTCCTCAGCTATTACTGGTGGGATGTCATCGTCTACCCGCTCTGGTATATCCGCGACCTGATGGTGCTCTGTGCCCTGGGGCCCATCCTCTATCAGCTTCTTACTTGGACTAGAGGCTATATCCTCCTTCCCCTGCTCGTCCTCTTCCTCATAGGATGGGAGTGCGGAGTCGCGGGCTTCGGCACGGTCTCATTCTTCTGCTTTATGCTCGGCGGACAGCTCGGCACAAAGCAAATTGACCCACTGGAGGTCATCCAGCGGGTCAAGTATCTTGCAGGGGGCATTGCTATCGGGACGGTCTTTGCCCTGCCTCTACTCAGTGAATGGGCAGGCTACATCGTCGTACACAACATCTATATCCTCACAGGCTCAGCATCAGCCCTCCTTCTGATGCAGTATATCGGGCGCAGAAGTCCTGAAGTAATCCAGTGCCTAAGCAACCTTAATAAATACGTCTTCTTCATCTACGCCGTGCACACGGTACTCCTCGTGAACTGGGCCCGTGGTATCGTCTTCCGCATACCATTCCTCAGCGAAGAGGGCTTTGGCGCGGTCTTGGGCTACCTCCTCATCGGGGGGCTTACTCTGGCATTCAGCTTCGTCAGCTATACCATCATAAAGAAGATTGCCCCACGCACTCTCGCCGTCCTCTCGGGAGGGCGATAGCGTCGCAGGGCGAAGTACATTAGGAGAAGAGCGCGAAGGGATCTTGCTCAGCGAAGTAGAGGTGGGTATAGCCCGCCAGTACATTGCCACGGCGATAAAGGAGCGTCGGAGCAACTTCGTCACGCGCTGTCAGCTGCTCACCGACCGTCTCTTCGCCGATCTCCTGAGGCACGATGGACGAGTAGTGGAACTCATGCCCGCGGTATTCGCGTCCCCCAAGATGGAGCTTGCGGTAACCTAAGCGCAGACGCATGCCCTCCATCGTAGCCTCTTGATCCAGCACACCACACATCGGGTAGGCCTTCCCCTCCTCATCACGGATAGCACGACAGAGGTACATCATCCCCCCACATTCGGCTAAGACACGCCCGCCAGCAGCGGCATAGGCAGCGATAGAGCTACGCGAGCGCTCGGCAGTGGCCAGCTCGCTGAGGTAGAACTCCGGATAGCCACCAGGCAGGTAGAGGAGGTCGCACTCGGGAAGTGCCTCATCCTTGAGCGGAGAGAAGAAGGATACTTCGCCCTGTGCAGCGAGTGCGCGGATGTTCTCCTCATAGATGAAGTTGAACGCTTCGTCACGGGCAACGGCAATCTTGCGCCCAGGGGCGGATGTAGGCACTGCTTCCTCCGCAGGGAGTGCGGGGCGAGGGCGCATACAAGCCTCGAGCAAGCGATCCACATCGACGTGCTTCTCGATGAGGGCTGCCACATCTTCGGGGAGCGCATCCAGCTCTTGTAGCTCGCGGAGTGAGAGGCCAAGATGGCGTGAAGGCACTTCAAGGAGCTTCGTCTTTGGGATATAGCCGAGGGGAATAACCCCAGCATCTTCGGCTGCCTCACGCAGGAAGCGGTAGTGATTCTCCGACGCCACACGGTTGAAGACCACCCCGACGACCTCCGTATCCTGACGGAAGTGCTTGAAGCCGTAGAGGAGTGCCCCGACGGAATAGGCGGACGAGCGCGCATCGACGAGCAGCACCGTCGGGATGCCCACGGTCTTAGCGACCTCAGCCGACGAGCCATACATACGCACATAGCCATCATACAGCCCCATCACCCCCTCGAGGACGACGGCATCAGCCTCCTGCGTGTGGCGTGCATAGACAGCACGCACATGCTCGGGGCTCATCATGAAAAGGTCGAGATTGATAGAGGGGCGACCGCTGGAGAGCTGGTGGAACTTTGGGTCGATATAGTCGGGCCCGCACTTGAAGCTCTGCACGGCAAGGCCACGACGCTTGAGTGCACGCAGTAGGCCGAGCGTGAAGGTCGTCTTGCCACTGCCCGACGAGCCAGCTGCCACGAGGAGCTGGGGAATGGATGTAGAAGTCATAAGGAAGGTCTTGGTAAAGGGTCGTTAAAGCTTCCCCCTCGTAGAGGAAGTAGTCCGCACGGCGGAGTGAGTCGAGCTGGAGGGGCTGACGTGACAGGGCGTAGAGCGCTGCACCCGAGCCCGTCATCAGGGCAAAGTCTGCACCTAAGGCATAGAGCTCGGCCTTGATCTCCAAGAGGACGGGATGATGAGGGAAGAGGCTCGGCTCGAAGTCATTGAAAAGGCAGTCACGCCATTCCGCTACGGGGCGAGCGACAAGCTCCTCAATGGGAGTCGCTACGGGCTTGAGCGGAAGAAGGCCACGGAAGGCCTCTGCCGTAGAGATATGAATGGGGGGCTTGACGATGGTGAGATGATAGCCCTTGAGATCGAGAGCAAGGGGAGTAAGCACTTCGCCGATGCCTCGCCCTACGGCAGGCTGATTGCGCACGAAGATGGGGCAGTCGGCGCCGAGCGTGAGGGCGATGGCCTCCAGCTCCTCGGTAGAGAGGCCGAGCGAGCACAGCTCATTGATAGCAGTTAAGGTAAAGGAAGCGTCCGCTGATCCGCCACCCATACCTGCTCCCGAGGGGATCTGCTTGGTGAGGCGAAGGCGTACAGAGGGGAAGGAGCGCAGCTGACGCAAGGCGCATACGGCGCGTAGGACGAGGTTATCCTGCAGGGCTCCCGTCTCTACTCCACCCGTGACGATGAGTTCGTCTTCAGCGGCATCAGTGAGCTCGAGCTCCAGCGTGTCGCATAGCGGTATAGGGAGAAAGGCGGTCTCCAGTAGGTGATAGCCATCGGAGCGACGCCCCGTGACGAAGAGCCCAAGGTTGAGCTTTGCATTAGGATAGACGATCATCGTAGTACGTATCGACATGTATGCATAAACGAAGAGACTCCTCAAGAATTACTTCTCGAGGAGTCTCACTCTCTTTCTTTGTACGCGGGATGAGATTTGAACTCACACGCCGTAACCGGCACTACCCCCTCAAAGTAGCGTGTCTACCAATTTCACCACCCGCGTATTTGAAGCTTGCAAACTGAGGACGCTGTGCGTCAAGGCTGTGCCCAGGACAGGAATCGAACCTGCACGTCTTTTGAACACTCGCACCTGAAACGAGCGCGTCTACCAATTCCGCCACCTGGGCTGACCTGTTTGCACTGCAAAGGTACAACAAAATTTGATACTACCAAATGCCAGGCCCAAGTGGCGGCTGCAAACTCCGCTATCAGTGGCTACTCATCGCCACCACCTGAGAAGGTCTGGATATGCTTAGAGCGCTTACTACGAATACGTTCACGCCCCTCTTCATCGCGGTAGCGGAAGCGATCATTAGGCCACAATCCCCCTTCATTTTTTTTCGCGGGACGGCCACCTTCACGGCGATCTTCACGGCGGGGACGGTCTGAGAAACTGGGACGATCACCATCACGACGGCCTCCTTCGCGGCGATCTTCACGGCGGGGGCGATCAGAGAAGCTGGGACGATCACCATCACGACGGCCCCCTTCGCGGCGATCCTCACGGCGGGGACGATCAGAGAAGCTCGGACGATCACCTTCGCGACGGCCACCTTCGCGGCGCTCCTCTCGACGGGGACGGTCGAAGCGACGGGGCTTCTCGGAGCGAGGGCCACGCTCACGCTCGGGGCGTGGAGCACGAGGAGCACGCTCCTCTTCACCTTCGCCACCAGCACGCTTGAAGTCCTCACGCTTACCAGCGAAGAGGGTGTAGGCACGCAGCTCACACTCCAGCGAGCCGTTGAGCATCTTGATACGGTCGCTGTGGCGCAGACCGATCTTATCGAAGTGCTCGAGCTTGTAGGCCAAGATCCAAGCCGTCGAGCCGGCATAGTTATGCTTGAGGCGCTCGCCGATCATACGGTAGAGCTCCTCGCCATCACGCAGACGCAGACGCTCGCCGTAGGGCGGGTTCGTGACGATGAGGGCGGGAGTCTCAGGAGCAGGGCAATCCTGCATAGCACGATGGCTGACGGTGATGAGGTCGGCAAGGCCTGCCGTGCGGACGTTGTGACGTGCCACCTTCACGGCCTCGATAGAGCTATCCGAGCCATAGATATGGTGCTCGAAGGGCTTCAGCTCGCTGCACTCAGCCTCGACATCGGCGAAGAGAGCGGGGTCATAGTCCGCCCAGCGCTGGAAGGCGAAGCTCTTGCGGAAAGAGCCTGGGGCGATACCACGGGCGATGAGGGCCGCCTCGATGAGGAGCGTCCCCGAGCCACACATGGGATCGATAAAGTCCGTCCCGCCCTGCCAGCCAGCCAGAAGTAGAATACCAGCAGCGAGGACTTCGCTCAGCGGAGCCTCCGTCTGCGCCGCTCTCCAGCCACGCTTATGCAGACTCTCACCCGAGCTATCGAGTGCCAGCGTCACCTCGTCGTGCGAGATATGGATATGGAAGAGGCGGTCGGGATTGTCCAGACGCACCATGGGGCGCTTCTCCCCACGCTCGGTGAAGAAGTCGACGAGGGCGTCCTTAGCGCGGTAGCCGACGTACTTGCTGTGGGTGAAGGTCTCTGAGTAGACGACGGTGTCGAAGGCAAAGGTGTCACCAGCCTGCATCCACTCGCTCCAGTCCAGACGCTTGAGCTGACGATAGAGTTCGTCGGGGTCATTTGCTCGGAAGGAGGCGATAGGCAGGAGGATGCGCAGAGCCGTGCGCAGACGATAGTTCGCACGGTAGAGCACCTTCTTGTCCCCTGTGAAGGAGACCATACGGCGCCCCTGCTCGATATCGGTAGCCCCGAGGGCCTCGAGTTCTTGTGCCAAGACGGGCTCCAGGGCCTGCAGTGTCTTGGCGATCATACGTGATTCTTGCTTCATTAGTCTATTGGGAGAGAGGGATGGAGGCGACGGCCTCACGGCGTAAAGGTACGACATCGGCGCTGAAGCCCACCCTCTCCGGAGATGATATAAACGAAGGAGGTCTGACGTAGTGCTCTACATCAGACCTCCTTACTTGTGTCGGGATACCAGGATTCGAACCTGGGACCCCCTGCTCCCAAGCAGGTGCGCTAACCGGACTGCGCTACATCCCGAGCTTGGCTTTTCGGAAGAGAAGCTGTGCTCACTCCTCCTCGTGGAGAAGGGGACACAGCTCCTTCTGGCGGTATGGACGGGACTCGAACCCGCGACCCCCTGCGTGACAGGCAGGTATTCTAACCAGCTGAACTACCACACCGTACTTGGCCGTTTGCCTTTTGATGGTGCAAAGATACATATTTCTCCTCACACTACCAAGAGGCTTGTTGTCTCGCAAGGATTCGAACCTTGACAAACAGAACCAAAACCTGTTGTGCTACCATTACACCACGAGACAGCCTAATCACTCGCCCACCCCAGCAGGGGCGGAGAATGCGGTGCAAAGATAAGACATTGCCCCCAACTAAGCAAGCCGGCAGCGAAGAAGGCACTGCCAACTCCCCCACCCCAGAGGGGCACACTCCCACGGATCGATATAAAAGAGCCCGCCCTCGGCGACACTGTGGTCAGCCGAGGGCGGGCGTTGGGCGGTGAGCTACAGGGCTCACCTTAGGGAGCTATGAGCGAGGATTACTCAGCGCTCATGAGGACGATACGGTTCCAAACGTTTTCGTTGTAAGGCTGTACCGTGTCACCCTTCCAGTCGATCTTCAGACGATCGCGAGAGATGCCGTACTTCTTGACGAGGATGTCAGCGACAGCTTCTGCACGACGCTTAGAGAGAAGCGAGGTTGTAAGCAGGGTTACCAGTCTGGCGGTCAGCATAACCAACGAGCGTGATCGTCTCGGTGTTGCTCTTAGCGTATTCGGCGATGTTGTAGACGTTGACCATCTGGTTCTTGTCGACGACAGCGCTGTTGATACGGAAGTAGATCACGTTACCGATGACCTTAGAGTCAGCTACGGGGACTTCTACGTCAGGGCAGTTGACAGGGCGCTTAGCGAGCTCAGCGTTCTCAGCACGGAGAGCGTTGATCTGGCCGTTGAGGTCAGCGATGAGCGCGGGATCGTTAGGCGTGATAGCTTCGAATTCCTTGCGACCGAGGTGGAAGGTGAGCGAAGCACCAGCCTGAGCGATGAAGCTAGCGTTGCTGAAGTTTCGCTTGCCGTACCAGCTACACGAGCTTCACCCGCAGAGGGGAGACGCAGGTCGGTAGCCGTGACCTTACCTTCGAGGTTGAAGTCTACGGAGCGAGCGAGGCGGAACTTCAGCTGAAGACCAGCGTCAGCCTGAGGACCGAAGCGGTGGCTGTCATCCTTGACACCAAGGACTTCCGCCTGATGCTTGTAGCCCACACCAACCCCTACGAAGGGAATGAGGTGGAAGAAGCGATCTTCCTTGTAAGGAGCGAAGTAGTTGATGACGTCAAGCATGAAGTCATACTGAGCGGAGCCGTAGATGACGTCAGTGCGAAGGTGTGCACCACCTGGAACAGGGTTCGAGATGTAGTCGTAGAGCTTACCACCCTGGAGCTGGAGGCGCATCCCGAAGGCGGGAGTTACCCAGCGACCGATAGCGAGGTTAGGGTTGATGAAGCTAACGCGATCGCCGAACTTGACGTCGTAGTTGTAACCGCCGAGGCTGAGCGTAGCAGCGTCCCCGAGTTCGAGGAACCAGTGTGCCGCACCATCCTTGACGAAGGCAGTCTTGTGAGAAGGCTGCTGAGCGGGCTCCTGAGCCTGCAGGGCACTCGTGGCTGCAAGAGCGCAGAGTGCAAGCGTCATTATTTTCGTCTTCATTAGAATTGAATGTCTTGACTTGAGGTGATTACTTAGAGCGAATGATCACAACGCGGTTCCAGGCCTGCTGGTCAGCGCCATAAGGAGCTTCACCAGCTTCCTTCCATTCGACGGTGATCTTATCAGCTGATACGCCGTACTGCTCCGTCAGGAGGGTAGCGACAGCCTTAGCACGCTTTTCGGCCAGGCCTGCGAAGCGGCTTTCGTTCTTAGCTACATAACCCGTGACGACGAGTTCACCTTCGCCCTTGTTGACGAATTCAGCAGCGTCGAAGACGGTGATGAGCTGATCCTGCTGACGACAGACTGACCCTGTGCGAAGAGGATAGACTTATCAGCTACGAAGCGGTCGTTAGCGGCGGGAGCTGCGACTTCCAGTTCGGGGCACTTTTCGGGGCGCTTAGCGAGCTCAGCGTTCTCAGCACGGAGAGCGTTGATCTGAGACTGCAGACCGTCGATGTAAGCCTGATCGAGGGGCTCAACAGGAGCGAAGCCCTGACGACCAACATTGAAGGTCAGACCTGCGACAGCAGACAGACGGAGTGCGTTGGAGAAGTCAGGAGCGTAAGACTTACGGATGTGGAAGCCGTTGTACGTAGCTTCACCCTCGACGAAGATGTTGACGCGGGGGGCGACGTGGAAGGACAGCTGGAGACCACCGTTAGCCGTAGCAGCGTGTGTGTTGGGCAGACCTGCTACCGTATGGTTGAACTTGTACTCATAGCCTACCCCTACGTAAGGAACGATGTGGAATACGCGGTTGGGGTTGTAGGTAGAGAAGAAGTTCACTACATCGAACATGAAGTCGTAGTGACCACCGACGAAGTAGTTGTCGTTGCGAAGCGCAGAGTTGAGCTTGCTGTAGGTGTAAGCTTCACCTCCGACGATCTTCAGACGGGTAGCATAGTAAGGGCTGTGCCACTTACCGATAGAGAGGGCTGCCGTCCAAGAGAGACGGTCGGTGAACTTGGGCGTGTTGTTTCCTTCGAGGAACATGGCGCCTACACCACCGGCGAGCGAGATGAAGTGGTTAGCTCCGGGCTCGTGAGCGAAAGCTACACGGTGAGCGGGAGCTTCGATCGTTGTGGGCTGCGAGGTCTGAGCCTGTGCGGCCAGGGAAGAGATCCCTGCTAAGACCAGCAGCGAGTACTTGAGATTCATAATTTAACTATACTATTAAGCGAGTTAGCGTATATAGGGACGATGCAAAGTTAACCGATTTCTCTATCGTGGTACTCCCGCTGGTTACGCATTCGATTTTTTCACAATTCACACGATCGACCACTATATGCAATTCCCTTATAATCAAGCGTTAGAAGAGTAGCCGATCGGGCGTTCGCTTGCTACGCCCTATCTTTGTTACCACAGACAATATATAATAGTAAACCACAGATGAAGCGATTCACCACTCTGTTACTCCTCGCCTTCGGGGCGATTTTCGGCCTCACAGCCTGCTCCTCAGAACCCCAAACGGATGCCCTCACGAGCACGGTCTGGACCATCCCCAACCTCACGACCTCCTCGGGTGGCACCACGACGACGATCGACGTCACCATCTCCTTCATCCGCAAGGGTCAGGCCTCCATCGAGGTCGGCTATGGTGAGTTCACCCAGAATATCCAGGATGGGGGCTCTCAGACCAAGAAACGTGAGCTATCTGCAACAATGTCTACCAGCTACGTCTACCGCAATGGCGTCGTCCACCTCAACCGCCCCAGCTACTCCTCACAGGTAGGGCAGAGCATCAAGGGTACCGAGGTCGAGACCATCATCAACCGCCTCGAGGCCGACGCCGCCGTCGACATTCAGGCCGGCACGATGACCTTCAACCCAACGGACAACGCTAAGCGCTTCACCGCTCACCTCAAGTCAAGAAAGTAAGCGCCACCCACTCTACCCTATCACAGCGCCCGCACCGAGCCATTGACTCGGTGCGGGCGCTGTCCGTTTCACGACAAGAGTTCTCTCAGAGCACCAGCACAAAAGCTCCCGATCCGTAGTGCTATCTCACCGAAACTCGCGAGCTATTTCTTTATCTACGTACGTGGATCTAAGGTCTACGCACGATGATCCTATGGACTACGTACGTAGATGATAAGACCAGGTACGTAGATCAACGTATTTCCAATGATTTGGCAAGCTTTCTCGGCTTAGACAGCCCTTTTTCTTGCGCTGGAGAAGGATCTTTCTTGTGGAGCGAGGCGCACACGCTTTGCGAGGTGTCACCCGCATAAGACAGGGAGTAAAGAGTGAGCGGTCGTAGAGAGCCTACGATGAGCTTTCGGGCACGGCGATAGAGCGCTGGGCGGACTCCTTATATATTATCGTATTTTTGTAGAGTATGAGAGAGTTTATCATCACTGAAGCCAAGAGCGAGGAAGCGGTCCTCGTCGGGCTCATCACTAAGAACCAAAACGAGGAGCAGGCACGCGAATATCTCGACGAGCTGGACTTCCTCTCCTCCACGGCAGGTGTGAAAGCAGTACGTCGCTTACCCAACGCCTTGATCAGCCCCACTCCGTCACCTTCGTCGGTAAGGGTAAGCTGGAGGAAATTCGCCTCTTCGTCGAGGAGAATGAGATCGGTATCGTGATCTTCGACGACGAGCTCAGCCCCAAGCAGCTTCGCAACATTGAGCAGGCTCTAAAGGTCAAGATCCTTGACCGTACGAGCCTCATCCTCGATATCTTCGCCTCCCGAGCTACCACGGCCTACGCCAAGACGCAGGTCGAGCTGGCTCAGTATCGCTATATGCTCCCCCGACTGACCCGCCTGTGGACGCACCTCGAGCGCCAGCGTGGGGGTGTGGGGATGCGTGGCCCAGGGGAGACGCAGCTCGAGACCGACCGCCGTATCATCCAGGACCGTATCGCCCACCTCAAGGCCGAGCTGAAGGTCATCGACCGCCAGATGTCGATGCAGCGCAAGAACCGTGGCAAGCTCGTCCGCGTCGCCCTCGTCGGCTATACCAACGTAGGCAAGTCCACGCTGATGAACGTGCTGTCGAAGAGCGAGGTCTTCGCTGAGAATAAGCTCTTCGCTACGCTCGACACGACCGTCCGCAAGGTCATCGTCCACAACCTCCCCTTCCTCCTCTCCGACACCGTGGGCTTCATCCGCAAGCTCCCCACGGAGCTCATCGAGTCCTTCAAGAGCACGCTCGACGAGGTACGTGAGGCGGACCTCCTCCTACATGTGGTGGACATCGCTCACCCCAACTTCGAGGAGCATATCGAGGTCGTCTCCTCGACACTGCGTGAGATCAACGCTGGCATCGATCAGCCGACGATCCTCGTCTTCAATAAGATCGACGCCTTCACCTTCGAGGAGCGTGATGCCGATGACCTCGGTGAGCGCACCCGTCGCAACATCAGCCGCGAAGAGCTGCAGCAGACGTGGATGGCGAAGCTCGGTGAGCAGGGTTGCTGCTTCATCTCCGCTCGCACAGGCGAGGGGATCGAAGAGCTAAAGCAGCTCCTCTACGACCGCGCCCGTGAGATCCACGTGCAGCGCTTCCCCTACAATGACTTCCTCTTCCAGGACTACACCCTAGCCGAAGGCGATGAAGCTTAGTACGTCTTTCCCCTCAGCCCCCAAGAGATGAGGACGACACGCCCCTGCCTCTTCGGGGCGGAGTTCCCTGCCAAGCGCGCCACGCTCCTCCTGAACTTAGGCTCCCCCGACTCCCCGTCCGTCCCTGACGTGCGCGACTACCTGCGCACCTTCCTCATGGACCGCCGCATCATCGGGATCAGCTACCCGCTGCGCTACTTCCTCGTCCATCACCTCATCGTGCCCCGTCGTGCGCCGAAGTCCGCTGCGCACTACCGCACGATATGGGATGCCGACGCGCAGAACTTCCCGCTCATCTCCCACTCCACCTCGATAGCCCAGCAGCTCGCCGAGCTACGCCGTGAGCCCGTAGCGGCAGGGATGCGCTATGGCCACCCAGGCACGGGCGAAGCCTTAGAGGCCTTGGCAGCCCTCCCCGACATCGAGGAGGTCGTCATCGTCCCACTCTATCCCCACTATGCACGCAGCAGCTATGAGACCGCCGTGGCCTTCGCCCTCGAGGAGATCCGTCGCCTCGGTCTACGCCCCATGCGCCTGCGTCTGCAAGCGCCCTTCTACGGGGAGGCAGCCTACCGCACGGCCTTAGCCGATAGCGTCCGCGAGTATCTCACGGAGCCCTTCGACCGCCTCGTCATCTCGATGCACGGCATACCGCTCTCTCACATCCCGAAGGCATGCCGTGAGCACAACGGCCACTCCACCCACTGTGCTGACCGCCGCGCCTGGCATGAGCGCCACGGTGAGGAGGACTGCTACCGCCTGCAGTGTGAGGAGACAAGACGCTACCTCGCCCAAGACCTCGGCCTCGAGCCAGAGCGCGTCGAGCTGGTCTATCAGTCCCGCTTGGGCTTCCACGACTGGCTCCAGCCGTATATGGCACGCCGTGTGAAGGAGTTCGCCCGCGAAGGTGCCGAGCGCATCGCCGTCGTCTGCCCCGGCTTCGTCTGCGACTGCCTGGAGACGATCCAGGAGATCAACGATCAGGGCCGTGTGGACTTCCTCGAGGCAGGAGGCAAGAGCTTCACTACATCCCCTGCCTCAATAGCAGTACGGCCTTCGTCACGGCCCTCAGCACCCTACTTGACAAAACGATAGCTGAGCCCTCAGCACTCCTCAGTGCAGAGAATCAGCGCAAATACAAATACTAATCAACCCATCCTACCCTTTATGAAGAAGCTAACCGCTGGGATCGCATCGCTACTCCTCGCCCTCAGCCTCCCCATTGGGGGCACGGCACAGAGCAAAGCACCCGCCCCAGTCCACCCCATCCCTACACGCGCCCAGATCGAGTGGCAGGAGCTGGAGACTTACGCCTTCGTGCACTTCGGCCTCAACACCTTCAACGACCTCGAGTGGGGCTATGGCAACACCCCCGCTAAGACCTTCGCCCCCGAGCGCCTCGACACCGAGCAGTGGGTGCGCACGCTCAAGCGTGCCGGCATGAAGGGGGTCATCCTCACCGCCAAGCACCACGACGGCTTCTGCCTCTGGCCCACGAAGACCACCGAGTACTCGGTGAAGAACAGCCCATGGAAGGATGGGCAGGGCGACCTCGTCCGAGAGCTCAGCGAGTCGTGCCGCAAGCACGGCCTGCTCTTCGGTCTCTACCTCTCCCCATGGGACCGCAATAGCCAGTACTACGGTCAGCCCGAGTATCAGAAGATCTTCCACGAGCAGATCAAGGAGCTCACCACGCAGTATGGCAAGCTCTTCGAATACTGGTTCGACGGCGCCAACGGCGGTAACGGCTGGTACGGTGGCGCAGACACCACGCGTCAGATCGACCCCAAGAGCTACTACCTCTATGAGGACGCCGCGAAGATGCTCCGCAAGAACAATAAGGACATCATGATCTTCGGCGGTACCGTACCCACGATCCGCTGGATCGGCAACGAGCAGGGCTGGGCTGGCCAGACCAACTGGGCCATGTACGACGAGGACAAGGCTAAGCACTACAGCGAAGCTCAGTGGGGTATGGAGGACGCTAAGCAGTGGCTCCCTGGCGAAGTCGACGTGAGCATCCGCCCAGGATGGTTCTACCACCCCCGCGAAGACCATCAGGTCCGCTCCGTGGCTAACCTCGTCCGCCTCTACTACCAGAGCGTCGGCCGCAATGCCAACCTCCTCTTGAACTGCCCTATCGACCTGCACGGCCGCATCCCCGCCGAGGACTCTACGCGCCTCATCGCTTGGCACGACCACCTGCAGCAGGCCTTCCGTGACAACAAGCTCCGTGGTGTCGCTGTCACCGCATCGAACCTCCGTAGCGGCGATAAGAAGTTCGCCCCCGACCTCTCCAACGACGGCAAGACGAAGACCTACTGGGCTATGGCTGACGGCGTAACGAGCGGCTACCTCTTCTACCGCTTCTCTCGCCCCACGCGCCTCAATACCCTTGTCCTGCAGGAGTACATCGCCCTCGGGCAGCGTGTCAAGCGCTTCCGCATCGAGACGGAGACGAGCCCCGGTGTCTTCGAGCCCGTAGCTACCTCCGATAGCCTGACGACCATCGGCTACAAGCGTATCATCCGCTTCACTCCCGTAGAGACGAAGAGCCTGCGCGTCACCTTCGAGGAGGCACGTGGCCCCGTCTGCATCGCCGAGATCGCAGCTTACCTCACCCCTGAGGTGCTCGAGGCTCCCAAGATCCGTCGTGACGAGAGCGACAAGGTACACATCACCTCCGTCACGCCAGACGTCCTCATCGAGTACGCTATCGAGGATGCTAAGACCAAGCAGCCCAAGGGCTGGGAGCGCTATAAGGGTCCCTTCACCCTCAGCGATGACCACGCTACGATCCGTGCCCGCGTCTCCACGTCGACCAATAAGGACCGCCCCGAGACGAGCAAGCGCCTCGGCTTCGCCGCCTCACAGATCCAGACACCTTCGCTGGGCGCAGATGACCGCAAGGCACTGCTCGACGGCAACGGCTACACGACGGTCACGCTCGACGCTGGGCAGACTTCACTCGAGCTGCTCTTCGAGGACGCACGTCCCATCCAGAAGCTCATCTACACGCCCTCTCAGCAGCGTGATGCCTCGGGCCACGTCCGCTCCTACAGCATCTACGTCGACGGGCAGAAGGTCGCTTCGGGCAACTTCGACAACATCCAGAATAACCCCATCCCCCAGGAAGTCCTGCTCCCCGCAGGGACCTCGGGCTCACGCATCCGCTTCGTCGCTGAGGCGATCGTCGGTCAGGGTGGACGCGTCACCCTCGGTGACCTAAGCATCGAGTAGTATGCCCCACGTGAGTCCACAGCCCTCCCGCCCTGTACGTGTCCTCTTCGTCTGCCTCGGAAACATCTGCCGCAGCCCATCAGCCGAAGGACTCTTCCGCCACTACGTAGCGAGTCAGGGCGCCGAAGGCGACTACGAGATCGACTCCGCGGGCCTCATCGCTCACCACGAGGCGAGCTCCCCGACGGGCGTATGCGTGCCCACGCTGCCCGTCGGGGCTACTCCCTCGAGAGTCGCTCCCGTCCCATCACCTACGAGGACTTCTTCCACTTCGACTATATCATCGGTATGGACGAAGCGAATCGCTCTCGCCTCTTGGAGCTGGCGCCCACCGAAGAGCTGGCACGTAAGGTCAGCCTCCTACCCGAGTGGAGCGAGCGTAGCCCACGCGATCACGTCCCCGATCCCTACTACGGTGGGGCGGAAGGCTTCGAGCACGTCCTCGACCTCTTGGAGATCTGCCTGCCCGACCTATACGAAAAGACCCGCCCCACCGCATAGGTGGAGCGGGCCTACAAAAAGAGAAGCGCCGTACTACCTCGTGGTAGTACGGCGCTTCTGCTTGTGGTGACCCCGACAGGATTCAAACCTGTAACCTTCTGATCCGTAGTCAGATGCTCTATTCAGTTGAGCTACGGAGCCATTCCATTCTTTAGTAGTATCCCTCATCTCTCAGTTGTGACCCCGACAGGATTCAAACCTGTAACCTTCTGATCCGTAGTCAGATGCTCTATTCAGTTGAGCTACGGAGCCATTCACTCTCGAGAGGACTCTCTAAAGATTTCGCTTGCAAAGATACACCTAATTTCCGTTTCGACCAAACGAATCAGCAGAAAACGACAAGACAACCACCTCAGAAGCCGAGGCTAGATCGAAGAAGTGGCTACCAGCCATAAGCGATTCCTATGGCAAGACGCCCCGCTCTAGGGAGAACCTTTGCCCTCATCCTTGATATCTCCACAGCGGTAGGCAAAGCGAATATGTATAGCACCTCGCAGGTGAAGGACTATAGGGTGATGCCCGAAACCACTATTCGTCTACGCTCGAATGACTATGGGTCGGGGGTGCAAACCAATAGTGGTTCACGAGTCAACCACTAGTGGTTACTACTATGAACCTATAGTGGTTCGCGCGTCGACCAATACTGGTCGCCCCACTGACCTATATTGGATTGTTTCTCTGCGTAGGGATAAAAAGTTGTGGACGCGTAGCAGATAAGCTTCGACTACGTACGTGGATCTAATAGCTTCGTACGTGGATATTTGGATTTACGTGCCTGGTCCTTAAGACTACGTGCATAGATGCAGAAAAACCACTACGGGAAGGCGCTTTTTTCTTCACGAGAACGATGCTTTTCCCTCCGCTGGATAAGAGGAATACTTGCGATAAGGCGAAGCGCATAAGCGAGCCGACAAATAGGCACGCCCCACCGACAGACAAGTGCTGTCGGTGGGGCGTAGCGGTATGCTTATGCGGGCTTAGCGTACGAGTTCCTTCGCCAGCTCAAGGGCAAAGAGCTGCTCCTTCTGCGGCGTGTCCACGTGGTCGATCTCGCAGATGCGGTGGGCACGGCTATAGATAGGCTCGCGCACCGCGAGGGTCTCCTGCACGAAGGCAAGGAGCTCTTCCCCGCTCTTATCACGTATCGTCGGGCGTGTGCGCTTGCACAGCTCAAGGCGCGCCGTGAGGATGGGCGTAGAGCAGCGCAGGTAGATGACATGCCCCGCCTCCAGGAGGTGATCCATCGTGTCGGTATAGCAGGGTAGTCCTCCTCCCGTAGCGAAGACGGTATCAGGCATACTCATCAGCTCCTCGATAGCCATACGCTCACGACGACGGAAGACCGCTTCGCCGTGCTCGGCAAACATATCCGTGATGCGCTGGCGGAAGCGCGTCTCGACGAAGACATCCGTATCGATGAAGCGTCGCCCGAGAGCTTCGGCCAAATGTCGCCCGATGGTACTCTTACCCGAGCCCATGAAGCCGACGAGGAAGATGGGGGCGTGCATACTACTTCTTGTCGGGGTAAGCGATGCGCGCGTGGTACATCGTCTTGAGCTTGAGGTAGAAGACTTCCTTGATCTCCTGTATATCGTGGAAGGTGAGCGGCGTATCGTTCAGTAGCCCTTCGGCGACGATGCCATCGACGATCTTCGCGATGAGATTGCGGATACCCTCCTCGGTATACTCACTGAGACTGCGGCTGGCGGCCTCTACACTATCGGCAAGCATGAGGATCCCCTGCTCCTTGGTGTAGGGGTTAGGCCCTGGATAGGTGAAGGGCTCTGGGTCGACAACCTCGTCGGGATGCTCGTTCGAATACGAATTATAGAAGTAGCGTGTGGTGCTGCGCCCGTGGTGCGTGCGGATGAACTCAATGACGGGGTCGGGCAGACCGTGCTTCTGCGCGAGCGTGATCCCGTCGAGGACGTGGCGGATGATGGCGCGCGCACTCTCGTGGTAGGTGAGGTACTTGTGCGGGTTGTTCGTAGCCGAATTCTCCGTGAAGAACTCGGGGTGAAGCATCTTCCCGATATCGTGGTAGAGTGCACCTGTACGAATGAGCTGCGCATCTGCCCCGACCTTCGTAGCGGCAGCCGTAGCAAGGATAGAGACTTGGTACGAGTGCTGGAAGGTCCCTGGTGCGATCTCCGAGAGCTCCTGCAGCAGGGGCATATTCGTATCACTCAGCTCAACAAGGCGAACGCTCGACACATAGCCAAAGATGCGCTCGACGATGAAGGCGAAGATATAGAGAACATCAGGAAGATAAGGTTCACCCCATAGTAGAAGAGCTGGATCCAGTAGCCGCGCGTGATAGCTCCCTCATGCCCCCACTCGACGATCATCGAGGTGCCGATATAGACGAGGAAGACGATGAAGGCGGCGCGTATGATCTGCCCGCGTGACGTCAAGCTCTGCAGCGAGAAGAGCGCTGTGAAGCCCGCCGAGAGCTGGATAAAGATAAAGGACAGCGACTCCGAAGGTACGAAGTATGCCGAAGCCAGGATCGTGAAGAGGTAGGTATTCAGTGCCAGATGGCTCCCGAAGAACGCGCGTAGCAGGATGAGAAGCATCACGTACGGGATCACCTGAATGGGGAAGAGACCTGTGCGAGCCTGCAGCTCCGTCAGCGCTACGAAGGCAAAGACGAGCGCAAGAAGCAGCACCAGATTGCGAGGCTGTCGGAGGAAGGGCTGGCAGAAGAGCAGGATATAGATACCGAGGATCGAGAAGAGCAACAGCATATAGAGGAAGAGCTCGCCGTTGAAGATCGAAGCAGTATCCCCTCCGAGGCGATTCACCTGCTCAATATTGTAGGAAGTGAGGATATTATAGATATGCGGCGTGACGATCTCCCCGCGGTCGATGATACGCTCACCCTGCTGCACCATCCCCGTCGAGGTCGAGAGGCTGGCGAGCGCATCATCCAGCACCTTCTCCGAATACTCCTTATCGTAGCGCACATTGTCCTCGAGGTAAGAGGCGACACTGAGCTTCTGTAGCTCCGAGCGCTGCAGCCCCGCCTTCTCGGCGTGGGCGAAGATCATATCATAGACCTCCTTCAGGCTATAGAACTGCGTGATAGGCGTACGCGCCAGCACGTTGTCCGCACCAAGGAGGTTGATCTCCAGATGTCCCTCATCCTTGAGCGAAGAGAGCGCCGTGGCCTGTACCATCCCTCGGGTATAGAACTGACGTAGCTCTTCCTTGAGGAAGTTGTAGTACTCACGTGGCAGCGTCTTGCTGAAGTTCTGCTCGTAGTCGTCATGTAGCTGGTTGAGCTTGCGTGGCAGGAGCTCCGCATTGTACGTGTACACGGGTAGCGTCTCCTGACGGATGCTGTCCTGCTCCATGCGCACCTGCTCTGCCGACTTGTAGATAGGGAAGTCGTACGGAGCGGTGATGAGGTCATACGACCAGGGCTTACCACTGCTGAAGACGTACTGGAAGCTCCTATTACGGGGCGCCAGGAGCATGACCACGAGGGCCAAGAGGAAGAAGGCAAAGAGCACACGGAACGCCTGCCCTTGGACGATCTTTTTGACGAAGAATGAGAACATATCTGCTAAATGGTTGCTTCACACAAAGATAACGAAAAGCACCCGAGAGCACTACGCGACAGCCCTTCGCCCGCCCTCCTGCATCCTCGCGAGAGCTGGCTAAGGGTCAGAAAACGGATTGCCCCCAAGGCACCATACGGCACCTCAAGGGCAAATCCTTAGGATAACTCCGTGGACCTTCACAGGGGCACGAAGCACAAGACACTCGCCACTAGGGCGAGCCACACACTCTATTTTGATACTATTCTGCTGACCAACGGGGGCCCTACGACAAGGTACCCCTCTGCTTAGTCCTCGTCATCACAGTTGCGACCGTAGTCGTTTCCCGCTGGGAGGACACTTAATAATGAAGGCGATGGTGGCGGCAGCGTGGTGTCTCATAGCGTGCATGTGAAGACGTAAGCGGTCTTGTCATAAGCACTGCAAATTGGATGAAACAACAATGAACACGTAGCAGCCTACCCTCCAAATTGGGTAGCCCGTAGGAGGCACATCACTCCAAGCCCTTCTCAATCATACGAAGAAACAAAGAGCATCCGTTGCACTCCACAAGCAAAGGTACCAAATAAAGTCACATCACCAAGCCTCCGATAAAAGAGCCACCCCTCCGATGCGCTCTGCAGCACACCGGAGGGGTGGAAGGGAGGGGCTCAATACACCTTATATAAGGAAGAGACTACCAGCCTCGACGGCGGTTGAAGTCCACAGCTCGGCCCGAGAAGACGCTGTAGACCGTACCTGAGTTATCTCCGATAAAGAAGCCGTTACCATTAGTCCCATTGAAATAGATCATCGACATATCATAGACGACGGCGCGACCTCCTTGAGGGAACTGCTGGATATTGATATTACTTAGGCGAGGGATCACAAACTTCTTAGCCTGAGTCTTATCATACTGATTGCCGACCATAGGATAGTAGGTACCATAGATCGTAGGGAAGACTGGCGTGATCACCCCCAGATCCATAGGATAGACGTAAAGGACATGCATCTTCTCCTGCACCTTGGTACCCCCCATGACTGTCTCACGAAGGGGGTGTATATAGGTCGAATTAGCCGTGCGCGTCAACTTCGGAGCACCACCTGCGGAGAGATCCACCTCTACCTCAGACTCCGAGAAGCGCGAAGGGCCAAAGGTAAAGACCTCCGGAGTAAAGGCATAGTTCGTATTCGTCGCGTAGGTGGGAATGAGGACAAGCACACCGAGGAACTTAAACTGAATCCCAGAGATCACGTCCGAGCTGGTGCTAAGCGCGGTCTTAGGGAAGTACATCGGGAGGTTCTGCATCGCCTCCCCCTCAAGGACAGCAGGGGGAGCCGAGACCGTAACCTTCCCCGTCGTAGCATTGACACTCGTAGCGCCGAGCACACCAGCGACCTCAATAGATGAGCGCGTGACACCCGAGAGAGCTGCAGGGATCTCCGCCTCGATGACGCCACGATAGCGACCACCTACATTCTTAATCTTGATCTGAGCAGCTACAGGGTATGCAGCCGAGCCATGATAGAAAATGAGGGTCACAGGCTCCGTAGCTTCACCGGTAAAGACCGCCTTACTGGTCTCTTTCCTCATAGGGCGCCAGCGCAGATATGGATATTCTCCATAGTTATCGCTGCCCATCTCATCCCGAGGGAGGAAGTCTGAGAGACCTGAGGACACCATCATCGCACGGGCCTTAGAGCCTTCGCCATTATCAAAGCCCACCACGAGCTTGATGCGCTCGCCGGAGGTCGTCGTCACAGAGGCATGCTGGCGAGTAAGGGGAGCATCTTCATTCCCACACGAAGTGAGAGTAAGGGCTAAGAGTAGCTGAGCCGCCAGAAGTAACTTCTTCATCATACACGTCTTCACGTTAGAGAGGGGGCTCATCGACAAGGTCCGTACCCCAGAAGTCATCGACGAACTCGTCGGAGAATAAGGTACTGAAGATCACCAGCAGATCGTGCCCGCCTCCAGTCGTAAGGTCAAATTGTTCGGCACAAGGCGCCTCGTAGGGGAGACGTCCGGCTATTGAAGTAGAAAACTCCATTCCGTATTATTTAAATCAAACCGTTCTTTAATTAGCTCCATCTCACTCCTGGTGCAGGATTTCTCAGGGAACCACACCTCAAAAAGTGGAGAAGCCAAATACAAAGAACGGCAAAAACATTCATATTCGCATATTGATTTCGTATATTAATGTATAAACTCACTGCATATTCCTTAGCAGCATAGCGAGAGACACCGCATCAGAAGGAGGCAGAATGGCGCCACGCTCTAATACCCCCCCCCACAACAAGTCCCATCACCAAGCCACCCCCGATAAAAGAGCCACCCCTCAGATGTGCTCTATCGCACATCTGAGGGGTGGAAAGGGAGGGGCTAATCGCGCCCTTGAGATGGGATACTACCTCCAGCCTCTACCGGGAAATTTGGTCCCTACATCACGTCCAGAGAAGACGGAGTAATCAGTCTTCTGATTATCCCCCTTAAAGGTCCCGATCCCGTTATCGCCATTATAGAAAGCTACCGTCATATCATACACGATAGAGCGAGAGCCCTGGCCAAACTCCTGTACAGCGGGAGCTGGGGGACGAGGAATGACAAACTCCTTCCCACGAGTCTGGTCATACTGGCGACCCACAGTCTTCGGATAATACTGTCCATACAACGTAGGCTGCATAGGCATAGGATATTCAAGACGCATAGGGAAGACGTAGAGAATGTGGACCTTCGGCTCGTCACCGGAGATCACCTCGGTCTTACGGAGAGGATGCACGTAGGTGGAGCTACTCGTACGCGTCAGCTTGGGGGCTCCTCCCTGAGAGAGATCGACCTCTACCTGAGACTCCGTAAAGCGTGCAGGCCCAAAGGTAAAGACATCAGGAGTAAAGACATGATTTGCTACATTTACCACTATAGGATGCTTACTCCATTCGTGCTTGACAGCAACAGGGACTACGACCATGACCCCTAAGAACTGGAAGCGCAGCCCTGGCAGGTGGGTGGAGCTTGCACGAAGAGCAGTCTTTTGGAAGTACATCGGCATCGTCTGCATCTCCTCACCTTCGACGATAGCAGGGGGAGCTGTGACGGTGACTTTCCCCGTCGTGGCATCGACACTTGTCGCACCGAGGACACCAGCGACCTGGATATCCGAGCGTGTGACACCCGAGAGAGCAGCAGGAAGCTCAGCCTCGATATCGCCACGATAATGCCCGTTGACATTCTGGAGCTTGACCTGGCTTTCTACTGGATAGGCCTTGCCGCCGTGGTAGAAGACGAGGGTCACGGGCTCTGTAGCCTCCTGAGAGAAGACGGCCTTTGAGGTCCCCTTGCGGGCAAAGCGATAACGCAGATAATCATAGTCCGACCACGGGTCTCTTTTGCCCTCCAAGTCAGAGCCTCCAGAGGTGACAGTCATTGCACGAGCATTAGACTCCTCCGAAGCGAAGTCCACGGAGAGCGTGATACGCTCCGTCATCGTAGCTCGCTGATGGGTGATGGGGGTATCTTCCTGTCCACACGAAGTGAGACCCAGGCCTAAGAGCAGCTGTGCTACAAGGAATAGTTTCTTCATCATCGTTGTATCCTGACTAGATTGAGTTATCATCAGCGACCTCGTCGGTGATCCAGTTGCTGTCATCGAATTCGTCATCGAAGTTGGCACTGAAGCTCACCAGCAGGCTGGGACTCCCAGCTGCGAGTGCAAAAAGCTCGGCACAAGGTGCTGTATAAGGCAGACGTCCGTCTACCTGACTTCTAATATTCATTCTGTCTTTATTCTTTTATACAAAGTAAAACGTACAGTAAGTGGCTCCTTCATCTCACGTCCGCAGCCTCTTCCAAGGGCAAGCGGGAAGGATGAAAGCGCCAACAAAGAAACGTAAAAATACCCATACTTATGTATAGTTTCCATCTATTATTGTATAAATACACAGCATAGCCATACAAAAAACGGACATCTAAGCTCCCGAAAAAGAAGCACAAAGCACCTCAAGGGAATTGATCATATCCTCATAAAAACATCCACCATCCAGCAGCTATTCAAGCTCCAAATACCCACCGAAAAAATCTCCACCAAGCACCAGAGAAAGTGCAAGCACCCACCGAAAAACCTCTACACCACTACGCCAACTCCCCTATCCACGTACCAAGTCCTTATATCCCCGCACGTAAATCCTAAAGACTACGTACGTAGATCTAAGGACTATGCACGTAGAGCCAACTTTACCTCTACGAGAAGACAATAAATACACGCGAGCGAAGCATAACATCGTCTACACCTCCACAGCTAATTATATAGTAGATGGAGGTATCACCCTATAAAGTAGCGTCCCCGCTGCTGAGCTGTGAGGACGCACAAAAAAGCCCCACCCTGACGAGCCAAGGCTCATCAGGGCGGGGCACTATAGGAGAGGAGCAGGCGGGATGCCTACTTCGTGATCTTCTCGAGCTTGCGCAGGAGCGTCTGGTAGTGCATGCGCAGGCTTTCGCTCTTTGTAGCGGCGAGGGCCTTCTTCAGCAGCTCTTCAGCGCGATACTGCAGGGGCAGATAGAGGTCGCCCGTCATGTTGATCGCAGAGGTGAAGAGGTCAGCAGGCTCACCGTAGCTATTCCCGAAGTTGAGGTAACCGACAGCATCGAGCTTCGTGAGCGGATCATCCGAATGGTCGTGATCCAGCGAGCAGAAGTGCGAGCCACGGAGCTTAGGCAAGAGGGCGATGAACTCCTCATCGCTCATACCTTCGGTACGGACAGGCTCACCAGCCTTGGCAAGGCCCGTAAGCTCAGCGATCGTCAGTGCAGAGCGACCCGTGGTCTTCGCTACAAGATCCTCCGTATAAGAGGTGATGTAGCGGACGTAGAGCTCCTGCAGCTGCTTCTCAGCGGCAGTGAGATCCTCACGGCCAGCCTCGGTCTTCGCAAAGACACGAGCATAGACATCATCGGCATACTCCATAGGAGAGTAAGACGTCGAGTCGAGGTAGTAGCTCAAGCAGAGGTTATTGATATTGCGGATCGCCATAGCACGCGTCATAACACCGACGACGACGTAGGGCGAAGAGCCTCCCAGCTCACCCATCGTAGCCTCGAGCGCATCGTTGCGCAGGCTGTCGATAGAGAGGGCCTGGTCGAGGAGCCACATAGCCGAAGCCTTCTGCTGAGCCTTAGGCACGACCTTGTAGCGAGGGAGGCCAGAGGCTTCACTCGTCTGATAGAGGTAGATACCAGGGACGTTGATGAAGACATTCGACACATAGCGCAGGGCCTGATCGGAGATACCTTCGTAGAGCGTAGCACGGTGCTGAGCTTCCTCGTCGCGTGGGAACCATTCGCCCAGATGAGCGATGATGTACTTGAGGTTCTTCAGCCCGAGGGTGCTGGCAGCTACAGGGTCATTCGACAGGTCTTCCTCGATAGAAGAGGGGTCGTAGCGGTAATCACCGACCTGCTGCACGCCATAGCGGTACTCGGGATCAGCAGCATGCTTCTCGATAAGCTCATTGAGATAGCGAGCTTCCTCGATGGGATTACCCTTGCTGTCGGGGAAGTAGCGATAGGTCCAGTCGACGGCATACTTATCGTACGTACCGACGGTGGGAGGGTCGAGGCTCACAGCACGGTCTTCGGGCTGGGCAACATAGTTGAAGCGCGCATAGTCCATGATCGAAGGCGTCGTACCGTGCACTGTCGTGAAGGAGGGCGAGCGGAGCGAGTCGATAGTGTATGCAGCCGATGCAGCCATGTTGTGCATGAAGCCGAGGGTGTGGCCGATCTCGTGTGCAATGACGTACTTGAGCGACTTGACCATCAGCGTATCGGGGAGCTTCATCGCGCGGACGAGGGGGTCTACCTGAGCCGTCTGGATGAAGCGCCAGTTGTTGTTCAGCTTCGAGACATCACTCCAGACAAGTACCGAGGCATTGATGATCTCACCCGTGCGGGGGTCAGCCCAGCTGGGACCCATAGCGTTCTCCGTAGCGATGGGCACGTAGCGGATACAGTTGTACTTGAGGTTGTCGGGGTCGAAGTTGGGATCATCCGTGGGGAAGTCACGCACCTCGATAGCATCCTTGAAGCCGATAGCCTCGAAGGCCTTGTTCCAGCGCAGCGTCCCCTCCTTCATCGCAGCCTTCCACACTGCGGGGAAGGTATTCTCGACGTAGAAGACGATGGGCTTCTTGGGGCGAACGAGCTGGCCCGCCTTGTGGGCAGCGACATCCGAGGGCTCGAGTCGCCAGCGCTTAGCGAAGCGTACAGCCTCGATCTGCTTAGACTCAGGGTCGTAAGCATTCTTCGAGATGTGGAAGACACCGATACGCGTATCAGCCAGACGGGGCGTCATCGGCTCCTCGGGCAGGCGGAGGATGGTGAAGGTCGCCCCGAGAGTCACGGGGTAGTCCTTCAGCGGGCTCTTGCCCCCACGCGAGGAGTTGAGGGTGATGCGGTAGCTACGGTCGATCTTGATGGAGACATTGTCCTCGAAGGCCTTGATCTCACGGATGTAGCTGAGGCCACTCTGCAGGCTTGACTGCACCTGATAGGAGCCGAGGCTCTTCCCGATCAGCGGGAAGTACTTCTGATCCTGCGTGACGAGCGAGGTGATGTCGAAGACGACGGCGGACTTATCCTTGTTCCACGCCTTGATGGGGAACTTATAGAGGGCGAGGTCCGTGTAGCTGGGAGCGAAGGTCGGACGAAGCTCCTTCTCCAGCTGCTCCGTGAGGTAGGGGTCGGAGTTCACCGCCTCAAGCACGATAGCGCTGTCACGCTGAGCGAAGCGCATGTGCACGGGGTTGGAGTTCTTGAAGCCGACCATCCCGAGCTGAGGATTGGAGATGGAGGAGAGGGTGACGGCGACGAGGATTTCCTTGCCGATGGTCTTGACAGGGAGCTCGACGTAGAGCTTATTGTCCGTCTTGTGCAGGGTGAGGAAGTCGCCCTTAGCCGAGACGATGGCCTTGTCGGTGAGGATCTTCTCGTAGGCACTCTTCTCGGGTGCCTTCTCCGTCTTGGGCTTCTTCTTCCGCTTGAGGAAGTCGAAGATCCCCGCATGAGCCGTAGCAGGAGCCAGCGTGAGGGTCGCTACGGAGAGGAGGAGTGCTATCTTTCTATTGATCATCTTCGGGTAGTCTATTTCTTAGCATCGAGGAGCTTCGCGACCTTGAAGGCCAAGGTCTGGTAGTGGGCCTTGAGCGCGCGGTCCGTCGTAGAGGCAGCGCGCTGCTCGAGCAGAGGGCGTACCTTCAGAAGGGCAGCGTACATGTACTGCTCTGACGTATCGAGGGCAGGGACGTTGGCCATAGGATAGATGCTTGCCGAGGGGTCGCCACCACCATAGTTGACGCGGCCAGACTTGAGGGCATCGCTGTAGTCCGTCGTAGAGGTGAGGCTGATGAGCTTGCCACCGACAGAGGCGGGTGCACCGGCGAAGCTGTAGGGCATACCAGGCGTAGCGTTGCGGGGATTGACCGTACCAGCGATAGACTTGTCGATGAAGGCGATCTGCATCAGACGCTCCATGTGGTTGGGGCTCTTGCCAGCGATGGTCGAGGCGAAGGTAGCCTGATAGAGGTCGTCGAAGTATTCGCCGAGGCTGTACGTCTTCGAGTCTACCTGCGAGGCGATGATGATACGTGAGCGCAGGTCATAGATATCCTTGATGAGGTACTCGAGGAGCTGATCATAGTAGCTCACGTCGATGAAGCCCTTACGCTCGAAGTTGCGGTCAGCCTTGCCCTGGAAGTCCTTAGCCTGACGAAGGAGCCATTGGAAGGCTTCGCGCTGCTTAGCCTTAGGCACGACCTGATAGCGGGGCAGGCTCGTCGAGAGGCGGCTCTCCTGACAGACGACACCACCGACGAGGCTCATAGCATTCTTGAGCTGGAGGTAGTAGCCCTGTACGATAGCCAGATAGAGGCTCTTCTTCTTGCGGCTGTCGGGGTCGTTGGTGATCCACTTAGAGAGGTTCGGCTGGATGAAGGCAAGGTTCTTCATCGTGAGCTCAGCCGTCTTGATAGGATCGTTACCGAGGTCTTCGGTGCGGACGGTGGGGTCGACAGCGTAGCGCTGCTCAGGAGCATAGCGGAGGTAAGGCTCACGAGCACGCTTGTCAACGCGGCTCAGCAGTTCCTTAGCCTCAGCAGCGGGATCACCCTTGAGGTCGAAGTAGCGGTAGCCCCAGTCGATAGCGAAGAGGTCGTAGACACCGAGCTGGTCGTTGATGAGGCGTACCCCCTTGTCAGAGGGCTGAGCGAGGTAGTTGTAGGTCACACCGTCGAGGATAGAGGGTGCGAGCCCCGATTCCTTCGTGAACTTAGCCGAGCGGAGCTGGTCCGTGGTGTAGGATGCCGAAGCAGCGTAGTTGTGCAGCAGACCGAGGACGCTCCCCATCTCCTGCGTGACGAGCTGCGAGAGCGACTCTTCGAAGAGGGCCTGTGGCAGACGAGACGAGCGCACCTGTGGGTCGACAGCAGCCGTACCGATGAAGCGCTGCTTGTGCATGAGCGCCTCTACATTATTATAGATCATGAGGTTCCCGCTGAAGATCTCACCCGTGCGGGGATCCGCCCAGTTGGACGAAGCTATCGTCTCCTGGCTATTGGGGATGTAGCGGATGCAAGAGTACTCGAGGTTGTCGGGGTCGAACTGCTTATCGTTCTTGGGGAAGTCGCGTACCTCGATAGCGTTGCGGAAGCCAGCGGCTTCGAAGGCCTTGTTCCAGCGAAGGACACCCTCACGGATGGGGCGCTGCCAGCTGGCGGGGAAGGCGCTATCCAGGTAGAAGACAATTTTCTTCTCAGGCTCAGTGAGCTGACCCTTAGCGTAGGCCTTCTTATCCTTGGGGACGAGCTGCCAGCGGTGTGCCAGATAGACGGGCTCACTCTGGTCGAGGTAGTCGGGGAAGGAGACCTTGCGCGTCGTCTGATAGCCTACGCGGGCATCAGCGAAGCGGGGGATGGCGTTGGAGGCTTCTACGGGGAGGATCGTATAAGTCACCTCAGCCGTCAGAGGCATGTCCTTAGCCACGGTGAGCACACCCATGAGCGAAGCGTTGACGGAGAAGTTCATCTCGACGCGGACGCTGGCGTTGGAATCGAAGGACTTCAGCCCCCTGACGAAGGTCAGGCTGCTATTGCGCGAAGAGGTGATCTTGAAGGGACCCTGCTGCGAGGGGACGATCTCGAAGAAGGGGCTGGACTCCGTGACGAGCGAATTGATCTTCAGGACGACAGCGGAGCTATCAGCCTTGTACACCTCGGGGGTGAAGGACTCTACCGACTGGTCACGGTAGTTCAGCTCGAGTGCCTTCTGCAGCTCGGGCGAAGCGTCACGGCGATAGACGATGGAGTTGGGTACCTTCATGACGATGGCGCTGTCCTGCTTCTCGAAGCGGAAGACGATAGGAGCGGAGTTCATCGAGCCGACAGCCAGATAATCGGGGTCGGTGGTCGAGGTGACCTTGGCACCCATCATCAGCTCTTTGCCGAGGTACTTCGTGGGGAGCTCGAGGTAGACGCTACCATCGATCTTGTGGAGGGTAACGAACTTCCCGCGGGCGGTCTCGACCTTCTTGTCCTTGAAGAACTTCGTGTACTTGTCTTCTTCTTTCTTCTCCTTCTTGGTGTCGTCACCGAAGGCGCGCGAAGAGAGAGCTGAGGGGGCCGCAGCGAGGCCCAGAGATCCTGCAGAGATGGCAGTAACCACGAGCAGGCATCGGATACAACTCTTGTGCATGGATGGGGATTATAGTGTGATACTTGATTCAGTGGTGGGTGAGGCAGAGGCGCCTCCTACTCCTTCGGTACGCCCTTCTCTCGGCTAAGCCGCAAAGGACGACCGAAGCCCCGTAGCTATCTCCGTGAGGGAGAAAGCAACTGGGGCGATGGAGGAGCGAGCCTCCTCCCCGCGGAGTATGGTGCGGAGAGGAGGCATGATGTTAGTTGTTGAACTGACGGTAGACGATCTGCTTGATCTTACCCGTGATACCTTCCTCAGACTTGAGGAGGACGGGGGTAATGCCCGCTACATTGTAGCTGTAGATCGAGCCGACAAGACCCGTGCCTGTGCCGTTAGCCCCGATGAAGAGGCGGTTGTCCGACGTCAGAGCCATCGAAGCAATCGTCTGCCCTGCGGGGAGGGAGATCCAAGCTGGGTGGGTCGTCGCCGTGGCGTTCGCCATATTGTAGAAGTACACCTTGTCCGCAGTCGCTACGAGTGCTGCCGTACCACCGAGGTTAGGCTGCAGGTGCGTAGGCGTGCCTTCGGTGAACTCGACCATAGAGACCGTAGCACCATCGACAGTCTGCGACTGAGTGAAGTCCCCAGCCGTGAGGCGAGCGACGAAGTACTTGCTATCCGAGTTGCGCTTGAGCAGCAGCAGGGTATAGTAATTAGAATAGCTCCCTTCACCCGCACTCTTCATATCAATGAGCGTCATGCCCTCGAAGGGGTTCGTCTCCTCAGGAGCACCACCGGGGACAGCACTCGCAGTAAAGGTACGCACCTTCTTCACTGAGACGCTTGATCCAAGGGTCATATACAGCAGGTTACTTCCCGCATTGTCGAAGAAAGCCATCCCCTCACTGACACGTGTACCCGTCAAGGCACGCCAGTTCACGATAGCCGAGGCGAGCGAATAGCCTGGAGCTACGCGTGAGAGACGGGTATCCTGCCTCTTGGCTGGGACAGTAGCCGTCTTCTCCATCTCCCAGACGTTAGTCCCCGAGATGAAGTACTCCTTGACCGTAGCCTGATTGCCACTGGCGTGGCTGAAATCTACGGGGTTCGTGAAAGAGATACGAGGCGTGAGGACCTTCAGCGAGTCAGCCGACACACGATAGTAGCGCGTGGGGAGACCCAAGCTAATCCCGAGGTAACCACGAGAGGCACCAGAACCAGGGACATAGCGATAGATCACCATTGACTGGGGATCCCCCGTCATATCGATGGTGGGGTTGCTTCGCCCGAAGGCATCGAGGTCAAAGGCATCCGTCTTCTCCCCGCCAGGCAGGTAGGAGAGGATGGTCTTCCCTTCGTTGCTCGCCAGGACGTACAGCCCGTCGACATAGCGGTAGGGCACGTCGATAGTGAAGCGGTAGAAGTAGGAGCCGTCAGGCGTGTACATACGCAGACGGGCATCATGCTTACCATAGCTCGTAGGGCTATAGGAGAGGTCCTTCTCCGTAGAGACGACCACGCCATCGACGATCCACTCATAGGAGGGCGTCACAGATGCGCCCGTCGTGATGGTATATGCGGGCGACTTGATCACGGTGACCTCACCGAAGGTAGCCGTCTGCACCGAGGCGATGGGCTCTGCTACCTCGACGACAGCCAGAGGGTGATCGCCATTGACCGAGTGGTCCTTGTAGCAGGAGGAGAAGAGTGAGAGGGCCAGGAGAAGGCCCAGTGACTTATAGATCTTATTCATCTTCATTCGTACTCTGTGAGGTTAGCGATACTGAGCTAAGAGACGGACCAGAACTGCTGGCTTCTCCTCGCCATGCTCATCCATATACTTCTCGAGGCGGAGCAGGAGGGGGTATTGGACATTAGCATCAGACGTGTATAGGGCCTGCTGTACGGGGTCTACCCCATCCTTGGGGAGGCCGTAGGCATTGATAAGCATACGGTACTTCCCTTCACTATACTTCCCGAGGTAGACATCCTGGAGGAAGGCCCACCAGAAGGGGATCTCGAGCTGATTCGTCACGCAGAGGACGACTGTATTGCGCTTATTGACAGCGGTACGCAGGTCAGGTGTGGACGTGAGGCGCAGCGTGATCGTGTCGTACTTCAATACGGGCTCGTCACCAGGCTGCATGTCCGAGAGGGCATCAAGGAGGGTCCGGACACCATCACGGGTGACGATGTACTTCCCGTTCTCCTGCTGCACGGTCGAGATCTTCGAGCGATTGAGCTGCAGGGTGAAGGAGCCCTTGATGGAGTCTGCTGCAATCGTATAGCTATCCTGCAGCGCATCGAACTGCTCACCCGACGTAGCGGTAGAGCGTGACTTATCGAACTCCACCTTATAGCTCAGGGGCGATGAGGAGAGCTTCCCGAGGAGGTTCACATGGAAGGTATAGGGGATCTTCCCATTGTTGTCCTCAAGGAGGGCGAGGTTCTCTACGACGATGGTATCTGCCCCCGAGTTAGGGAAGTAGATCACACGTGACTCATTGTAGTAGCCATCCTTGCTGTACTCTCCGTCGTAGATGTCCGACTTGGAGCAAGCGCTGAGGAGGCCGAGAGCGGCCAGGGCAAGCGAGGCCAGTGAATATCTTCTGTTCATTGTCGTGGGCTTTTACTTGTTACCGTAGGTGAGCTCATCCTGAGGCCAGGGCAGGACAAAGATGCTGGAGCTGGGCTGGATCGTACTGCTCCCAAGGAGATCAAGGAAGGAGGAGTTGAAGTGCTTCAGCGCAGGGAAGATCTGCCCCTCACCTGGCATCTCACGCATATACTCCTTGACAAGCTCCGCCTTGAAGTCCACCTGCGTAGGCAGGTCGCTCGAGGTGAGGGCGTTCAGACCACGGCTCTCGCGCACCTTGTTCAGAGCGGCAAGCGCTGCCGTAGGATCGGAGGAGTAGAGAGCTTCGGCCTGGATGTAGTACATCTCTGGCAGACGGATCAGGGTCAGCCCGCGCTGCGCAGTCGCTGCAGCCGTGGCTTCCTCCGAGCTGGATGCGAAGCGGATGAACTGCTGGTAGGTATCTACATTGCGATAGAAGGCTGCCTGACGATTGTCGATAGCACCCGTAGCTGCCCCCGTGACAGCATAGAGCTGATCGAGGACGCTTCGGCTGTGTGCCTGGACACCCTCGTCGGTACCTGCGACATTCTTCAGGAAGCGAGTAGCGAAGTCATCGAGGAAGCTATTCGAATAGAGCCCGAAGATCAGCTCGCCCGTAGCAGGGAAGCGGCGTACAGACTCGAAGGAGTTACGACCTGCGAGATTGAAGCTCGCCGTATGATCGGTGACCTTCTTAGCGTATTCAGCGGCCTTTGCCGAGTTCCCCATCGCCTGATAGACACGGGCCTTGGTAGCGTAGACCGCATACTTATTGAAGTGTACGGCACGGCGTGACCAGAAGTCCGTAGACTGCGAAAGGTCGAGGCTCACCGTCTCATCGATATCGGAGAGGAGGCGCTCTGCTTCGTCGAGGTCCTTGAGGATATTCTCATAGGTCCCTGCGACGGTGTAGACCGTACGGTTCTTGAGGTTGAAGTCATACGAGTAAGGGATACCGCGTGAGTCCTTACCTCTCTGGTAGTCCTCGGCGAAGAGGCGCACGAGGTCGAAGTGCAGGAAGGCACGCAGACCGAGGGCCTCCCCCTTGAGCTGGGAGAGGTGGCTGCTGCTGAAGGAGGGCGACTCGAGGTTCGCCAGGATATTATTGACGTAGGAAATGACCTGGTACTGACCGAGCCACAGGCTGTAGATCTCAGCCTGCACAGACACGTCCGTGTAGTTGTAAGCGCGGATCTTCACTGAGGTCGAGGTCGCAGCCGTAGAGCCGAACATCTGAGCGAGCTCGTCGACGAAGCCGTTCGTCATGCGCTGCCCGTAGAGGTCAGACTTAGCCATCGTCCCGTAGACACCATAGAAGGCATCGTAGTACCCCTGGAGCGAAGAGAACTGGACTTCCTGCAGGAGGGTACCCTTAGGCTGGACATCGAGGAACTTATTGCACGAAGGCAGAGCTGCAAGGCTCAGCGCTCCGAAGGCTATATATAAAGCTGTCTTCTTCATAAACACACTTCTCATTTAGGGTTAGAAGGAGAGACGCAGAGACATCTCTACGCTGCGAGCAAAGGGATAGTCCAGACCACGCTCACGCTTGACCGTGGAGAGGTAGAAGAGGTCGTTGGCGAGGAGCTCGACGCGTGCTCGGCGCATATGGAGCTTCTTGACCCAAGTAGCCTCGGTCTCATAGGCCAGAGAGAGACTACGCAGCGTGAAGTAGTATTCCTTCTGGATGAAGCGGCTGGTCTGATAGGGGCTCTCCGTAGAGGCAATGTCACGATAGCGGGTGACGTCACCGGCCTGCTTCCAGCGGCTCTCAAGGACGCGACGGTCAGCATTCTGCTTGGCCGTCGTACCCTCTACTCGAGAGGCGAGCGTAGCGTTGTAGACCGTAGCACCGAGGGAGTAGCCGAAGTTCGCATTCAGCGAGAAGCCCTTGTACATCAGGTACGAGGTGAGCGAGCCATAGGCCCAAGGTGACGTATCGCCGAAGACGCGACGGTCATTGGGATCATAGGTGAAGGTATAGGTACCATCACGCTTGATGAAGATCTCCTTACCTGTAGCGGGGTCGATACCAGCCGAGGGGACGACCTTGAGAGCCGTAAGCGACTCACCTTCCTCGTAGAGAGGCAGGGGCGTCGTACCGCGGTTGAGGGAGTCGACACCGAGGTTCTTCTGGTTGAGCGCCTTGAGAGCATCACTCACCTTCTTGACCTTATTGCGGTTGTAGGAGTAGTTCAGCGAGAGCGACCACTGCAGGTCCTTCGTCTGGATGGGGACGACACGCGTCTGGAACTCGATACCATTATTCTCGACCTCCCCTACATTCTGACGGGCGGTGACAGCACCGATCGAGGGAGCGAGAGAGACATCGAGCAGGAGGTTGTCCGTCGTCTTCTGGTAGGCATCGAGGGTGAGGTCCCAGCGATTCTTGAAGAGCGTCAGGTCAAGACCGACATTCTTGCTGAGCGTGCGCTCCCACTTCAGCTCGGGGTTCCCGATAGCCAGGGGCACAGAGCCAGCACCTACGATATAGTTGATACGATTATTATAGGTATAGGTCGTGAGGGCCTGATAGGGGTCGAAGGAGATATTCCCCAGATACCCGATACTCCCACGGAGCTTGAGTAGCTGGATATTCTTATTACCCTCGAAGAACTTCTCATTGTGGATGTTCCAAGCCGTACCGAGTGACCAGAAGGGAGCGAAGCGCTGGTTCTTACCGAACTTCGAGGAGCCCTCATAGCGGTAGACGACGTCCACCGAATAGCGGTTGTCGTAGATGGCGTTCCCGTTGAAGAAGAAGCCGGCAGCCGTGGCGAGCGACTCAGAGCCCGAGGGACGGGCGCTACCCCCATAGCCGAGGGCGAAGTTGGGGTGTCCAAGGACGTCAGAGTAGAAGCCGAGGCTGGTATAGCTACTGTTGTCCGCCGTCGTGGACTCAAGGCTCGAGCCCGCCATCGACGTGACGTAGAGCTTCTCGAAGAAGGTACGGTTGTAGGATACCATCAGCTTACCAAGGAAGCTCAGACCACGACCGAGGTTCTCGGTCATCGAGCCCTTCTTCGTCAGGTCGCTCTCGCCACGGAAGGTGTAGAGAGGGGCGACTTGAAGCTACGCGAGTAGTTATTGCGCGTGGTGAAGGAGAAGTCCCCATCGATACGGAGGTTGCGATCGATCCAGTACTGCGCCGTCGTCGTATTCAGGAAGTCCATGCTCCCAGCGCGGTTGAAGCTACCGAGCGAGGCTTCGTAGAGCGGATTGTCCAGATCATGCTCGAGCTTTGCGAGCAGCTCACCATTCGCATCATAGGGTGACTGGTAGGGATTCTGCTTCGAGAAGTTCGAGAAGGAGCCGTAGCTGGGATCCTGCGACGTGGAGCGGTTCACCGTCAGCGTATTCGAGGCAAAGAACTTACCCTGTCGGTTGTAGGAGAGCTTGAAGGTCCCCGAGAGACGCTCACGTGCGGACTGCATCATGACCCCCGTCTCATTGCCATAGCGGAGTGAGAGGCCGTAGCGCACATACTTGTCCCCCCCGTCGGCACTGACCGTGTGAGAGTGTGAGACACCCGTGCGCAGGGGCTTAGCGAGCCAGTCGGTATTCGTACCGCTCTGGATCATACGCACGACGCGGTCACGACGCTGATCGTTGAAGTGCTGCTGATCGAAGGAAGAGATCATCGTCGACGAAGCAGCCTTGTAGTAGCCAGCCAAGTCCTCATACTGGAGCTTCTGCTGGGGCGTGAGGAGGTGGTAGTCGCTGAGGTCAGGCATCGAGAGACGCAGGGTACCGCTATAGTTCACACGGATAGCCCCTTCGCTGATAGGCTTCGTCGTGATGACGATGACCCCAGCAGCAGCCTTAGCACCATAGAGCGCCGAGGCCGAGGCATCCTTGAGGACGGTGACGCTCTCGATGGTGTTCATATCCATATCATAGATATACTCGACATCCACGATCGCCCCGTCGACGACGAAGAGCGGGAGGTTAGCTGCACCTGAGAAGGTAGCGCGACCACGGAGATTCAGCTCAGGACGTGCGTTGGGGTCCGAGCCAAGGTTATTCTGCTGGACGACCTGCAGACCTGGGACGAAAGCCTCGAGGCCCTGCAGGAGATTCTTCGTACCTACCGAGAGGAGCTGCTCTGACTTGATGGTCGTCTGCGCCCCCGTATAGCTCTTCTTATCCTTCTTCGTGAAGCCGGTGACGACTACCGATTCGATCGTCTGATTGTCAGGCTCGAGGTCGATACGCTGGGGCGTACCACCACGCAGGGTGATGGCCTTAGCCTTGTACCCCATGAAGGTGACGCGTACGCGCTCGGTGGCATTCTTCGTCTTGAACTCGAAGTGCCCCTTACTATCCGTGATGAAGCCGCCAGTCTGACCTAAGATCTGAATGGTGACGAGTGGCATAGGATCGCCATTCTCATCATATACGGTACCGCTGAAGACGTTCAGCGAAGACGTTGGGTTCTGCTGTGTAGCATTACCTCCCGAAGATGTGGCCAAGCTGGGAGAAGCGGCCTGGGCGGTGACGATGGAGCTTAGGAGCCATCCTCCCGCAAGTAACATTGTAACTAATCTCATGCGACCTCGATCGTATTGTTATTCTACTCGTTGTCTTTCGCTCATACCCACCACGCTGGCGCTCTGCCTGAGCACGGGTGGAATGGTGTGCACCTAATACAAAAAGCGCCCCTAAGCCCTTCGTAAGAAGAACTCTGTGTATGTGGATGGCGCAAGGTATAGGTAAATAGGCTCACTATGAGGCTTCATAAAAGTAATACAATATCATTAAACAAGCAAAAAACGCGTGCTCAAATGGACATTTAACTCAAACCCTCACCTCTTCATAGGCAACTTGACACACTTTTCCGCAAAGAGCGAATCTCAAAACACAGATTCACGCGACTCTCCATCTCCCACATTCCTAAAAATCACCCCCTCGAAATCGCCCAACTATACAACTATAGAGGTGCACATACCTCCCTTTCCTAAACCCCACACCACACCCACGACAAAGCCCTTCCCATACCCCTCGCCACAATAGTAGCATGCACGCCCCTGCGAAGCCCCTACGAGAGACTGTTGCGGCAGAGTCTATCTTCTATTTAGAGTGCTAAGACATCGTGCGCCCAGCTCCCCCCCGATATGCCTCGCAGAAGCGAAACGCAAGCCCCTCGCCTTATCGCGAGCATTCCTCTTATCCAGCGGAGGAAAAAGTGTCCTACTCGTGAATAAAAAAGCGCCTTCCCGTAGTGGTATTCTTCTATCTATGCACGTAGTCTTAAAGACCAGGCACGTAAATCCAAATATCCACGTACGTAGATATTAGAGCCACGTACGTAGTCCAAACTTATCTGCTACTCGTCCACAACTTTTATCCCTGCGCGGAGCAACAACCTACACGAAGAGGGAAGAGCAACCAGTACTGGTCACCAATCGAATCAGTACTGGTCAGCATGAGTAACCAGTACTACTCCACGTCGCGACCAGTACTGGTCACTAAGCCGACCAGTACTGGTCGGAATCACCCCTCCGCACAGTCCTATACTACAAGCACTTACAGAGGGAGCATTTCCCTCGCGTGCGTACGATGCGTGCGCACGATATTTATAGAGGTAGAACAACCCACGCCCCACTCACGTTATCCTATAGGTGCTCACACTCTACGCCAGCCCGCTCGACAGGCTTCTCTGAGAGAGATAGAGCCCCGTTTTTCTGCGTCTTATCACGGCTGTTTACTCCAAATGAGCTAACTTTGCGATATAGGTCAGGGACATAGCAAGCACACCCCTCGCCATGCCTCTCTTCGCATTGACTCGTCCTCAAACACCGACGTACGCACGATGCAATACCTTCATTACAAACCTCTAAAATAAAGATGAGTACGACTCCCGCTCAAAGGCCCTCTCTACGACAGCGTCTCTCGGCCTTGCGCCCCAACCCCTCGATGTTGCTCTTCCTGGCGACCATCATCGCCGTAGCTATCGCGAACTCCCCCTGGAGCACCAGCTACGAGGACTTCCTCCGCTACCCCGTCCAGGTCATCATCGGTAGCATTGAGCTCTTCCGCCACATGGGCCACACGATGACCATCAGTCAGGTCGTCAACGATGCCCTGATGGCGATCTTCTTCTTCCTCGTCGGGCTGGAGATCAAGCAAGAGCTCCTCGTCGGCGAACTCTCTTCGCCCAAGAAAGCCATCCTCCCCGTCATCGCTGCCCTCGGAGGTATGCTCTTCCCCGTCCTCTTCTTCCTCGGTGTGACACCCAATCACCCTGAGAGCCTCGGTGCCGCTATCCCCATGGCGACGGATATCGCCTTCGCTCTGGCCGTCTTAGGCTCCCTCGGTGGCCGCGTACCGAAGAGCCTGTACGTCTTCCTCGCCACGCTGGCTGTAGCAGACGACATCGGCGGGATCATCGTCATCGCACTCTTCTATAGCAAGGGCGTATCGCTCCTACCCCTGGGTATTGGTCTCGCGCTCGTCGCCCTTCTTCTCCTCCTCGGTCGCCTGCGCGTCACCGCTCTTGAGCCTTATATCATCGCAGGTATCGCCGTCTGGGCACTCTTCCTGCAGTCGGGCATCCACCCCACGATCGCTGGCGTACTCGTAGCACTCTGCATCCCTGCAGGCTCGAAGGTCCACATCCGCGAGCTCTCACACAAGCTCCGTGAGCTGACGAGCCACCTCTCTACCGAAGCCCGTGAGGCTGAGCGTGCAGTCATCCTCTCGCACGACCAGCTCAAGCGCATCGCCGAGATCAAGGACACCGCAGGGCAGGCTATCAGCCCTGTCCAGACCCTCGAGCATGCACTCAAGCCTCTGGTAGACTACTTCATCCTCCCCCTCTTCGCCTTCGTCAATGCCGGCGTCTCCTTCGGTGACGTCTCCGCCGACATGCTCTTAGGCCTACCTCTGGCTATCTTCCTCGGCCTCTTCCTCGGGAAGACCGTCGGCATCAGCCTCTTCACCTACGTGGCTATCCGTGTGAAGCTCTGTGCTTGGCCCGAAGGCATGAACCTCCCCCGCCTCATCAGCCTCGCCGTCCTCGGCGGTATTGGCTTCACTGTATCGCTCTTCATCGCGAACCTCGCCTACGACGGCCCTGAGATGGCACAGCTCCTCAACGAGGCCAAGCTCGGCATCTTCGCCGGCACGATCATCTCCGGTGTCGTGGGCTACATGCTCCTCAGTCGCTTCCTCCCCAAGAGCGAAGCGAAGTAACCGCCCCAATCTTTAGAGACACGCAACGCACTCAATTATAAACGAGTGTAGTTGCTTCTCTGAAGGTTTACTACTATCTTTGCGTCGCAGAGCCTCTGGATTCACCAGAGTTACTCTCGCGATTTCACAATTCACTTATCCCTATAAACTAATGTTCAAGAAAGTATTCCTTGCTGTCCTCGCTATCGTAGGTAGCATCAGCATCGCTAACGCTCAGGAAGTATTCCACAAGGGTACCACGGCTATCAACGCTGGTGTCGGTCTCGGTTCTTACTACTCTGGCCTCGCTATCCCCCCCCTCTCCGTTAGCCTTGACTACGGTGTCACTGGCAACATGATCAACGGCAACAACGGGTCTATCTCTGTAGGGGGCTTCCTTGGCTACACCGCTACGAAGAAGTTCTACGGTGATGCTGGTGCTTCTATCGCCGTCCTCGGTGCTCGTGGTGCTTTCCACTATCAGTTCGCTCCCAAGCTCGACACCTATGCTGGTATGATGATCTCTTACGACATCATCTCTACGCCTGATAGCTGGGCTAACTATGTCTGGAGCTACGGCAGCCGCGTTGACTGGAGCATCTTCCTCGGTGCTCGCTACTTCTTCACGGAGAAGGTCGGTGCCTTTGCTGAACTCGGCTACGGCTTCTACAACCTGAACCTCGGTGTTACCTTCAAGCTCTAATTGAAGTCCCCGAGCTGTAAGGCTCACAAATAGCAGCGGCTGCGACCTCTCGGAGGTCGCAGCCGCTGCTCTTTTATATGCTATTATAGTACGATGTCTATCGCTTGGGGGCGAAGGCCACAAGGCGCTCGGCCTCGTCGACGATGCGGTCAGCAGCCTCGGGGAGGGCGAGCTTGCGGATCTCTTCGGAGAGCGAAGCACACTGCGCTTCGTCCTGCACGAGGGCGATGGCACGAGGTGTCAGCTCTTCGCGTGCCTTGTCGTCGGGGATGAGGAGCGCTGCCGAGCGCGTCGAGAGCGCCAGCGCATTCTTCGTCTGGTGGTCTTCGGCTACGTTGGGCGAAGGGACGAGGATGGTAGGCTTGCCGAGGAAGCACAGCTCAGAGATCGAGCTGGCACCAGCGCGCGACACCACGACGTCTGCCACGGCATAAGCCAGATCCATACGCTGGATGAAGGCCGACGAGTAGACGGGGAAGTCATACGCCTTCAGCAGCTCCTGCGCCTTGGCTTCGAAGCCCTTACCCGTCTGCCAGATAAGGGCGACGCCGGACTTAGCCCACTCCTCGAGATGCGAGCCGATGCTCTCGTTGATACTCAGAGCACCGAGACTCCCGCCGATGACGACGACGACGCGCTTCGTATCAGCGGGCAAGCCGAAGTGACGCAGCGCTTCTTCGCGCAGCCCGTCCTGCATATATTCGATAGCAGGACGCAGGGGATTCCCCGTCAGCACGATCTTATCCTTCGGGAAGAAGCGCTCCATCTCGGGGTACGCTACGCAGATGCGGTCGGCACGGCGAGCGAGGAACTTATTCGTCACACCGGCATAAGAGTTCTGCTCCTGGATGAGCGTGGGGATGCCGAGGCTCTGTGCAGCCTTCAGCGTAGGTGCGCTGGCATAGCCCCCGACGCCGATGACGATCTCGGGGCGGAAGTCACGGATGATATCGCGTGCCGTGATGAGCGCACGCAGGAAGTCACGGATGACCCCGATATTGCGCCAAGGGCGCTTGCGGTCAAGGCCGCGGATCTTCAGACCGCGGATGGGGAAGCCCGCCTGGGGCACACGCTCCATCTCCATGCGCCCCTCGGCACCGATGAAGAGGATATCGATCTCGGGGTAGCGCCGGCGAAGGGCTTCGGCGATGGATACAGCAGGGAAGATATGCCCCCCTGTACCGCCGCCGCTGATGATAGCTCGCTGGATCATATTTCTATACGTAGTCTTGTGTGTCGGTATCGAGAAGAGGCTCTTCTACGACCTCCTCGGTCGCGGTGACCTCTGTGTACTCCGCCTCCTCCGTATGAGGCTCACGCTTGGGCTTGTCGACACGTGAGGCGCCGATCATGATGCCGAAGGCGATGCTGGTCGCGAGGATCGACGACCCCCCATAGCTGATGAGTGGGAGCGTCTGCCCCGTGGTGATGAGCCCCGAGGCCACGATCATATTCACCAGTGCCTGCAGAGGATAGAGGATACCGAAGCCCTTGATGAGGTTGCTACGGTAGACGTTCGTCTGCTTGCGCGCCTCACGATAGCCGATGAGCATCCACGCAAAGTAGAGCGATGGGATGAAGATCAGCCCGATGAGCCCATACTCCTCGATGATGATGGCGTAGAGGTAGTCGGAGTAAGCCTGCGAGAGGGAGTCACGCATCTTACTATTCCCTGGGCCACGACCGACGAGCTTGGAGTTGGCGATCGCCATACGGCCCATCTGCTCCTGACGGTTCTCGTCGGTGATAGCGAAGCGGTCCTCACGCTCCTTGACGGCGCCATGCAGACGATTGTGCCACGTGACGGCACGACCAGGGAGCATGCTCTCGGGAGCCAAGTAGAGGTAAGCACCACCTAAGACCAGCGCAATGGCACCGATAGCCGTGACGCGGTACATGAAGCGCTTAGGTGCCTTGAGGACCCACGAGTAGAGGTAGAGGAAAGCGAAGATGATGAGGAAGGTCGACAGGTTGCTCAGCAGCACCATGATCGAGAGGATGAAGATACGCCCCCAGTACATCCAGTAGTTGAACTCCTTACGGGGATCTTCCTCCCGATCCTTCCCCGCTACGAATGCCCCCCAGATGACGACATAGACACGGAGGAACTCTGCGGGCTGGATGGTGATGAAGCCGAGGTTGATCCAGCGCTCAGCACCGTTGGTACTCTGCCCGAGTACGAACTGCGCCACGAAGAGCACCAGCATGATCAGCGTCGAGACCCTCGGCAGGGCATAGCGGTAGGCACGCCCCGAGAGTACGCTCATCATGACGGCAGCAAAGACCCCGATGAGGAGCATCGCCGCATGCTTGAGGATGGGGTTGAGCCCACCGACCGAGACGCTCTTGTAGAGCTCGGAGCTCAGCGCGCTCGACACGGTGTAGAGCGAGACCAAGACGAGCACGAAGTAAAGTGCCCACAGGAGGCCGTTGCCCGCGAAGATGCGGCGCAGCCACGAGATCTTCGTATTGGGTAGGGTCTGGGCGTTAGGCATGCTTCTCCTCAGCTTGGATCAGGCCCTGTACCACTTCGCGGAAGCGGTCGCTCGATGGATGTAGCTGGTGAAGAGGTCGAAGCTCGCACAGGCGGGAGAGAGCAGGACGGTGTCGCCTGGCTGAGCCATCTCACGAGCATGGGCGATAGCCTCCTCCATGGAGAGTGCTGAGGCGATCTGAGGCACCTTGCCGTGGAAGCTCTTGTACAGCTTCAGCACGTCGGTCGTGAGGAAGACGAGCCCACGCGCCCCAGAGGTGATGAGCTCGGTGATATCCATGTAGTCATTCCCCTTGTCTTCGCCGCCGAGGATGAGCACGTAGGGCGTGGTCATCGTGCGCAGAGCGTAGTAGGTGGAGCTGACATTGGTGGCCTTGGAGTCATTGATATAGCGCACGCCATCAAGTACCCCGACCTTCTCGAGGCGGTGGGGGACGTTCACGAAGTCGCTGAGCGCACGCCTCAGGACGTCATGCGAGACGCCGAGACGCAGGGCGGCGATCGAGGCGGCCATAGCATTCTGCAGGTTGTGCGGCCCCTGGAGTGCGAGCTGATCGATAGGGAACTCAAAGCTCTTCCCGTCGAAGTGCAAGCGCATCATATTGTCATCCGACTTGTCGGCAGCGGAGCCTACCTGCGGATAGGTCAGGAAGGAGAGCGTCTGCATCGGCATGGGCTGGTGGCTCATGACGTAGCGAGAGACGAACTCATCTTCACCCCAATAGATGAAGGCATCCTCTGCGGTCTGGTTCTGCAGGATGCGCATCTTCGCCATAGCGTACTCCTCGAAGTTGTAGTGATAGCGGTCGAGGTGGTCGGGCGTGATATTCATCAGGAGGGCGATATGCACGCGGAACTTGTACATATCATCCAGCTGGAAGCTACTCAGCTCGACGACGAAGTAGTCGGGCTGCTCGTCGGGGATCACCTGACGGGCGAGGCTGAAGCCCACGTTCCCAGCCAGTGCGGGCTTCATACCCGCCTCGGTGAGGATGTGGTGCAGCCACATAGTCGTCGTGGTCTTCCCATTGCTCCCCGTGATACCGATGACCTTGCCCTTGAGGTAGCGGCCTGCCAGCTCGATCTCGGAGATGACGGGGATGCCACGCTCACGGATAGCCACCATGATGGGCGCCTTCTCGGGGATACCAGGACTCTTGACGATCTCCTCGGCACGCAGGATGAGCTCGGTGGTGTGGCTACCCTCTTCGTAGGGGATGCCATTGGCTTCGAGCTCCTGCTTGTACTTCGGGGCGATATGCCCGTAGTCCGAGACCATGACGGATATACCACGACTCTGGTATAATAGGGCTGCGCCGACACCGCTTTCGCCAGCGCCCAGGACGACGGCCTGGAACTTCTCTTCTATCATCTTATTTGTCTTGCTATGGGGTGCAATGGGAGGTAGGGCAAAGGACCTCTTCACCCTACCTCGCATAGCCTGCTTTAGACTACAATTTTCGTCATTTTCGCCCACATATGCAAGCTGTGTGCGTGCGCACTACGCGCGAGAAGGGGCGCTACACCTTCACTCGGAGGGGGCAAATAGTCGCTTTTTCTCCCCCACCCTCCCCCACAATGCGAAGAAAGGAATAGCATTGCCCGCCCCATGCGACATTTAGACAAGCACAAAGTATCACATATATCCCCTACCTTTACGCCCATAAGTACAGCCCCAGATACATCAGCAAGACAGCATGCAGCTACACGAGTGGACGATCAATGATTTCAAGGGAGATCCTGGCATAGACTACTGCCATGACAAGTTCCTCTTTGCCCATAGCCTGCACACGCTCCCCGAGCGGATGATAGGGGCTCGCATGCACTTCGGCATGGCGATCTACTGCCGTCAGGGGACGATACAGATCGCCATTGACGGCCGGCAGTATCGCCTTGAGCAAGGGCAGAGGCTTAGCTACCAAGAGGGCTCTCTCATCGAGGAATGCCTCGCCTCGAGCGACGCCGATCTGGTCCTCATGGGACTCTCATGGGAGCTCATCGGGGCGACCGAAGCGCTGAATACCGTGGTATGGAGCATCGCAGACTATGTGCGCAGGTCGCCCATCTACACGCTGAGCGAGGATGCGATAGAGCTCAGCAAGATCTACCACCAGCAGATCCACACCCTCTGCCACTCGGCCAATCCCCTCTTCCGTGACGAACTCCTGCACATCCATATCCAGGCACTCCTCTACTCCTTCATCCGTGAGGTCAGCGAAGAGATCCGCCAAGCGACCCCGCAAGACCTGACCCGTGCCAGCCAGCAGGCACGTCTCTTCTTCGACCTGCTGGGCATGCAACGCGGGCGCATACGCTCCGTCTCGGAGGTTGCTACCCTGATGAACCTCACGCCGAAGTACCTTTCACGCATCATCAAGGAGCAAACGGGAGAGACACCCATCCACTTCATCCATCAGTACATGATGCGCGCCATCACGCAGGAGCTACGCTACTCAAGCAAGACAGCTAAGGAGATTTCCTTCCAGCAGGGCTTCTCGAGCCTTGCCTTCTTCGGCAAGTTCGTCAAGCAGCAGACGGGCCTCACGCCCACCGAGTACCGCAAGAAGCTCCAGACAGGCGAAGGTGCGACACCGAGCTAAGCCACGACACACCTGCCCGCCCCAGCGCAGCATCCCTCTTCCCCGCCATAGTCCGAGCCCCTCGCCTATCGCGGGGATTTTTCTCATCCAGCGGGAGGAAAAGCCTCCTCCTCCACGAAAAGAAAGCCCCTTCCTCTGCGGCATTTCCTCTGTCCACGCACGTAGTCCTAAGGACTCGGCACGTAATCTCTATGATCCACGCACGCAGATTTTAGATCCAGGCACGTGGACAAAGCTTTTCTACTACTCGTCCGCGACTTTGCCTCGCACCTCGAGGACGTTATTCCACGACTCTTTATACCTTCTTCTTGACAGACTTCGAGTGATCAAACTTATGGAAGTAAAAAGCAAACCTTAACAAGGAGTCATCCTCCCGCATCGCAGTAAGAAACTCTTACATAGTCAGCCCCCCCAGAGGCACGGGGGCTTTTCCTTATCTTTGTAATCTAACAGCTATTTAATCGTATAGGAAGAAAACCTACTTTTTACTCGACATGCAGCGCTTGAACTTCCGCCCCATGCTCATCGATAGCCTCAAGGGCTACACGCGACAGGGCCTCACGCGAGACCTCTTAGCGGGGCTCATCGTGGGGATCGTCGCCCTACCTATGGCCATCGCCTTCGCTATCGCCAGCGGGGTATCACCCGAAGTGGGGCTCGTGACCGCCGTCCTCGGGGGGCTCATCGTCTCGGCTCTCGGGGGTAGCTCCGTGCAGATCGGGGGGCCTACGGGCGCCTTCATCATCATCGTCCTCGGCATCATCGGCGAGTACGGTCAGGGCGGACTACTCATCGCCACGCTGATGGCGGGTATCCTCCTCCTGCTGATGGGCGCACTGAAGCTCGGATCGCTCATCAAGTTCATCCCCTATCCGATTATCTTAGGCTTCACAGCAGGTATCGCTGTGACGATCTTCACCACGCAGGTCAATGACCTCCTCGGCCTCGGGCTGACGGGTCTACCGAAGGAGTTTGTACCGAAGTGGGGCATCCTCCTCTCCTCGCTCGGCTCCGTCCACCTGCCTACGCTCGCCATCGGTCTGGGGAGCATCCTCCTCATCCAGCTCACCCCACGCCTGACGAAGGTCGTCCCTGGCTCCCTCGTCGCCATCATCGTGATGACCATCGTCTGCTACCTCCTCAAGGAGTATGCAGGCGTCACGGGCCTCGACACCATCGGCGACCGCTACACGATCTCCTCGAAGATCCCCGACCTCGTCGTGCCCGAGCTGAGCTGGGCGACGATGCAGCATCTCATCGGCCCCGCCTTCACCATCGCCCTCCTCGGCGCTATCGAGTCCCTCCTCTCAGCCAGCGTCGCTGACGGGGTCATCGGTGAGCGTCACCGCTCGAATACCGAGCTGATGGCCCAGGGGGTAGCCAATATCATCGTGCCCTTCTTCGGTGGGATCCCCGTCACGGGAGCTATCGCCCGCACGATGACCAACATCAACAACGGCGCCCGCACGCCCATCGCAGGCATCACCCACGCTCTGGTCCTCCTCTTGATCTTCCTCTTCCTCATGCCCCTGATGGCCTACATCCCTATGGCCTGCCTCTCGGGGGTGCTCGTCGTCATCTCGTACAACATGAGCGGATGGCGCTCGGTACGCGCTTCGCTGCGTGGCCCGAAGAGCGATATAGCAGTGCTCGCCGTCACCTTCTTCCTCACGGTACTCTTCGACCTCACCATAGCTATTGAGCTGGGTCTTCTGCTCTCCATGCTCCTCTTCATGCGCCGTATCATCGAGTCCACGCGCATCGTCGTCTCCCGCGACAAGCTCCACGTGCACAGCTCCGAGGATGACGGCCAGCTCGCAGGTCGTGAGGAAGCCCTCGACCTACCAAAGGGTGTCGAGGTCTACGAGATCGAAGGACCCTTCTTCTTCGGTATCGCTAACCGCTTCGAGGAGATCGTCCTCGCCACCAAGGCGCGCCCGAAGGTGCGCATCCTGCGTATGCGTCAGGTGCCCTTCATGGACTCTACGGCCGTGCGTAACCTCCGCATTCTCATCGAGACCTCAAAGGGCGAGGGCATCCAGCTCGTCCTCTCGGGCGTGCGCCCCAGCGTCCATGAGACCCTGCGTGCCACAGGTATCGCCGACCTCATCGGTGACTCCTACATCTGCCCCAATATCCACGAGGCCCTCACGACGGCCTCCCAATACATAGCCCAGATAAGCGAATGAAAATAGGTACGGTCGATCTCGGGGAGCGCCCTCTACTGCTGGCCCCCATGGAGGATGTGACGGATGCCGCCTTCCGTCTCCTCTGTCGCCGCTTCGGTGCAGACATGGTCTACACCGAGTTCCTCAGTGCTGACGCCCTCATCCGTCAGGTCGCTGGCACGACGCGCAAGCTCGAGATCAGCGCCGAAGAGCGCCCCGTAGCCATCCAGATCTACGGCCGTGAGGTCGAGCCTATGGTCGAGGCCGCCCGCATCGCCGAGGCCGCTGGCCCCGAGGTGCTGGACCTGAACTTCGGCTGCCCCGTCAAGCGTGTCGCTGGCAAGGGCGCAGGTAGCGGTATGCTTCGCTGCCCCGACGTCATGCTCCGCATCGTCAGCGAGGTCGTCAAGGCCGTGAAGATCCCCGTCACCGTAAAGACCCGCCTCGGCTGGGACAACGATAGTAAGATCATCGTCGAGCTCGCCGAAGCCCTCCAGGACGTGGGCATCCAAGCCCTCACCATCCACGGCCGTACCCGCGCCCAGATGTACACCGGCTCTGCCGACTGGACGCTCATCGGCAAGGTGAAGGAGAACCCACGCATGCACATCCCTATCATCGGCAATGGTGACATCACCACGGGCGAAGAGGTGAAGCGTGCCTTCGACACCTACGGCGTCGATGCCGTGATGGTCGGGCGTGCCACCATCGGCCAGCCCTGGATCTTCGAGGAGATGAAGCACTACCTCCAGACGGGCGAGCCTGCTCCCCGCCACCCGAAGGCCTTCTACGTCGACGTACTCCGTCAGCTCGTCGACAACAACATCCGCAAGCTCGACGAGCGCCGTGGCATCCTCCACAGCCGTCGCCATATAGCCGCCAGCCCTATCTTCAAGGGTATCGATAACTTCCGCCCCGTACGCATCGCCATGCTCAAGGCTGCCACACGCGAAGAGCTCTTCGCCGAGGTCGCCCGCGCTGAGGAGATGCTCCTCGCCACCGGTGAGCACTGGGACGGCCCCACTCTCTAATAGCCCCATCTATCACATACCTCACACGGCAGACAATGAATAAGACGAAGCTCCGCCTCTCCCTCCTTCTCCTCGGCTCCATCGCTCTCGGCTCCTGCTCCCGCAGCGGAGGCAATGAGTTCACCGCCGAAGGCACCATCACCGATGCCGCAGGCAAGACGCTCTACCTCGAGACGACCGACACCGACGAACCTCAGCTCATCGACTCCGTGACCCTCGACGAGAAGGGTCGCTTCCGCTTCCGTCGCGAGGCACATAGCTATCCCGCCTTCTACCGCCTGCGCCTCGGGGAGAGCTTCATCCCCTTCGCAGCCGACTCCGTCACGCACCTCACCCTCTCCGCCTCGGGCAAGGACCTCTTCTCGACCTACAAGATTGAGTCGGGCGACGAGGCCAATAAGCAGATCCGTGAGATCAGTCAGCTGCGCACCGCCACTGACAAGGCTATCGAGGCGATCCTCACACAGCTCAATAATGGCACCCTCGACCGTGGCGTAGCTCTAGCACGTATCGACTCGCTCTCCACACAGCTGAAGAATACCCTCACGAGCAAGTATATCTTCAAAGACCCCAAGGGCGCTGCCGCCTACTATGCCCTCTTCCAGAGCTACCTCGGCGGGACGTACTTCTCCATCGACCATCCTGGTGATGACCGCGCCTTCTCCGCTGTCGCCACGGCCTACGATGCCTTCCACCCCAATGCCCCCTACACACCGCTCCTGAAGCAGGCGGCCCTGCGCTCCATCGCTATGGCACGTGCCCGTCAGCGTGAGGCCAATCCCGACACGACGATGACGGCTGCCCCTGTGGAGGTCGTCGCCTTCCCCGAGATCCGCCTGCGTGACCAGAAGGGGCAGATGCGCTCCCTGAACTCTGAGTCGCTAAGGGCTACCCCGTCCTCGTCTGCTTCACCGCCTACGCTGGCGACTGGTCGCCCGCCCTCGTCGCCGAGCTGCGCACCCTGCAGTCCGCCCACCCCGAGCTCATCATCTTCGAAGTCTCCGAAGACCAAGACGCCTATCTGTGGAAGAATGCTTCACGTGCTCTACCCTGGATCTGCGTCCAAGACCTCGACCATACCGCAGCCCAGGCCTACAATGCCCAGAGCCTACCATCCTTTTACGCTATCCGTGGCACCGAGCTGAAGCGTCTCGCTGAGCCCGCCGATATCTTCCGCTAATCCGACATCCCTTTCCATATGAGTAAGCATTCAGTAGCCCACTACCAGCGGCTCAATGGCCGACGCTCCTTCTCCTCGCCCCACCGCAGTCGTGGCCGAGGCACGCGCATCTTCGTCATCCTGATCCTCATCATCGTAGCCGCAGCAGCCCTCGCTGGTGGCTACCTCTATACCACGCCTGCAGGTCGCCCCGTCACCGACACGACCTACCTCCTCGTAGCCCCAGGGAGCAAGTACTCCGAGCTACGTGAGCAGATGCAGAAGAAGCTCTGGCTTCGCTTCCCCCCGTGTCTTCGACCGCCTTGCAGCAGTGCAGGGTCTTAGCGAGACGGGCGACGCGCTGCGCCCAGGTCGCTACGCCGTCCTCCGCACCACGACGATGCAGGAGCTCATCACCCTCCTCAAGGAAGGGAAGGACAGCCCGCTGAAGCTCACACCACCCTCCGTACGCAAGGACTCCGAGCTCGTGGACTTCCTCGCCCAGCACCTCTGGGTGAAGGCCGACACGCTCCGCACGCTCCTCGCTGACTCCGCCCTCATGGCGCACTATGGCACGAAGCCTGGTGCCTTCTACTCCACGGTCATCCGCGAGCCCCACACCCTGCGTTGGGCTGCCTCAGGGCGCGAAGTCCTCGACAGCCTCCACGCCCACTACCAGATCTTCTGGAAGGGTAAGCGCACCGAGGAGGCGGAGCGCCTCGGGCTGAATCCCCTCGAGGTGACGACACTCGCCTCTATCGTCGAGAGCGAATCAGGCAAGCGCGATGAGTACCGCCGTATCGCCGGGCTCTACCTCAACCGCCTGCGCAAGGAGATGCGCCTGCAGTCTGACCCTACGGTCAAGTACGCCCTCGGCAACTTCGACCTCAAGCGCATCCGTGGTGAGCACCTCATGGTGAACTCCCCCTACAATACCTACAAGGTCACGGGCCTGCCCCCGACGCCTATCGTCCAGCCCCGCACGAGCACCATCGACAGCGTCCTCGCTGCCGAGAGCCACGACTACCTCTATATGTGTGCTAAGGAGGACTTCTCAGGCTACCACAACTTCGCCTCCTCCTTCGCCGTACACATGCTGAATGCTAAGCGCTACCAGCAAGCCCTCAACGACCGAGGCATCCAATGAACCAGCCCCAGCAACAGACTTCTCCCGAGGCGTGGACCGAGCGTACCCGCCTCCTCTTCGGTGACGAGCGTGTGAGCGAGCTCGCCCAGTGTCACGTCCTCATCGTCGGTCTCGGCGGTGTCGGTGGCTTCGCTGCCGAGCTCATCGCCCGCGCAGGTATCGGCCGTATGACCATCGTCGACGCCGACATCGTGCAGCCCTCGAATATCAATCGCCAGCTCGTAGCCACCACCGAGACCATCGGCGAGGCGAAAGCCAGCGTCCTGGCGGCGCGCCTTCGCACCATCAACCCCCACATCCAGCTGGAGGTCATCGAGGCCTTCCTCAAGGATGAGAACATGATCGAGCTCCTCGACCGTCACCGCTACGACTACGTCATCGACGCCATCGACTCGCTGAGCCCGAAGGTGCACCTCATCGCTAAGTCCATGGAGCGCGGCCTGCCGATCATCAGCTCCATGGGTGCAGGCGCCAAGAGCGACCCGACGCAGATCCACCAGGCCGACCTAAATAAGAGCTACAACTGTACGCTGGCACGTGCCCTGCGCAAGCGCCTGCGTAAGTTCGGCATCCGCAAGGGACTCCCCGTGGTCTTCTCCACAGAGCTCCCAGACTCCGACGCCGTCAAGGAGATCGAGGGCGAGCAGTGCAAGCGCTCTACCGCTGGCACCGTCTCCTATATGCCCGCGCTCTTCGGCTGTCATCTGGCGGCCTACGTCATCCAGCATATCCAGCATCACCCCACCACTGAGCCTACCAGCCTATGATCATCGAGGCTACCCATATCCATAAGAGCTTCGGCTCACTCGAGGTCCTCAAGGGCATCGACCTCACCGTCGCACCCCGAGAGATCATCTCCATCGTCGGAGCCAGCGGCGCAGGGAAGACGACCCTACTCCAGATCCTCGGCACACTCGAAGCCCCTGCCGAAGGTGCTTCGCTGAAGATCTGCGGGGAGGAAGTCACCCGCCTCAGCGCCCGCCGTCAAGCCGAGCTCCGCAATCGCCAGATAGGCTTCATCTTCCAGGCGCACCAGCTCCTACCGGAGTTCACTGCACTGGAGAACGTCATGCTCCCCGCACTCATCGCCGGAGAGTCCCGCTCGAAGGCACGTGAGCGAGCCTTTGGACTCCTCGAGCGTCTCGGCCTTGCGGAGCGTGCCTCGCACAAGCCTGCCGAGCTATCGGGCGGTGAGAGCCAGCGTGTCGCCGTAGCCCGTGCCCTCATCAATTCGCCTGCGGTCATCTTCGCCGACGAACCATCGGGGAGCCTTGACACGGCGAATAAGCAGAGCCTTCACCAGCTCTTCTTCGATCTGCGCGACGAACTCGGCCAGACCTTCGTCATCGTCACTCACGACCCCGACTTCGCCGCCCAAGCCGACCGCATGATCGTGCTACGCGACGGCCGTATCGAGGCCATACACACCCGCACCGAAGCCCCCACCGAGGAGCACGTCGGCTAAGCCACCCCCAGCGATGCGTCAGAGGAAGACCACCACGAGCCGCAGTGAGCGCCTATTCTTACTCATCCTCTCGCTCATCACCCTCTCGGGGCTGGCACTCTATGCCTTCGCCCCGCACAGCTCGCCCGCCCCACAGCCTATGCAGGCGACCGAAGCGGAGAGCAAGGCCCAGAGCACCGCACCCGAAGGACAGCAGCCCCACCGCGATAGCCTCATACGTGACCCGCACTATGTAGGCCCGCCAGCAGGAGCTACAGCACGAGGGGAGAAGTTCGCCCACTACGTCAGCCTTGACCTCAACCGCATCGACTCGCTGACGCTCCTGCGTGTCCCAGGCATCGGCCCTGCCTATGCCCATCGCATCCTCGCTCTACGTGAGCGCCTCGGTGGCTACTACACCGTCTTGCAGCTGCAGGAGGTCTACGGCATGGATGAGGATAAGTTCCTCGCCCTGCGCCCATGGTTCGTCATCAAGACACCGCCGAAGCGCTTCGCCCTCCCCCAGCTCCGTGCCGACTCCCTCCCCTGGCATCCCTACCTCTCCCGAGAGCAGAGTGTCACCCTACGCAAGCTCATCCTGCGCCACGGCAAGCGTCTTAGCTGGGCAGTCCTGCGCTCTGCGGGGCCTTTCTCCCGCGAGGATAGCATTCGCCTCAGCCCCTACTTCGTAGACGGCACGGCAGCACACACCACAGATAGTATTCCTAATCAACCATAAACCCTATGTATCCAATCAGTCGTCTGCGTCGCCTACGCATGACACCCAACCTCCGTGCGCTCGTTCGTGAGACCGCTCTCGAGCCCGCAGACTTCATCGCTCCCCTCTTCGTCGTCCACGGCAGTGGCATCCGCGAGGAGATCAAGACCATGCCTGGGCAGTACCGCCTCTCGGTCGATGAGCTCGTCAAGGAGTGCGAAGGCCTCTACAGTGTAGGCGTACTCTCGGTGATGCTCTTCGGTATCCCCGAGCACAAGGACCACACCGGTAGCGAAGCTTATTCACACAACGGCATCGTACAGCAGGGTATCCGTGCCCTCAAGGCCGCCCTGCCCGACCTCATCGTCATCGCAGATATCTGTATGTGCGAATACACCGACCACGGCCACTGCGGTATCCTCCACGACCACTATACCGTGGACAATGACGCTACCCTGCCCTACCTCTGCCGTCAGGCAGTCTCCTTCGCCGAAGCAGGTGTCGATATCGTCGCGCCCTCCGATATGATGGATGGCCGTATCGCTGCCATGCGTCAGGCCCTCGACGAAGCTGGCTACGAGCAGCTCCCCATCATGTCGTACGCTGCGAAGTTCAGCTCCGCCTTCTACGGTCCCTTCCGTGACGCTGCCGACTCCGCCCCCAGCTTCGGCGACCGTCGCAGCTACCAGATGGACCCTGCAAATATCCGTGAGGCCATGCGTGAGATCGAAGGCGACATCGCCGAAGGTGCTGACATCGTCATGGTCAAGCCCGCCCTACCCTACCTCGACGTCATCCGCTGGGCACGTGACCGCTACGATCTGCCCTTGGCCGCCTATCAGGTCAGTGGCGAATACGCTATGATCCAGGCCGCTGGTCTCAATGGCTGGATCGACCGCGAGCGCATCATGATGGAGAGCCTGCTCTCGATCAAGCGCGCTGGTGCTGACCTCATCCTCACTTACTTCGCACGCGAAGCTGCTGAGCTCCTTCGCCGCTAAGAGCTGACCACTATGGCCTACCGTCGTCCCCTGACCCCGACGCAGATGGTCGTCATCACCATCCTCTGGCTGGTGCTGGTCATCTGGATCATCTCCTCCGGCCTGCGCCTCGATGGCTTGACGATCCTCATGCTCGCCTTCTCGGGCGTCACGGTCTTCTATCCCATAATCAAGAGCTGGCGCGAGCGCAAGAAGAAGTAAGCCCTGCTCCAAAAAGCGCATCCCGCCCCCGTCCACTCATGTTGGACGGGGGCGGGATGCTTTATAGTGGAGAATAGGTTAATGATATGCCGATTTGCTTAACATAACCTCTATGATAGGTTAACGAAAACGGCTTTTCGTTAACCTATCGAGAGTTCCTCCTCGGAGAAATAGCTTAATTTTATAGGCAAACAAGTAGAAGTATCAGCTGCGTATGTATCAGATTCCGACCCTTCCTCTCCAGTGTGACCTTGAGACCAAGCGCATTCTCAAGCAATTGAACCAAGCAAATAGAAGCCTCGCCGAGCTCAAGGGGATAGCACCTACCATACCTAATGAAGGGATTCTCATCAGTGCGCTCACTCTCCAGGAAGCCCGCACCAGCTCTGAGGTAGAGAATATAGTCACCACACAAGATGACCTCTATCAAGCCGAGCATAAATATCACACAGGGGAATTGGCTGGAATGAAGAGCGCTGAAAAAGAGGTACTCCGCTACCGCGAAGCCATTATCTATGGCTTCAAAAGGATACGCGAGCAAGGCTTACTCACCTGCGGTATCCTCTGTGAGATACAAGAGCTGATTGAGCTTAACCAAGCTGGCTTCCGATCGACTCCAGGCACGACGCTCAAGCGCAATGACGGAGAAGTCATCTACACTCCACCACAAGAAGCTGGGGAGATACGTCAACTGATGGCCAACCTCGAAGCCTACATCAATGACTCTTCCTTGAGTGACCTAGATCCCCTAATTAAGATGGCAGTCATCCACCACCAGTTCGAGAGTATACATCCATTCTATGATGGCAACGGTAGGACAGGGCGTATCCTCAACATCCTCTATCTCGTCAAGGAAGATCGTATTGACCTCCCTATACTCTACCTCAGTCGCTACATCAACCACAATAAATCGGCCTACTATAGCTACCTACAGTGCGTCAGGGATACGACTGGAGCGGAGCAAGATCAGGCGTGGGAAGAATGGGTTATCTTCTTACTCAAGGGCATTGAGGAGGCGGCTAAAGAGTCTATTTATCTCGTGCGTGGGATTAAGGCTCTTATGCAGAAGTTCAAGGAGCGCCTTCGCCCCATCTTTGAAAAGCAATATAAGCATGAACTTCTCAACAACCTATTCTTCCACCCCTACACCAAGATAGTCTTCCTCATGCGAGATCTACAAATCTCCCGCCAGACTGCCAGTAAGTATCTACAGCTCATCGTAGAGACTGGACTACTGACACACATAAAGATTGGGAGAGAAAGCTACTATGTCAATACCGAACTCATGGCTTTATTGAGTTCAGTAGAGCAGGAACGGCAAGAATAGAAAAGCCCCAGCCCCACAAAGCGCAGCCCGCCCCCGTCCACTTATGTTGGACGCAGGGGCGGGCTGCTTATGGAAGGGAATAGGTTAACGATATGCCGATTTGCTTAACATATCCGCTACGATAGGTTAACGAAATGCCGTTTTCGTTAACCTATCCACCTCGCGAAGGAGATGCCTTTACCTGCGGGCGAGGTCGTCGTGCGTCAGCTGGAGGAGCGCACGGCCGAGGGCGGTACGGCGCTCCGAGGGCGCAGGAGTCACCTCGATACCACGGCCGCTGACATTGTCCATCACCGTGATGCCCGTGCCGTCGACGAAGCCGAAGCCATCATTGAACGTGTAGTAGGCGAAGGGATAGGTATAGTTCGGCGCAAGGACATTGCGGGCAAAGGCGAAGGAGCGGTAGCTGAGCCCGAGCTGCGCCAGGAGCGTCGCCGAGAGGTCGGACTGCGTCATCAGCGCATCGACGACACGGGGCGAGCGCACGGCACCACCGATCCAGAGCAGCGGGATGTGGTGCACGGCCGTGCTATTGCGGTCGTCTGATCCCAGCTCCGTATAGCCGTGGTCAGCCACACAGATAATGAGGAGATCCTTCCACTGTGGGGTCGCCTTGAGACGAGCAACGAAGCGCCCCAGCGACTCATCAAGGTAGGCAAAGGCATTCGACACGGGCGAGGGCAGGCGCTTGTATGGCACGTCAAACGGCTCGTGACTGCTGAGCGTGAGCATCGTCTTGTACCACGGGCGATCCGCAGGCATACGGACGATCTCATCATAGAGGACATCGAAGGCAGGGCCGTCAGGCACACCCCAGTTCGTCCGCGGAAGGCTACGAGGGAGCGTGTGGTCGTCGGTAACCTGCTGATAGCCCGAGCCGAGGAGGTAGCCCTTCATACCGGTGAAGTTCGCATCGCCCCCGTAGAGGAAGCTCGTCGCATAGCCCGCCTCACGCAGACTCCCCGCGATGGAGGGCAGGGTACGGCTCTTCGCTGGGAGCTTCATCACCGAGTGCGTGGGGAAGCTCGTGTAGCCGCTGAGGATCGAGATAAGCCCGCGGTCGGTGCGGTAGCTATTGGCATAGCAGCGAGAGAAGAGCACACCTTCGCGAGCCAGGCTATCGAAGTGGGGGCTGACCTCGGGCTTCTCGCCCAAGACCCCCGTATAGCGTGCGCCGTAGCTCTCGAGGACCAGGAGGACGATATTCGGTCTGCGGGTCGTCAGCAGCGTATCGCCCTCGAAGGACTCAGCGGGGAAGAGGTCTTTGGTCAGCTCACCGAGCGTCTTCTCATCGAAGGTATTGTACTCGGCATCGTAGTCCTCTGCCTTCCCGAGCGAGGAGAAGAAGCTGAAGAGCGGATTGACGGCTGCGTGATTGAGGTACTGGCGGTCGCTGAAGTAGACCTGCCCGACATTGGCGGTAGCTTGACTCACGCCTCCACGGATCATGAGGAAGGTCGGGCCTAAGAGGAGGACGAAGGGCAGGGCGTAGAGTCCGCCACGGCGAAGCTGGGGCCAGCGCTCCTCCGTCGTGCGGTCGAGTGCGAAGCCGACAGATAGACCGATGACGAGCACCAGAAGGATCGAGAGGAGGATGAAGGGGAGGCTAACACTCGCGAAGGCTTCGCCTGGCTGATCCAGATAGAGGAAGATCGAGGCATCGAGCTTGAAGCCCCAGAAGGGATAGAGCCGCACATCGGTGATGCCCACGATGCTGATAAGGGCAGCCGTGAGGATATGATAAGGTCGGAGGGCGCGACGCGCGGGGAAGGCACGGAAGAAGCAGCTCACTGCCGTCGTCAAGAGGGGTATGACGAGCAGGTAACCCAGTACGGAGAAGTCCAGGCTCAGCCCGTGATAGAGTACAGCGAAGATGTCCCCCATACTCAGCGCCCCTTCGGCTGGGACGAGCAGAAGGAAGCATCCCTTGAGGACGAGGAAGCTCAGCAGCACCACGAGGGCGAAGCGGAGGAGGTAAAGGATTCGTGAGCGCATCGTGCGACGAGTAGATCTATTTCTATTTGTCACAAAGGTACGGCTTGCCCCGCTAATCCCGTACTCCAGGGAGGTATATTCACCTTTCACCCCGGCCCTTTGCCCCTCCACACTACGAGGGGGTGGTATCGACCTATATTGGATGGCAAAGAAAGCTATATAGCTTTGTGAAGTGACCTATATTGGGTTGTCGCTCTGCGTAGGGATAAAAGTTGTGGACGAGTGGCAGATAAGCTTGGGCTACGTACGTGGCTCTAATATCTACGTACGTGGATATTTGGATTTACGTACCTAGTCTTTAAGACTACGTGCATAGATCAAAGAATACCACTACGGAAAGGTGCTTTTTTCTTCGCAAAAACAGCACTTTTCCCTCCACTGGATAAGAGGAAGACTCGCGATAAGGCGAAGGGCTTGCATATCACTTCGGCGAGGCATGTCGGGGAGTTGGGCGTGCGATACCTTAGTACAGGCAGGACTCTGCACAACAGTCGCATTCAGCGGGCGCGCTGAGAAGAGAGAAAAGAGAAGCCCCACGGCCTCCCTTCGTGAGGGAAGCCGTGGGGCTGATGCGTGGTGGGTGAACCTTGCCGAGTGGCTTAGCCGCGGTGTGCGATGATCTCGATCTCTACGAGGCCGTTCTTAGGCAGCGTCTTCACAGCGACGGCAGAGCGTGCGGGGAAGGTGCCCGTGAACTGCTTCTCATAGACGGCATTCATAGCAGCGAAGTCGCCCATATCAGCGAGGAAGCACGTGGTCTTGACGACCTGATCGATGGTGAAGCCTGCTTCAGCGAGGATCGCGTGGATGTTGCGGAAGACCTGCTCGGTCTGAGCGGTGACGCCTTCGGGGAACTCGCCCGTAGCAGGATCAATACCGAGCTGACCCGATGCGAAGAGCATATCTCCGACGAGGATAGCCTGACTGTAAGGGCCGATAGCGGCTGGAGCCTTGGTGGTGGCAATAACTTGCTTCATGAGTAAGAGGTTGTATTTAGGTGATGAATAGTTGGACGACGGGAGCGATTACTTAGCGTTGAAGCGGTTCATCGTAGAGGCGAGCCCCTCCAGGCAGAAGGCGATGGAGGCGTCGACGAAGGTCTCCAGACGCTCGGGCATCTGTGCCTCTTCCTCAGGGGAGAAACGCCCGAGGACGTAGTTTATTTGTGCGCCCTGTGGGAAGTCATTCCCGATACCGAAGCGCAGACGGGCATAGGACTGCGAGCCGAGGAGCTGGGCGATATTCTTCAGCCCATTGTGACCCGCATCACTTCCCTTGCCCTTGAGACGGAGGGCACCGAAGGGCAGAGCGAGGTCGTCAACGATGACCAGCACGCGCTCGATGGGGATCTTCTCCGTGCTCATCCAGTAGCGGACAGCTTCACCGCTGAGGTTCATATAGGTAGAGGGCTTGAGCAGGACGATCTGCGCACTCTTAGCACGACCCACAGCGACATCGCCGTAGCGTTTCGTCTCAAAGCGCACACCCAGACGGGCAGCGATGGCGTCGGCTACACGGAAGCCGATATTGTGGCGGGTCATATCGTATTCAGCCCCGATATTGCCGAGGCCTACGATGAGGTATTTCATTGAGTGAGGTAAGGGGGTTATTCGTAGGTGAGGAGGACGTTCTCATACACGGCAGAGAGGTCCCGAGCAAGGCGCTTCGGCGTGAAGCGCTCCACGTACTCACGGCCGTCGGTGATCATCTTCTGACGCAGGGAGATGTCGATGAGGACGCGGTCGATCATGCTGGCGAGCATCGTAGCGTCACTAGGATCGGTATAGAGGCTGCTGGGGCCACCAGCTTCCTCCAGACAAGAGCCCGTAGCACCGATGACGGGTACGCCGGCATTCAGTGCTTCGATCAGTGGGATACCAAAGCCCTCGAAACGCGAGGGGTAGACGAAGACCTTCGCCCCGGCATAGATACCAGGGAGCATCGCCGAGCCGACGCCGTGCATGAGGTGCAGGCGGGAGAGGACTCCCAAGCGGCGGGCGCTGTCGACGACGGTATTCACATAGGGCGTCTTACGACCGACAGCCACGAGGTGGATGTCCTTGTCCTGAAGCTGAGCGAGTGCCTCGACGATGAGGGCGAGGTTCTTACGCTCCTCGATACTCCCGACGAAGAGGATATAGCGCTCGGGGAGGTTCAGTGCCTGACGTGCCACTACGACATCCTCGGGCGTCACCGCAGCGAAGGCTTCGGAGCAACCCTGATAGACGGTCGTCACACGCTCCTCCTCGATGCCGAAGATATCGATGACATCACGGCGCGTCTGGTCGCTCACGGTGATAACGTGGTCGGCATGACGAGCCGAAGCGCCGTACTTCTTGCGGTAGAGCAGGCGGTCAATGGGCTTGTAGAACTGCGGGTAGCGGATGAAGGCCAAGTCGTGCATGGTGACGACCGTACCTATGCGCTGGGCATTGTACAGCCCGATGGGAAGCTCATTGGTCAGCCCATGGAAGAGGTCGACCTGCTCCGTACGACAGCGCGAGGCCACGGAGAAGTTGCGCCAGAGATTGCCCCCTGCGAAGGCCAGTGCACGATGAGGCGTGATGAGCCGCACCGAGCGATTGGACAGCAAGCGCTTGTAGAGCGAGGGGTCACCCGTAGAGGGCGAGAAGAGCAGATAGCGGTTCTCTGGGCGGAACTCCGTGAGCGTGTCGAGCACGAAGCGACTGTAGTTCCCGAGGCCGGTAGCATTGTGTGTAATGCGCTTGGCATCGAAGGCGATATTCATCGGCTCAGTGAGGCTACAAGAGGGATAAGGGACGAGGACGGGTGCACTACTTCGCCTCGGTGGCGGTATTGTAGCGGAAGAGCAGCGCGAAGAGCACTGCTACGACAGCAGCGTAGGCAGCGAAGATGTACCAGCTCATACTCCAGCCTGCCAGAATCGCCGTCGTGTCGTGCTCGGAGTAGACGAAGTGATTGATCACCGCCTGTGCACCGAGCGAGCCGAGGGTCGCACCGATACCATTGGTCATGATCATGAAGAGACCTTGGGCACTGGAGCGAATCGAGGGGTCAGTCTCCTTGTCCACGAAGAGCGAGCCCGACACATTGAAGAAGTCGAAGGCTACCCCGTAGACGATCATACTCAGCAGGAAGAGCCATACGCCGCTACCAGGGTTACCAAGACCAAGGAGGGCAAAGCGCAGGACCCACGCCACCATAGCGATGAGCATCACACGGCGGATACCGAAGCGACGCAGCGCGAAGGGGATGAGCAGGATACAGAGCGTCTCGGAGAGCTGCGAGAGGGAGATGAGGATATTCGCGTACTTCACGCCGAAGGTATCAGCGTAAGCAGGGATCTCGCCGAAGGTGCTGATGAAGGGGTTAGCAAAGCCATTGGTGATCTGCAGGCTGACACCGAGGAGCATCGAGAAGATGAAGAAGAGCGCCATCTTACGCTGCTTGAAGAGCACGAAGGCACGCAGGCCAAGGGCTTCAACAAGGCTCTTGCTCTGGCCCTTGGGAGCCGTGGGGCAGTTGGGTAGCGTATGCGTGTAGACTGCCAAGACGCAGCTGATAAGGGCCGAGACAGCGAACTGCATGTTGGTAGCCTCGAAACCGAGCAGGCTCACCGTGATCATCGTGCAGATGAAGCCCACCGTACCGAAGACACGGATCGGAGGGAAGCTCTTCACCAGATCCAGCCCTGCCTGATCGAGCGAGGTGTAGGCGACGGAGTTGCTCAGCGCCAGCGTCGGCATGTAGAAGGCGACACTCAGCGAGTAGAGCGCAAAGAGGGTGGGATAAGAGGGCGCATCAGTCTGCGTGTAGTTGAAGACGCCAAGCATCAGCATCCCTGACAACAAATGGCAGAGCCCTAAGAGACGCTGTGCTGGGATCCAGCGGTCAGCGACGATACCCATGAGAGCAGGCATGAAGAGCGACACGAGACCTTGCATGGCGTAGAAGTTCCCGATCTCGGAGCCGAAGCCTGCGGTGCCGAGGTAGCGCCCCATAGAAGTAAGGTAGGCCCCCCAGACAGCAAACTGGAGGAAGTTCATCACCGTCAGGCGGAGCTTGATGGAGGACTGCATAGACGTAGTGGTATATGTGCTTAGGTAGTGTATAGAGTGACGCCCACAGGGAGCAGGGGGGGCTCGGGATGACGAGGCCTGTTCTCTGTGGGCGTCAGATAGGGGTTTACTGCTGCTGGAGCTGTACGCTCACGAAGCTCACCTGGAGGTCCGTGGTAGCCTTTGAGAGGCGGAGGAAGCTCGGACGGATGAGCTCAGCGATGCTCGCAGAGCCGTTGGAGCCCGATGACGTCACCGATACGGGTACGAGGCTCAGCTCCAGTGGCGTGGAGATCGTCCAGCCCGTAGCGGCGGAGTAGGTGGCGTACTTTGCCAGATGCTCGGTGACGATGCGGGCGATGTTGTTGAACTTATACGCCTTGTCGCTGGCGGTATACTTCTTCGAGAGGTAGGACTTACCCGACTGGACGGCCTGCACATCGGCCGAGAAGAACTCCGTCACCTTGTCTGAGGGGAGGAGCAGGAGGTAGTCGGGCTGGTTCGTGCGCTGCCTTTCGGGGCTATTGACCTTGACGGAGAAGTTCGCATCAGCGAGCATCCAAGCGCGACCGATGAAGTCGCTGGGCACGGGCGTCGTAGTGGGCTTAGGCGCGGAAGCGAGGAGCTTCTGCAGCTCGCTCACCGAGAGCGTGTACTTCGTCGTCACGCCAGCAGGGCCCTTGACGTAGGTGTACTCCGTGGAGGGAGCCGTGAGGCTCGAGATGTCGCCGCTGCTCAGGGCGTTCAGGCGTGAGGTGAGCTTCGTATCGACGAAGGTCTTCACGTACTTCACGCGCTCGGCGGGCTTCTCCTTGTTGGGCACGCTGTAGTGGATCATGAGAGCGACCTCCGTGACCTCGAGGAGGAAGCCACGACCCGTGACAGGTGCTACGTAGAAGCCAGGGAAGATCTCGCGGTCAAAGCGCGACTGCGAGTTGAAGGCACTCTTCAGCGTCGACGAGCGCGTCGCATCATAGAAGTGCTTCCCGAGGCTCACATCCAGAGGGATGGTGAAGTAGCGCATCGTAGAGTTCTGCTGGATGAGTGTCCCAGCGCTGGGCTGGATGGTGGCAGAGCCCAAGAGCGTCGCGCCCGTGCGGTACTGGCCGAGCGTCTGGCTCGAGGTACCAGCCGTGGTGACGGGCTGAGCGAGCTTGTAGACGTTGACCTTGATCTGAGCATCTGCATTCCCCTCGGTGCGGTCCGAATAGATGCGGAAGTAGACCGAGTCAATGGTCAGCTGGGCGTTGTCAGCCTCCTCAAAGGCAACCCCTTCGGCAGTACGGATCTGCTTGATGAACTCACCCGTGACGGTCGAGCCCGTCTCGTCGATGAGCGTACCGAGGAGCGAAGTCGTACCATCGGTATAGAGTGTAGGGGTGGCTACCGTCGCAGCGTCAAAGGTGATCGTCGTCGCAAGTCCGGTGACCTTGTCGCGGTTAGGCTGGATACTCTCACCGATACCCGAGAGATTGTCCTCGGCGCACGAGGAGGAGAGCGTCACAAGGCCCAGCGAGAGGAGGCCTACATATAGAGCTGAAGCAAGCTTCATCATGGGAGGATCTTCTTATAGAATTCATTATACGCCTCAGCACACCCTTCGACAGGAGTATAGGGGAGGAAGTGCACCCCACTCTCGTCGATGTACTGCTTGAGGCTGGGCGAGATCTCGGCGCTACCCTGTACGACCCCGTGAGCGTAGTGGATCGCCAGGCGGTTCAGGGCCTCGTAGTCGGTCTTGCCATCGAGTACGGAGAGTGCTGCAGGCTTGATCTTGTCGAACTTCAGGCACTCGAAGAGCGTGTCGGGGATCTCTACGGGAGCGGGCTCATCGTAGAGCGAATAGATGATCTTAGCCTTCTTCAGGCAGGGGTCATCGTGATAGTACTTCTTCAGGTAGAGCATCCCCAGCGCAGTGAAGGTACCGTGGCAGTGGATGATATCGGGTATCCAGCGGAGCTTCTTGATGGCTTCGAGGGCACCACGCACGAAGAAGATCGAGCGCTCGTCGTTGTCGTTGCCTACCTTGGGGTCGACGTCGAAGACGGTCTTGCGCTTGAAGAAATCATCGTTGTCGATGAAGTATACCTGCAGGCGGGCGGTCGGCAGTGAAGCGACCTTGATGATCAGCGGATGGTCATTGTTATTGATGATCATGTTGATCCCCGAGAGGCGGATGACTTCATGCAGCTGATTGCGGCGCTCGTTGATGACACCGAAGCGGGGCATGAAGATGCGGATATCATTACCCAGCTCCTGAATCCCCTGCGGTAGCTGACGTGCCGTCGTCGCGATATCGGATTCGGGGAGGTAAGGGAAGATCTCCTGCGAGATATACAATATTCGTCTTGATTTCATTCGTCTATCGATTATACTTTTGATGCAGCTCCCACGAGAGGGCGCCGTAGTAGCCCCGCCGCTGGTAGGGCATAGAGCTTCTACAAAGATACGGAATTTCCCTCGGAGCGCACTCTTACCGCCTGCTATGTAGGGGGTTACTCCCTTTACCGCAGGGCTTCTCGCCCCTATTGAGGTCACACGCCTTCTGCATCACAAGCACATCGTGCCCATATCATGGTATATAAAAGCGAAGCACCGACATACCTCACGAGGAGGATGTCGGTGCTTCTTGCTTGGTAGCCCCTGGGGGAATCGAACCCCCCTTTCAAGAATGAAAATCTTGCGTCCTAACCGATAGACGAAGGGGCCGCCTGAATTCTGTCGCGCACCATCCCGAGAGATGACACTTGACAGCAGATGGGGAGAGTGGCTACTCTTAGCCGAGGCGTGCGATCTGCTTAGCGAGCTTGCTCTTGAGGTTTGCAGCCTTGTTCTTGTGGATGATCTTCTTGCCAGCGAGGCGGTCGAGCATCGAGCTGAGCTGGGGCAGAGCTGCGCGAGCTTCAGCAGCATCGGTCAGCGCGCGGAAGCGACGCACAGCGTTACGAGCCGTCTTGGCGTAGTAGCGGTTGTGCAGACGACGAGCGTTGGTCTGACGGATTCTCTTGATGGATGACTTATGATTTGCCATTTGTATCTTTTCTTTTTGTTGTTATCGTAGCCCATGGGGGAATCGAACCCCCCTTTCAAGAATGAAAATCTTGCGTCCTAACCGATAGACGAATGGGCCTCCCAATGTCAACCGCCTACCACACGAGCAGCATTCAGTTGCGAGTGCAAAGGTATAACAAATTATTTATCCACCAAACACCCTGAGCAAATTCATCGCCCTTACCTATATAGGTATAGGCTACTTGTATACGCTCTCCGAGCGGTGTAGCGGGCACTTCACGGCATTACATTAGTACGGAAGAAATTAGCAGGGAGCGGATCGTGAGGCATAGCAGACGAGCGAAGCTCCCGAAGCAGGGAGAAAAATCGCACCCCTGCAAGACACTGAGAAGCAAGCCCCAGCGAAGGGGCAAAAAGCAACCAGTACTGGTCAGTGAAGCGAGCAGTACTGGTCGCGTGAGTGACCAGTACGAGTTGACTATGGTGACCAGTACTGGTTCGTCGTGCGACCAGTACTGGTTACTTTCCCCCTATCGGAAGAGCCCGTCAGATAGCCGTGCCACTCCCCTCCACTTCCCCACTCCATATGCGACACATCCCCCACGGAGCTTCTCCGAGGGGGATGTATCATTAGCCCGCCAGATAAAGGGGCGGGAGATGAAGCCATGGGCAGCGACTACTGCATGACCTTACGATCGGTGAAGAGATAGAGGCGATCGCCTGGGCGCACCTTCTCAGGCACAGCGATCGAGCAGAGCTGACCCTTGACGGCCTTCTCTACAGGCTCCATATCCACGCGGATCTCTTCGACGACAAAGCGCACAAGCCCCGTCGTCGGGCCCGTGATGATGATCTCATCACCGACCTTCAGCTCACCACTCTCGACAGCGAACTCCCCGACACCGACCTTACCGAAGTACTTCGTCGTCTTAGCGACGTAGACCTTCTGCTTCGTAGCCGAAGAACCGTAGCTCGACGTCCATTCGCCGAGGCGCTGGCCGAGATAATAGCCGTCCCAGAAGCCGCGGTTGAAGACCTGCCCGAGGTGGTTGTCCCACTTCTCGACGTTGTCCGTGGTGAAGTTCCCCGCGCAATAGGTATCGACGGCCTCGCGGTAAGCACGCACGACGGTATCGACATACTCGGGACCACGCGCACGGCCCTCGATCTTGAGGACGCGTACACCAGCATCGAGCATCTTATTGAGGAAGTGGATCGTCTTCAGATCCTTGGGCGACATGATGTACTGGTTGTCGATCTCAAGCTCAATGCCCGTCTCCTTATCCTTGACCTCATAGGAGCGGCGGCAGATCTGCGAGCAAGAGCCACGGTTAGCGCTCTTACCCTGCTCGTGCAGGCTGAGGTAGCACTTACCCGAGACGGCCATACAGAGGGCGCCGTGGGCGAACATCTCAATACGGATGGGCTCGCCAGCAGGGCCGACGATGGGCTCTTCGATGATCGCCTTATGGATGGCTGCGACCTGGTCCATATTCAGCTCACGTGCCAAGACCACGACGTCGGCAAACTGCGCATAGAAGCGTAGCGCCTCGACGTTGGTGATATTGAGCTGGGTGGAGAGGTGGACTTCGACACCGATACTACGCGCGTAGAGCATCGGTGCGACGTCGGCAGCGATGATAGCCGACACGTCGGCAGCCTTCGCCGAGTCGATGATCTCACGCATGAGCGCAAGGTCTTCGTCGTAGATGATCGTATTGACGGTGAGATAGCTCTTGACGTCATGCTCACGGCAGATCGCCGCGATCTTATGGAGGTCTTCGGTGGTGAAGTTATTCGCACTCTTCGAGCGCATGTTGAGGCCTTCGATACCGAAGTATATGGAGTCAGCGCCCGCGTTGATAGCCGCCATGAGCGACTCATAGGAGCCCACGGGGGCCATGATTTCGTAATCTTTCCTGTTCATTTGTGATAAATAGAGATATGGAGTGCAAAGATAGCTCAATATAGCTCCACGGACTTTCCACCCCCATAGAGAAAGTCTATCAGCACCCCCTATACAAAGCATCCGCGCCCGATACCAGCTGGGGTATCGGGCGCGGATGTAAGGTGGTTATTTCGGAGGGAAGAGGCTATCTGCGGCGCGTCATGGAGGCAGCGGGGGCAGCCGAAGTCGCGGCGGGAGCGAAGGCTTCGGTGATAGGATGCCCGATGCAGCCCGAGGGGTACTGCGTCTTCAGCAGAGCTGCCAGCGTAGCGGCGATATCCGTGATATACGTCTCACGATAGAGATGGCCTGCACGGACGCCATGCCCCATGAAGATGAGGGGGATGTGCGTATCGTAGGGAGACCACACGCCGTGCGTCGTACCCTGCGGCAGCGAAGTGCCTGACTTCGAGTACCACCCTGGATCGGGTACGATGAAGATATCACCACTGCGCCCCTTGCGGTAGCCGTTGATGATACGCGTCTTGATCGCATCAGGATCGCAGCCATAGCGACTTCTTCGGCAGGCACAGCGTACGCCACACCAGGGAGCTTATCCTTGAGCGCCTTGCAGATCGCCTGATAGAGGCCGTGGCGGTTGACGCCAAGCGAGTCGATGAGGTCCTGACGGAAGAAGACCTGATAGTTCATATACCCACGGACGATCTGTGCATCACGTCCGATATAAGCACAGGCTGCGGAGTCGGCGATACGACGAGCCAGATCACTGCGGAAGGCCTGCCCGGGGATCTTGTGGTCACGGTCGAAGGTGAGGTTGTGCGCAGCAGCGTGGTCGGCAGTGAGGATGAAGAGGTAGCCGTCACGACCGAAGCGCCCATCGAGGTAGCGGAAGAAGTCGGCGAGGTCCTTGTCCAGACGGAGGTAGGTATCCTCAGTCTCGACAGCGAAAGTACCGTAGCGGTGACCCACATAGTCGGTAGCCGAATGGCTCATAGCGAGGAAGTCCGTCTCGTCGGCACGCGAGCCGAGGCTCTCCCCTTCGATAGCGGCCTTAGCCATCTCGAAGGTCAGCGTATTCCCCATAGGCGTGGTGCGGATGACACCAGGGCCTTTGATCTTCGCCAGCTCGGCGGTGTTGAGAGGGAGTGTAGCGGGGAACTTGCCGTCCTTATCCCAGGGCTGTTCGTAAGGCACAGCGTCGGCCGTGCTCTCACGATAGGTATCGATAGGATAGAGCGTGTTCCAGCCGTCCTTGAGGAGCTCAGCGACGCGACCACGAGCATTGAACTTCTTCACCCACTCGGGTAGGTCCTGCATATAGTAGGTGCTGGTGATGAAGTTGCCCGTCTTGTCGTCCAGCCAGTAAGCACCGTTAGCCGTGTGGCCTGCGGGAAGGATGGAGGCGCGGTCCTTGATAGCTACGCCGATGGTCTTCGAGCGGAAGTTCGTAGCGATGCGCAGCTCATCGGAGATGGTCGTCGTGAGGAGGTTGCGGGGAGACATCTGCCCGCTGACGCCGTTGGGTACACCTACCGAGCTTACCGTCGTGTCTTGCGTGCAGTAGATGGGGTTGCCATCCTTGAAGAAGTCATTCCCTGCGATACCGTGGATCGAGGGGACACTACCCGTGTGGACAGAGCTGTGGCCGATAGCGGTATAGGCGGGGATGTAGTTGATGCGGGTATTCTCGCAGTTGAAGCCCTGCGTGAGGAGGCGCTTGAAGCCACCCTCGACGAAGCGAGCCTGATAGCGGTAGAGGTAGTCCCACGTCATCTGGTCGACCATCATCGTGACGACGATGCGGGGGCGGTTGTGCTGCGGAGCGGCCTTCGCTGCCACGGGCGTGGTGAGCGTGAGTGCAGTCAAAGCGAGGGCGCCAAAGAGGTTCTTATGTATCATAATGTAGGGTGTGAATGTTCGTCTTTCGTGGGCTAAGCAGGGAGGAGTAGCTCGACACGGCTCCAGCGCTGACGCACTTCGCTGCTGACGAAGGCGAGGCCAAGCTCTTCGCCTCGGGCACGCAGGAGCGGTATATCCTCCTCGTAGAAGCCGCTGAGGATGAGACGTGCGCCAGGGCGCATCACCTCGCGGTAGCGGGGCATATCCTCGAGCAGAATATTGCGCGTGATGTTTGCCAAGATGAGGTCGTAGCCTTCGCGCCCCTCGAGGAGGGCTGCATCTCCGCAGAGCATCTCGTCGATGGTGACGCCTGAGAGTGTGGCATTCTCCTGCACATTAGCATAAGCCCAAGGGTCGATATCAATCGCCGTGAGGTGACGCGCGCCACGCTTGAGAGCGATGAGGCCAAGGATCCCCGTACCGCAGCCCATATCGAGGACACGCTGTCCCGAGACGTCGTGCGAGAGGATCCATTCCCCGACGAGGGAGGTCGTCTCGTGATTGCCCGTACCGAAGGCCATCTTGGGGTTGATGATGATCTCCAGAGGCACCTCGGGACGTGGGTCATGGAAGGGGGCACGGATCAGGCATGCGCCATCACCGAGGAGGATCGGCTGGAAGTAATTCTTCTCCCACTCCTCATTCCAGTTGATGTCGGGCAGCTCTTCCGCCGTAAGCGTATAGGAGAAGCCTGCGACGGGGAAGCCATCGAGGAGCTCGCGAGTCGCGTCAGCGTCGTACTGCTCCGTAGGGATGAAGGCCTTCAGCTCGTAGGCCTCTTGCTCGAAGCTATCGAAGCCCAAGGGTCCCAGCTCGGCGATGAGCCAGTCGCTAAGGTCCTCATCACGGAGAGACGTGGCGGCACTATCGTAGTGGTAGCTGATAGTCAGCTGTAGGTATTGCATAGGGATAGATAGGGATGAATAGGCGGGAGAGCCGTTAGCCTAAGACCTCACGGAGCACCTCATCCATAGCGGTAGCGGTGCGGTCGAAGTCCTCACGGCTGTGGGCCATCGAGAGGAAGATGCACTCAAACTGCGAGGGAGGCAGGTAGATCCCACGCTCGATCATGCCACGGAAGTAGCGGGCATAGGCCTCCGTGTCGGAGCGCTTAGCATCGGCATTCGAGTGCACGCCACCGGGCGTGAAGAAGATCGTCGAGAGCGAGCCCACGCGGTTGTACGAGAGGCGATCGGTGTAGCGATCGAGAATGGGGCGGATCCTTGCCTCGAAGGCCTGCCCCTTCTCCTCAAGACGAGTATAGAAGTCAGGCTCGGCGAGCGCCTGGAGCATCGTGATACCTGCTGCGAGTGCAAGCGGATTGCCCGAGAGCGTCCCTGCCTGATAGACGTCACCGAGCGGAGCCAAGCGGTCCATGATGTCGGCACGACCACCGAAGGCCCCGACAGGGAGCCCACCACCGATGATCTTCCCGAGGCAGGTAAGGTCGGGGCGAATACTATAGAGCTCCTGCGCACCACCACGGGCTGCACGGAAGCCACTGATGACTTCGTCGAAGATGAGCAGTACGCCCTCTTCCTCCGTCACACGACGCAGCTCCTCGAGGAAGCCTGGTGCGGGAGGGATGAGCCCCATGTTGCCCATGATCGGCTCGAGGATGATAGCAGCGACCTCGCCACGATGCGCCTCGAGGGTGCGACGCACGCTCTCGATATCATTGTAGGTAGCGACCAGCGTGTCCTCGATGATGTGCTTCGTCACACCAGCGCTCGACGTCTGACCAAAGGTAGCCAGCCCCGAGCCTGCCGAGATGAGGAAGGTATCGGCATGGCCGTGGTAGCAGCCCTCGAACTTGATGATCTTGTCGCGACCCGTGAAGCCACGAGCCAGACGGACGGCACTCATCGTCGCCTCCGTCCCCGAGTTTACCATGCGCACACGCTCTACCGAGGGGAAGAACTTCGTACAAATAAGCTCTGCCATCTCGACCTCGCGGACATTACAAGCCCCGTAGCTCGTACCCTTCTCCAGCTCACGGCGGATAGCCTCCTGGATGGGAGGGTAAGCGTGCCCGAGGAGCAGGGGCCCCCAGGAGCTGATGTAGTCGATGTATTCATTGCCATCGACGTCAAAGACGTGGGCGCCCTTGCCGTGATCGATATAGAGGGGGGTGAGGCCTACCGAGCGGAAGGCACGTACGGGGCTATTGACCCCGCCAGGGATATACTGCGAGGCCCGCTCGAAGAGCGCAGCCGAAGAGTCTACTCGTCTCATGCTATCTATTGAAGTCTCGCTGGCAAGGCCCGAAGAGGAGCTACTGCCAGCCTATAATATGCTCTCCTACAAAGTTAGGAGAAAATGCCGAGGGGAGGGGTTTCTCACCGCACCCTCACCCCCGAAGCACACCACCATTCCGTGCGCTAAGGCAACAGCACACCCATATACAAGCGCCCCGCCCCACCGACCGCAAGAGCGGTAGATGGGGCGGGGCGATGTCTTAGCGTAGCACGTCATGCTACGAGAGGACTATTGCTGATCGTCCTTAGGATTGGCCTCAGTCTTCTTCTTGTAGTCGCTGTAAGCGTAGTAGATGACAGCGATACCGATGAGGATATAGGTGATGAGGATACCCGTGAAGCCACCGATCTTATAGACAAGGTGCTCGTAGCGGTTGACGGAGACCGTACCCCCAGCATCGAAGGTAGAGGTCATAGAGAAGTAGCGCCAGACGCCGAAAGCGATAACGATAAGACCGCAGACAGCGGAGATAATGGCACCAGTAATAGGCTTACGGCTACCAGAACCCGTGTACATATTACGGGAGATGAACTTGTTGTCGTTGTCGTTGCTCATTGCTTATGGGGATTTATGAATTGAATGACGTGGGGATTACTTAGCCGGACGCTTGGCCTTCTCTATACTACCATAGAAGAAGACTTCGAGACGCTCACCCGATCCAGTAGACTGGAAGAAAATTTTGGGATAGTCTGATGAGGACTTAGCGGCCTCCATACGGAAGACAGCCGTGAACGTGCCATCAGCACCGACCTCCTTAGCGAAGGGACCGTCAAGCTGCTCGTTCGCACCGAGAGGCTCGGTCATCTTCAGGCGGAGAGAGCCATCAGGCTCTGTACCGACGACGCGACACCAGAGGATATTGACCCCTCGCGAAGTGGGCTCACCATCAGGTCCGTAGGTCACGATAGGCAGGCCGATATGATATTCATCACCCGTGACGGGAGCCTTCGTCACCTCCTCGGTGGCGTCAGCCTTCTGCCAGCGATTATAGGTAAGCTCCTTGACGATAGCGAAGGCAGCGAAGAGGATGAAGAGGGCAGCCAGTGCTACCATAATCTTACCACCTACGGTGAGACGTGTGCCTGCTCCGGGGACGGGGGTGCAGGTGGCGGCACATTCCTTATAGAAAGCCTCCATCTCATCGGTCCAGTGTGCTGCAGCGATATCCTCGCCCGTGGCCTTGACGCGGTAGGCAGCTGTGGGCTTCTTGCGCACATTGCGAGAGAGCCACGTCTCGACGGTAAGAGAGTACAGGACGAGCTCGAGGGTCTCTACCTCACCAGAGAGGGGAGACTTGAGGTTGACTTCGAAGACCTTAATAGGAGAATAGTTAGATGAGACGGAAATGAACATCTGACGGATAGTGATTAGGAAGTGAAGGGATTGGGGTAGCGACGAGAGGACTTAAAGCATGGTCGCCACAGTCTCTACCCTATATCTCATTACGATTAGTCTGCTGATTTAGTATAACTCCCGTAGCCCTCTACTCAAGTCGTAGCCGCTGAGCGGGTGCATTTAGCGGCCCGAGAGGACGAGCAAGACGCTCACGTCGTGGGGCGAGATGCCCGGGATACGCGAGGCCTGACCGATGGTGCGTGGACGGATGCGGTCGAGCTTCTGCCGTGCCTCGGTACTCAGCGCTTGTATCTCGGCATAGTCGAGTCCCTCGGGGATAAAGACGTACTCCAGACGCTCGAGCTTCTCGGCCTGCTCACGCTCACGCTGGATATAGCCGCTGTACTTGATGAGGATCTCAGCACACTCGGCGATCTCCTCACGACGCGAAGGGATGGCCTCGAGGGCACGTCGGAGGGCGGGGACCATCTCGCTGAGATCGGAGAGCGTCAGCTGGGGACGCAGGACGAGGTCCACGAGCTTACAGCCCTGACGAAGCGGAGCGAGCCCACGCGCCTCGAGCTGAGGATTGATCTTGTCGGGGCGGATGGAGTAGCCCGAGATGAAGGCGATGAGTTCGTCACGCAGGCGGATCTTCTCCTCGAGAAGGCGCACACGCTCCTCCGTAGCTAAGCCGATCTCGGCAGCACGGGGCGTGAGGCGCACGTCTGCATCATCCTGTCGGAGGAGGATGCGGTACTCGGCGCGCGAGGTGAACATACGGTAGGGTTCGTCCACGCCCTTCGTGACGAGGTCGTCGATGAGTACCCCGATATACGCCTCGGAGCGGCTGAGCGTGAAGGGAGGGAGGTCGTGCACCTGCTGGTGGGCATTGATACCCGCGATGAGCCCTTGGCCTGCTGCTTCTTCGTAGCCGGTGGTCCCGTTGACCTGACCAGCGAGGAAGAGGCCGGCGATGACCTTGCTCTCGAGTGTATGGTGCAGCTGTGTGGGGTCGAAGAAGTCGTACTCGATGGCGTAGCCTGGGCGATAGAGGCGCACATCACGCAGGGCAGGGATCTGTCGCAGTGCCTCGAGCTGCACCTCTAAGGGCAGTGAGGAGGAGAAGCCATTGAGGTAGTACTCATTCGTGCGCTCGCCCTCGGGCTCGAGGAAGAGCTGATGACGGTCCTTGTCGGCGAAGGTGACGATCTTCGTCTCGATGCTCGGGCAGTAGCGGGGGCCGATACTCTGGATCTGGCCATTGTACAGCGGTGAGCGATCGAGGGCATCGCGCAGGACGGCGTGGCAAGCCTCATTGGTGTAGAGCGTATAGCAGGGGAGCTGACGCAGCGTCGAGCGGGTAGGCGTATCGAGGTAGGAGAACTTATGATGATCGTCCTCACCCTCCTGTACACCCATCTCATCGAGGTGCAGGCTACGGGCATCGATACGTGGGGGCGTACCCGTCTTCATGCGGTCGGTGCGGATACCCGCCTCCTGCAGCTGCTCGGAGATGCCGTAGGTAGCTGGCTCGGAGATACGGCCACCCGTGATCTGTAGCTCACCGAAGTGCATCAGCCCCGAGAGGAACGTCCCCGCGGTCAAGATGACGGCATCAGCAGAGAAGTGCACACCCAGCTGGGTCTCTACGCCACGCACACGCCCCTCCTCGAGAGTGAGGCGCGTCACGGTGTCCTGCCACTGGTCGAGTAGCGGCTCGCTATCCAGCTCCTCACGCCAAGCCTCCATGAAGCGCATACGATCACTCTGCGCACGTGGGCTCCACATAGCGGGGCCCTTGCTGCGATTGAGCATGCGGAACTGGATGGAGGTGCGGTCGGTGATAAGCCCCATGCGCCCCCCGAGGGCATCGATCTCGCGGACGATCTGTCCCTTGGCGATACCGCCCACAGCGGGGTTGCAGCTCATCTGCCCGATCTTATTCATATCGGGCGTGATGAGGAGCGTATGAGAGCCGAGGCGTGCCGCAGCAGCGGCAGCCTCACAACCGGCGTGGCCAGCCCCGATGACGATGATGTCGTAGTGGGGCATCAGACGTTGAAGCGGAAGTGCATGATGTCCCCATCCTGCACGACGTAGTCCTTGCCTTCGACAGCCATCTTACCGGCCTCCTTGACAGCCGCCTCGCTGCCGTAGTGGAGGAAGTCCTCGTACTTGATGACCTCGGCACGGATGAAGCCCTTCTCGAAGTCGGTGTGGATAGCAGCAGCGGCACGGGGCGCCTTGCTGCCCTTGGTGTAGGTCCAGGCACGTACCTCCTGCACCCCTGCGGTGAAGTAAGTCTCCAGATCGAGGAGCTTGTAAGCGGCCTTGATCAGACGAGCCACGCCCGACTCCTCGAGACCGATCTCAGCGAGGAACATCTGACGCTCCTCGTAGGTCTCCAGCTCGGCGATCTCACTCTCGATCTTCGCAGCGACGACCAGGAGTTCGGCCCCTTCGCTGGCGACAGCTTCGCGGACACGCTCTACATACTCGTTGCCCGAGACAGCGGAGGCCTCATCGACATTGCAGACGTAGAGTACGGGCTTGCTGGTCAGCAGGTAGAGCTCACGAGCGACCTTCTGCTCATCCTTCGTCTCGAAGGTGACGGTGCGGGCGTTGAGACCCTGCTCCAGAGCTTCCTTGTAGCGCATCAGGACGTCGCAGGCGAGCTTGGCCTGCTTGTCACCACCCGTCTGTGCCTGCTTGTAGACCTTCTGCAGGCGGGCTTCGACGGTCTCGAGGTCCTTGAGCTGCAGCTCAGTGTCGATGATGGACTTGTCGCGCAGGGGGTCGACACTGCCGTCGACGTGCGTGATGTTGTCGTCATCGAAGCAGCGTAGCACGTGCAGGATAGCGTCCGTCTCACGGATGTTGGCCAGGAACTTATTCCCCAGCCCTTCACCCTTGCTCGCGCCCTTCACCAGACCAGCGATGTCGACGATCTCGACGGTCGTGGGGACGATGCGCTGGGGCTGGACGATCTCGGCCAGCTTCGTCAGGCGCTCATCGGGGACGGTGATGACCCCGACGTTGGGCTCGATGGTGCAGAAGGGGAAGTTAGCGGACTGCGCCTTCGCGTTGGAGAGGCAGTTGAAGAGGGTGGACTTACCGACGTTGGGCAAGCCTACGATACCACATTGTAGGGCCATTATGCGTATTGATTATATACCTTATTATAAGATGCAAAGATAGCGAAATGCGAGGAGGTCTCTAAGAGAGCCCCCTCGCATCACACATTACAGCGCTTGGATAAGCGCCTATCATTTACATATCCTACAGCTCACTCACCCTACCACTTGAGAGGGGTGACGACGCCATCGGAGAGCTGAAGCTTCACCCAAACCAACACCTCCTTGTTCGGCGCTGAGAACTGATGAATAGGCTTTACCCGCGTTATAGATCCCCACCAAGGAGAGGATTGTCTCTGTCCCATTGACAAGCCAAGTCGAATTATTAATCACAGGAGGAAGAAACTCACACTCCAGCTCTGCCCCCCATTGGCACTCAGCACGCGCACAAACGAGCGGTCAATCTTCCCCTCAAGAGGGTAGAAATCGGGGCGTGGAGCTGTGACCACAATCGAATTGTCCGTCACATCCAAGCTGTCCTTAAGTAGCCCATTCGTCTTCCCATCGACAAAGCCTAAGAGATGCTTCTGATACACCTCCGCAGTAATATCCTGCTGCTGCTCATTGACGACAAGAACATGGAAATTACTCTTTACGGGGCGATGTCGATACGGCTCATCCATCCCCGTGACACGGCGAGGAGTATCCTTGTGACAAGCGCAGCACACTACGGCTATAAGCCATAGCAGCATCAGACGGGAGATTGTTTTCATAGATATAAAGACTATTGAATCGTTATGAATTTAATGCAATTATAATCAATTCTATAGCAACCCCAAAACAACCACTGAACCGAGTCCGAACGACTATTGCTTTGCAACCTATATTGGTCGGCGGGCTGACCTATATTGGTCCGACGACGAAGCTATATAGGTCGCGATGACGACCTATATAGGATGGCGAAGAAAGCTATATAGCTTTGTGAAGTGACCTATATGAGGTTGTTACTCCGCGTAGGGAGAAAAGTTGTGGACGAGTGGCAGATAAGTTTAGGCTACGTGTGTGGACGATAAATCTACGTACGTGGATGTTTGGATTTACGTGCGTGGTCTTTAAGACTACGTGCATAGATACAGAAAACCACTACGGGAAGGCGCTTTTTTCTTCACGAGAAGGACACTTTCCCCTCCGCTGAATAAGAGGAGTATTTGCGATAAGGCGAGGAGCTTGTGTGTCACTTCGGAGAGGTATATCGGGGAGCTGGGCGTGCGATGCCTTAGCACTCTAAATAGAGGACAGGACTCTCCTGCAACAGTCTCACATAGGTCAGCCCGCTGACCAATATAGGTTGCTTTGCCCCCATCCATAGAGGGAGATAAATCCCTGATCAAGGGCGCGGGATTGACCCGCCAGCAAGGAAGGATTCCCTCCTTCCTCTGGAGCGAACAAACAGCAGAGAATAAGCACACTAAGATGAATAGTGTGCAATTGCCGTTTTCTTTCTTTATTCCGCGGTAAAAAGCGTAACTTTGGTACGAGGAAATCAATGAGCACAAAGATGAAAGACCTACCGCTCTTCTATGCCCCAGCCCTACGCGAGGAGCTCCAGCTCCCCGAGGGAGAAGCGCAGCATGCCATACGTGTGCTGCGCGCGAAGGTAGGCGATGAGTTCCTCGTCACCGATGGCTGTGGTACCCTCTTCGAGACCCGCGTCTCAGGCGTAGACCGCCGTCACTGCCTCCTCTCGATAGAGCGCGAGGAGCCCTGGCAGAAGTATTGGAGAGGCCACTGGGCCGTAGCCGTCGCTCCCACGAAGAACATCGACCGCCTCGAGTGGACGCTCGAGAAGATGGTCGAAGTAGGTCTGGATGAAGTCTACCTCATCCGCACCCAGCACTCCGAGCGCAAGCATACCAGCGCTGAGCGTCTGGAGCGCATCATCCAGAGCGCGATGAAGCAGTCCCACAAGGCCCTCCTTCCTCGCCTCATCCCCGACATGCCCTTTGCCCAGCTCCTCGAGATGACAGCGGACTATGACCTGCGGCTCATGGCCCACTGCCGTAGCACGGTTGGCCTCGAGCGCCGTACCATCGATCACTTCTTCCGCCCCGAGGCGAAGACGCTCCTGATGGTCGGGCCCGAAGGAGACTTCTCCGTCGAGGAGGTCGAGGAAGCTACCCGTCGCGGGTGCCAGCCCATCACCCTCGGAGCAAGCCGCCTGCGCACCGAGACCGCCAGCCTCATCGCCCTGCAATGGCTACACACACTCGATATGACCAGCCAGCGTAGGCCCACGACACACGAGAAATAATACACGAAATAATCCCTTATCAATAACTCACCCTTATGGCACAGAGAGAAATCAAACTTAGCCTTGTCTACCGTGACATGTGGCAGTCCTCAGGGAAGTACCAGCCCCGCAAGGACCAGCTCGAGCGTATCGCCCCCGTCTTAGTCGAGATGGGCTGCTTCGCACGCGTCGAAACCAACGGGGGGGCCTTCGAACAGGTCAACCTCCTCTACGGGGGAGAACCCCAACAAGGCCGTCCGCGCCTTCACTAAGCCCCTCAACGATGCTGGCATCCAGACGCACATGCTCGACCGTGGTCTCAACGGTCTGCGCATGTTCCCCGTCCCTGCTGACGTACGTCGCCTGATGTACAAGGTCAAGAAGGCCCAGGGTGTCGATATCACCCGTATCTTCGACGGGCTCAACGACCCCCGCAACGTCATCCCCTCCATCCACTACGCGAAGGAAGCTGGGATGATCCCACAGGCTACGCTCTGTATCACCCACTCCCCCGTCCACACCGTCGAGTACTACGCTGACCTGGCAGACCAGTTCATCGCAGCTGGTGCCCCCGAGATCTGCCTCAAGGACATGGCAGGTATCGGCCGTCCTCGCTTCCTCGGCCGTCTGGTGAAGGCTATCAAGACCAAGCACCCTGAGGTCATCATCGAGTACCACGGCCACTCAGGCCCTGGCTTCTCCGTAGCCTCCATGCTCGAGGTCTGTGACAACGGCGCTGACGTCATCGACGTAGCTATGGAGCCCCTCTCTTGGGGTAAGATCCACCCAGACGTCATCACCATCCGCGAGATGCTCATCGACGCTGGCTACAAGGTCGCTGACATCAACATGGACGCCTACATGAAGGCTCGCGCCCTCACGCAGGAGTTCATCGATGACTTCCTCGGCTACTTCATCAACCCCTCCAACATGCTGACCTCTTCGCTCCTCGTAGGCTGCGGTCTGCCTGGTGGTATGATGGGCTCGATGATGGCTGACCTCAAGGGCGTACACGCTGGTATCAACATGCACCTGCGTAAGAAGGGCGAACCCGAGCTGAGCGTCGACGACCTGCTCGTCCGCCTCTTCGACGAAGTCGCCTACGTATGGCCTCGCCTCGGCTACCCCCCACTCGTCACGCCATTCAGCCAGTACGTCAAGAACGTCGCTCTGATGAACGTCTACAACCTCACCATCGGCAAGGGCCGCTGGGAGGCTATCGACAACAACACGTGGGGTATGATCCTCGGGAAGTCTGGCCGTCTGCCCGGCAAGCTCGATCAGGAGATCATCGACCTGGCGAAGGAAAAGGGCTTCGAGTTCACCACCGAAGATCCTCAGCTCAACTACCCCGATGCGCTGGATAAGTTCCGCGCTGAGATGAAGGAGAACGGCTGGGAGCTCGGCGAAGACGACGAAGAACTCTTCGAATTCGCTATGCACGAAGCTCAGTACCGCGACTACAAGAGCGGTGCAGCTAAGGAGCGCTTCCAGGCTGAGCTCGACAAGGCCAAGACCGACGCCCTCGTCAAGAAGGGCTACAGCGCCGAAGATGCAGTGAAGATCAAGCGTCAGGGCACCGAGCCTATCGAAGCTCCTGCCTCCGGTCAGATCATCTGGGAGGTAGACCCCGAAGACTACTCTACGGCTCCTGCCCTCGGTACCTTCATCAAGACAGGTGAGCCTCTCTGCTACATCCAGACGACTGCAGGCTACTTCGAGCCCGTCATCTCGAACTTCACCGGCCGCCTCGCAGAGGTAGCTGCTCAGGGTGCTAACATCCGCAAGGGTGAAGCCCTCGCTTACGTCCGCCCCGCTGAGAAGGAAGAGCTCTTCGTAGAGAGCGAACCCGAACGTCTGCGTCGCGTAGAGCAGCTCGAGGAAGTTCGCCACGTCATCCGTGCTCGCCGCGCTAAGAAGTAAGCGACACCGCCCATAGGGCAACCATTCCTCTCGGGGGCTACACCCAGCACTTAGCTGATGGTGTAGCCCCCGAGTCTTATATCTCCCTACCATAAAGCCACGCTCCTTCGCGCGCGCGTAACCTTATATATACTATACCTTCCCGCACACCCCTTCACGGCTCCCTCCGCTACCCTTCCCAGCACGACCGAGCGCCTTCATAGGGACTGCACACCACACACACGCCCCGCACAGCCCTACCAGAGTCAGGCGACGCACCGCCTCTCTCGCCCTCATCCGCCACGCACACCACCGAGAGAGAACGCAGGTACGAGCCATCACCGACGAAGACGACCAATAAAGACCGCCAGCCCCTACCCCACCCCACTACCTTTGTATCGCTCCCCCAAGGTAGGCGGAGCGCCCCCTGAGAGGGGCTGTATTCCTCTTTATTGATTGACTTATGTACACCACCATTCCGCAGCCGAGGCTCCTCACCTTAGCCCTCCTCATCGGGCTCTATGGCTGTGCCTCACACCACCGCACGACACACGAGAGCACGACCGAGAGCCACACCACGAGCGACCTACAGCGCACCCTGCACACCACCCAGCAGGAGCACGCCCTTGACACCCTCACGCTGGACCTCACCGAGGTCGTGCAGCTCCTCCCTCCGCACGCTGATACTACCGCCTCCTCCAAGGCGAAGGGCGCAGGCTGGGTAGCGCACTACCACCTCCGACAGATCGGGCGTCATCAGGCGACCACCACGGGCGCTCTACGGGAGGTAGATAGCCTTCGCTCCACGACCCACACCACGGATAAGGGCATCACCTCGCATAAGGTACCAGCCAGCCCCTTACGCCCCTTCGCCCTCGGCGTCACCCTTCCCCTCCTTCTCGGAGCCGTCTACCTTACTTATAGGAGGACCAAGCGATGAGACCCACCGACATCCGCTACATCGTCGTGCACTGCAGCGCCACGCGTGCCAGCCAATCTTATTCGCCCGAAGCCCTGGAGCGTGACCATCGTGCCCGTGGCTTCCGCTCGGCAGGCTACCACTTCTACATCCGTCGCTCGGGTGCTATCATTCCTCTGCGCCCGCTTGAGCAGATAGGTGCCCACGCACGGGGCTACAACCGCTCGAGCTATGGCGTCTGCTACGAAGGTGGCTTAGATGATACAGGCCATCCAGCAGATACCCGCACCGCCGAGCAGCGTACGGCTCTCCGTCAGCTCCTTGAGCACCTCCACACACTCGCCCCACAAGCGACCATCCTCGGCCACCGTGACCTCAGCCCCGACCGCAACGGTGACGGCTGTATCACGCCCGACGAATGGATCAAGCTATGCCCCTGCTTCGATGCCCAGCGCGAATATCACGACATCTCCATCAGCCCCAGTAAGCCATGCAACCGAATAAATCCAAGGCGACACTCCAGCTCGTCATCGCCACCCTGCTCAGCCTCTTCGGCATCGCACTCCTCGGCGCAGCCTTCGTCACCGCCCCACCTGGGAGATTCACTCCAGCGTCCTCATTGCCTATGGCGAAGTGATGACCTTCGCCGGCGCCCTCTTCGGCATCGACTACCACTACCGCCGGTAGTCGATGCCCACGCCTCGCCACCCACGTCACCTACCTGCCACGCTCTCACCTCGCCATACCACCCGCACCCCTCCCCTCCTCCCCAGCATACGCCACCCTGCTCACCACGCTCCACCAGCTCGCCATACTCGACCGCTACATACGCACCTCACCACGCCCTACCTCCTCCCCTTCATACTCTACCTCTATATATGCACCTCGCCCCTGACCTCCTGCCGCACGTTCTGATCCCCTGCCCTCAGCAGCCCTCTCCACCCTTCCGCACAGCGTCCCACCCCTCTTCCGCACGCACTCACCCCCATCCTCAGCACCTCGCAGCTATCTTTCTATACTCCTTCCCACCCCTCTTCCGTGCACCCTCCGCTCCCCCTTCTGCAGAAAAGTTTGTACTCCCCCGCCTAAAGCAAGCAGTAACCCACCTGTGGAAATCTTTTGTCCCAAAAGAAGAAGAAGACTTATCCTCAACATCTTACCCCGACGACATCGTGTGGATAACTCTGTGAGTAGCTCTGTGCATAGCGAAGAGAAGGCTTGATTTATAAGCCCTTATGCCGATGCCTCCTTACCCCCCTCCCGAGGAAGGTGGTAATCGATTGAGAACAAAAGCCATAGAATTAGTATGAGAAAAGCAAGACTCAAGGCCGTTTTTTTTTCTCCTCACTTTTACCAAACTTTGCACCAGATAAGAGGTCACACAAGACACCCCCTACCACACTATACGACTATTGTATAGCACATTAAGGGCAAAACCACCTTGTGGATAACCTCCTCACCCCATAGCAACTGAGGCCCAGCAGCACGAGCGCCTATCACCGCGCCCGACGCCCTCGCTCGGCTCATAAATAATAGCAATGCCTTTGGTCCACGACTACGCAAAGCAACCTCTCATGCAGACGATGACCCTCCTACTTCAGGGGAGCAGCTCTGGAAGCAATGCCTCCAGATCATAGCTGGCTCCTGCGATCCCTCAGACGCTCCAGCGCTGGTTCGCCCCCATCCGCCCGCTCGGCATCGAGACGCGCGAGGATGAGCAGGGGCGTTTCGAAAGCGCTCGTGCTCGAGGTCCCTTCGAAGGCGTTCTACGAGGAACTCGTACGCACCTATGAGACCCCTACTCGTCCGAGCTCAGAACGAGATCCTCTCCTCAAGGGCTCGAGATCTACCTCACCCCCGCCCAGACGGCTCAGCCTGCACCTCAGCCTAAGCTGGCGCGCACGCAAGACTACACGTCGCACCTCAGTGCCGACCTCCGCTTCGAGACTTTCTACGAGAGTGCTTTGTAACCGCGAGGCCCTGCGCATCGCCGAAGCTACGGCCGCACGCCCTGGGCAGGCTCCGCTGAACTTCATCTTCATCTATGGCCCCAGTGGCGTAGGTAAGACCCACCTCTCGCAGGCCATTGGACAGCGCGCCATGGAGCTCCACCCCACGATGCGTGTCTGCTATGTGTCGAGCTCGAAGTTCGAAGCACAGTTTGTCCGTGACAGCCTGATGCGCGGTCCCGAGCGTGGTATGTTCGTAGACTTCTACCAGCAGATGGATATGCTCATCATTGACGATATCCAGGGGCTCATCGGTAAGACCAAGACGCAGCAGGCGTTCTTCGATATCTTCAATCACCTCTACCTCCTCGGCAAGCAGATCATCGTCACCTGTGACGTCCCTCCTGTGGACCTCAAGGGGATGGAGACGCGTATCATGACGCGTATCCAGAGCGCGATGATGCTACGCATTGACCGCCCCGACCTGGAGCTTCGCCGCAAGATCCTCCAGCGCCGTGTCGCCGACAGCGGTGTCGAGCTCGGAGAAGAGTGCGTAGAGTTCATCGCCGAGAGCATGCAGGACAACGTCCGTCAGCTCGAGGGGGCTATCCGCACGATCATCACGCACTCGCAGTTCTCCGACCATGGTGCAGTAGACCTCGAGGCCACGCGCCGCATCGTCGGGGGTACCGTCTCCATCGAGCGCCGTGAGGTAACGCCCGAGTCCATCCTCGATACCGTCTGCTCCGTCTTCGGCGTCGAGAAGGCACAGCTCCGCACACCCTCACGTAAGGCTATCCTTGCCCTCCCTCGCCAGGTCACGATGTACCGTGAAGAAGCACACCAACGCATCCTACAATACGATCGCCCAGCTACTGAACCGCAACGACCACACGACGATCACGCACGGCTGCAAGGCTATCGAAGGCCGCCTCCTCGGAGCTCTGCCTCAAGGAGCGCATCGAGCAGGTTGAAACTACCCTCTTCGCTTAAAAGCACACACCTTTATAGTAGTACCCCACCTCAATCGTGAGGTGGGGTACCGCTACTTTTTGTTTCTGCACGAGCGCTCGTCTTACTTCAACACGTGGTAGCCGATGAGATCCTGTAGCTTGACGACAAGCCAAGCGATCCCGAGGCTAATGAAGGGGGGGCTTAGCGGCGGGAGGGAGAGCAGACACCGCAGCGACCACCGTCCTTGGCACAATGCTGGCAGTAACGGCAGTTCTACAAGCGGTACAGTACTTCTACCCGTGCAGCGACCGCCTCGGTAGCATGCGAAGAGGTGCAGGAGAGAGACGAAGCAGCAAGGAGGGAGAAGGTGAATAGAGAGAGGAGTAATCGACGCTTCATAAAGAGGAAATAGGTCTAAGCAATATAACCCAAGAGGCGGAGCTATAGTGTGGGAGAGGAAAGCTATACTGATCGCTGAGCATTCCTATATAGGAACGAGCGTGAACCAGTACTGCTCCGAAGACGAACCAATAGTGGTCCGACGACGAAGCTATATAGCTTCATACCGCTATGCAGTAGTGCTTCTGAGCACCACACGCGTGGTGATGCCACGGAGAAGCAGAGAATGGGCTTGGGAAAGTGAAGAAGGAGACTATACCACGGGATGGTGGTACAGTCTCCTTCCTTTAGGGTTGATAGCTAAGTGCTTACCAGCTGGCCTTCTTCACCCCAGGGATGAGACCGGCAGAAGCCATCTCACGGAACTGGATACGAGAGATGCCGAACTGGCGCATGTAGCCCTTGGGACGACCCGTCATGCTGCAGCGGTTGTGCAGACGTACGGGAGAAGCGTTCTTAGGCAGAGCCTGAAGTGCTTCGTAGTTCCCTTCGGCCTTGAGCTGAGCACGCTTGGCAGCATACTTAGCGACGAGCTTTGCACGCTTTACTTCGCGTGCCTTCATTGATTCCTTTGCCATAGTATTTAGTTGCCTTTCTTAGCGTTCTTGAATGGGAGGCCGAACTCCTTGAGGAGTGCGTAACCTTCTTCGTCAGTCTGAGCCGAGGTAACGAACGTGATGTTCATACCGAGGATCTTGGTGATGCCGTCGAGGTTGATCTCAGGGAAGATGATCTGCTCGCTGATACCGAGGGTATAGTTACCACGGCCATCGAACTTGCTTTCGATCCCCTTGAAGTCACGGATACGGGGCAGCGCGATACGGATCAGACGCTCGAGGAACTCGTACATCTGCTCGCGGCGCAGGGTAACCATAACACTGATAGGCATCTTCTTACGAAGCTTGAAGTTAGAGATGTCCTCTTCGAAACCGTAGCAACAGCCTTCTGACCGGTGATGGCAGAGAGTTCTGCGATAGCTACGTCGATGATCTTCTTATCAGCCGTAGCCATACCGAGGCCCTGGTTGATGACGATCTTCTTCAGGACGGGCACCTGCATGCGAGACTGATAACCGAACTGCTCGATGAGGGCGGGAACGATGCGTTCCTTTATATTCGTTCTTAAGACTTGCAGTATTGCTCATTACTTAATCTCCTCTCCTGACTTTTTGGAATAACGTACGAGCTTCCCTTCGTCGTTGAGACGACGACCGATACGCGTAGCCTCACCCGTCTTAGGATCGACGAGGTTGAGCTTAGCGATATGGATAGGAGCTTCTTCTTCTCGATCCCTCCCTGAGGGTTCTTTTGCGCTGGGCTTAGCGTGCTTAGCGACGATGGCTACGCCTTTCGACGATAGCGCGCTGCTTGTCGACGAGGACTTCAGCACACGGCCCGTCTTCCCCTTTATCTACACCGCTGAGGACGACGACCTGGTCGCCCTTCTTGATATGTAACTTACTCATTTCTTCTTTCGTCTTTAAGGGTTAGAGGACTTCAGGCGCGAGAGAAACGATCTTCATATTCACGGCACGCAGCTCACGAGCTACAGGGCCGAAGATACGGCTACCACGCATATCGCCAGCAGCATTGAGCAGGACGCAAGCGTTGTCATCGAAGCGGATGTAGGAGCCGTCGGGACGACGAACTTCCTTCTTCGTGCGGACGATGATTGCCTTCGATACGACACCCTTCTTCAGGTCAGAAGAGGGGATAACGCTCTTGACAGCAACGACGATGATATCACCGACAGAGGCATAGCGACGGCGCGTACCGCCGAGGACACGGATACAGAGGGCTTCCTTTGCACCGCTATTGTCTGCTACTACGAGTCTTGATTCTTGCTGGATCATATACTACTTAGCTCTTTCGATAATATTGACTAATCTCCATCTCTTGGTACGGCTCAAAGGGCGAGTCTCCATGATACGGACCGTATCACCGATGTTGCACTCGTTCTTCTCGTCGTGAGCATGGTACTTCTTCGTCTTGTTGACGAACTTACCATAGATAGGGTGCTTTTCCTTCCACTTGACAGCGACCGTAATGGTCTTGTCCATCTTATTGGAAGAAACGACGCCTACACGTTCTTTTCTTTAATCTTCTGTTCCATCGGGAGGACACATTAATTGTTGTTGAGTTCGCGCTCACGAAGGATGGTCTTCATCTGAGCGATCGTGCGGCGCATGCGGCGGATCTCAGCAGGGTTGTCTGCGGGGGTCACGGCATGGTCGATGCACTTTTGTTGTAAGCCGCCCTTCGGCTACTACACGCTCCTGTAGCTCAGGCGTAGTGAGCGCCTTGATCTCTAGCTAATTTCATCTCTTCTATTACAGGTTAGTGTTAGACATATCGAAGTCGCGGCGGACGACGAACTTCGTCGTCACGGGGAGCTTCTGTGCAGCCAGGCGGAGAGCTTCCTTAGCGATCTCGAAGGATACCCCTTCGATTTCGAAGAGCATACGGCCTGGAGTTACGTTAGCCACGAAGTCTTCGGGCGAACCCTCACCCTTACCCATTCGGACGTCGGCAGGCTTCTTGGTGATAGGCTTATCGGGGAAGATACGTACCCATACCTGACCCCTGACGCTGCATATAGCGAGTCACAGCGATACGAGCGGCCCTCGATCTGACGACCGGTGATCCAGCGCGTACTCCAGAGACTTGATCCCGAAAGAACCGAAGGCGAGCTGGTTGCTACGCTGGGCGTTACCCTTTAGCGCGACCCTTCTGGACTCTTCTAAACTTAGTTTTCTTAGGTTGTAACATTGCTGTCTTCTGTTCTTATACGTTAGCGATTACCCCCACGTCTGCCACCACGAGCATCACGACGGCCATCACGACGTTCGCGACCGCCTTCACGGCGACCACCATGTCCTGGCTGAGGGTTGGTGAACGAAGGAGCGAGGTCACGCTTGCCGTAGACTTCACCCTTGCAGATCCACACCTTGATACCAAGGATACCGACCTTCGTCAGAGCTTCAGCCTGAGCATAGTCGATGTCTGCACGAAGCGTGTGCAGAGGCGTACGGCCTTCCTTGTACATCTCGGAGCGAGCGATTTCTGCACCGTTCAGACGACCAGAGATCTGTACCTTGATCCCTTCTGCCCCACCACGCATAGCAGCGCCAATGGCACCCTTGACTGCGCGACGGTAAGCGATCTTCCCTTCGAGCTGACGAGCGATGTTGTCAGCGACAATCGCAGCATCGATATCTGGACGACGAACTTCAAAGATGTTGATCTGAACATCCTTGTTGGTGATCTTCTTGAGCTCTTCCTTGAGCGTGTCTACATCCTGACCGCCCTTACCGATCACGATACCGGGGCGAGCCGTGCAGATCGTGATGGTGACGTGCTTGAGAGCACGCTCGATGACGATACGAGAGACACTTGCCTTAGCCAGACGGACGCTCAGGTAGCGACGCAGACGGCTATCTTCAAGAAGCTTGTCACCGTACTTACGACCGCCATACCAGTTGGAATCCCATCCACGGATGTATCCCAAACGATTGCTTATAGGATTAATCTTTTGTCCCATCTGGTTTAGTTCTCTTTATTGGTTATTGAATCGACAAAGATCGTGACGTGGTTCGAACGCTTACGGATACGATAGCCACGACCCTGAGGGGCGGGGCGCATACGCTTGAGCGTAGCAGCACCATCGACGAAGATGCGGGAGATATAGAGCTCACCGTCTTCGGCCTTGCGTCCGTTCTTCTCTTCCCAGTTAGCGATAGCTGAGCGGAGGAGCTTCTCCACGCGAGCAGCGGCTTCCTTGTTAGAGAACTTGAGTACCCCAAGAGCACGACCTACTTCCATGCCACGCACGAGGTCAGCTACGAGGCGCATCTTACGAGGCGACGTAGGGACGTTGCGGAGCGCAGCGAAGTACGTAGACTTCAGGGCTTGCTTTCTTTCTTCGGCTGATATTTTCTTTCTTGCACCCATTGTTTCTTTTTCTTACTTAAAGGTCTGAATTACTTCCAGCCGAATTACTTCTTCTTATTACCGCCGTGACCACGGAAGGTACGCGTGGGAGAGAATTCTCCGAGCTTGTGACCTACCATGTTTTTCGGTGATGAAGACGGGGATGAACTTATTCCCGTTGTGTACGGCAATCGTATGACCGACGAAGTCAGGGCTGATCATCGAGGCGCGAGCCCAAGTCTTGATGACGACCTTCTTGCCGGATCTCATTCATCGCCAAGACCTTCTTCTCGAGCTTCAGGTTGATATATGGACCTTTCTTTAATGAACGACCTCATAATTCTTTTTGATTAATCAGTTACTTTACGTCTCTCGATGATGTACTTAGACGAGTGTTTTTAGGAGCACGAGTCTTGAGACCCTTAGCGTAGAGACCCGTACGTGAGCGTGGGTGACCACCAGAAGCGCGGCCTTTCACCACCACCCATTGGGTGATCGACAGGGTTCATGACGACACCACGGTTGTGAGGACGACGGCCGAGCCAGCGGCTACGACCGGCCTTTACCGGAGCGCTCGAGAGCGTGGTCGGAGTTGCCTCACGGCACCGATGGTAGCCTTACAAGCGGAGAGGATACGGCGCGCCCTCGCCCGAAGGCATCTTGATGACGGCGTAGAGACCTTCGCGAGAAGTAAGCTGAGCGAAGACGCCAGCAGAGCGGACCATCTTAGCGCCCTGACCTGGACGAAGCTCGATGTTGTGAATGATCGTACCGACAGGGATGTTAGCCAGTGGGAGGTTGTTCCTCACCCTCAGGAGCAGCTTCTGCACCTGACATCACTTTCTGACCTACCTGCAGGCCGTTGGGAGCGAGGATATAAGCCTTCGCACCATCAGCGTAGTACAGCAGAGCGATGCGAGCCGTACGATTGGGATCGTACTCGATGCTCTTGACCGTAGCAGGGATACCGTCCTTATTTCTCTTGAAGTCGATGAGACGAAGCTTCTGCTTGTGACCACCACCGATGTAGCGCATGGTCATCTTACCGGTGTTGTTACGACCACCGGACTTCTTCTTACCTACGACAAGGGACTTCTGGTGCGCTGGCAGTGATGTTATCGAACGCACCAATAACCTTATGTCTTTGCCCCGGCGTTGTGGGCTTGAGTTTACGTATTGCCATTGTTGAACTTAGATGTTAGCGTAAAAGTCGATGGTCTGACCCTTCTCGAGTGTAACGACAGCCTTCTTAAACGCAGCGACCTTGCCGCGGATGAGTCCACTCTTCGTATAGCGAGCCTTGCGCTTACCGCTATAATTCACGGTGTTTACACTCTCGACCTTTACATTGTACAGCGCCTCGATGGCCTTCTTGATCTCGATCTTGTTGGCATCAGGAGAGACACGGAAGACGTAGCGTTCAGCAGTCTTCTGTCAGGGCAGTTGTCTTCTCGGTGATAACCGGCTTGATGATAATTCCCATGATCTCGTTTCTCCTATTGATTATGCCTTAAACTGTTCGTTGATCACAGCAACAGCAGCCTCGGTGAGGATGAGCTTCTGCAGTCGAGCACCGAGTAGGTGTTCAGCTGGAAGGCGTTCATCACGCGAGCAGTGCGGAGGTTGCGTGAAGAGAGGACGAGGTTGTCCGAGAGAGCTTCGACGACGAAGAGGGCCTTCTTGTCAGCGACCTGAAGAGCCTTCGACAGAGCGACGAAGTCCTTAGTCTTGGGGGCAGCGGAGCTCGAAGTTTTCGACTACGACGATCTCCTGCTTCTGAGCCTTGTAGGTCAGAGCCGAGCGGCGAGCCAGAGCCTTTACCTTCTTGTTGAGCTTGAAGCCATAGTCACGTGGGGTAGGCCCAAAGACACGACCACCACCGACGAGTACAGGGAGAGTTGATATCCCCACGGCGAGCACCGCCACCGCCCTTCTGGCGGATGAGCTTGCGGGTACTACCCTGAGATTTCGCTACGCCCTTAGACTTGTGCGTACCCCTGGCGCTGGTTGGCCAAAAATTGCTTTTACGTCTAAGTAGATGGCGTGGTCGTTAGGCTCGATAGCGAAGATAGCATCATCGAGCGTGATCTTACGACCGGTATCTTCTCCCTTGATGTTATATACACTCAGTTCCATTTACTTTTCGATTACAACGATTGAACCTTTAGCACCTGGCACGCTACCCTTGATGAGAAGGAGGTTGTGCTCGGGCATTACCTTGATCACTTCGAGGTTCTGAACGGTTACACGCTCATTACCCGTCTGCCCCGCCATACGCGTACTCCTTGAAGACCTTAGCAGGATACGAACACGCACCCTACAGACCCGGGAGCACGAAGACGGTTGTGCTGACCGTGCGTAGCCTGACCGACACCGCCGAAGCCGTGACGCTTGACTACACCCTGGAATCCTTTACCCTTGGAGGTACCGACGACGTCGACGAATACCGTCCCTTCGAAGAAATTCACGTCGATCACATCACCCAGATTGTACTGGCTGCAATCGAACCCCTTGAACTCGGCCAAGTGTCGCTTGGGAGCAACGCCAGCCTTCTGGAAGTGACCCTGAAGAGGCTTGGACGTGTGCTTTTCCTTAGCATCAACGAACCCAAGCTGAAGTGCTTCATAGCCATCCTTTTCCAGAGACTTGATCTGCGTCACCACGCAAGGACCTACTTCAATAACAGTGCATGGGATGTTCTTCCCCTCGGCACTGAACACGGATGTCATTCCGATTTTCTTTCCTAATAAACCTGGCATTTCAGTTTCGTATTAATAATCACACCTTGATTTCTACTTTCACACCGCTGGGGAGCTCGAGCTTCATGAGAGCATCGATCGTCTCAGCCGTGGAGTTGTAGATGTCGATGAGTCGCTTGTAGGAGCTAAGCTCGAACTGCTCGCGGCTCTTCTTGTTGACGAAGGTCGAGCGGTTCACCGTGAAGATACGCTTGTGCGTGGGCAGGGGAATTGGTCCGCTGACTACAGCACCAGAGGCCTTGACGGTCTTGACGATCTTCTCTGCGGACTTGTCGAGCAGAGTGTGATCGTACGACTTCAACTTAATTCTAATCTTTTGGCTCATATCTCTGTTATAGTACTATTTACTTGATGAGATCTACACGGCCGCCTACTTCCTCGAGGACCTGGCGAGCGATAGAAGAGGATACTGCTTCGTAGTGAGAGAAGGTCATCGACGAGGTAGCACGACCGGAAGTGATCGTACGGAGGCTCGTCACGTAACCGAACATCTCTGCCAGAGGCACCTTAGCCTTCACAAGGCGTGCACCCGAAGGAGTGGTGTCCATACCTTCTACCTGACCGCGACGCTTGTTGAGGTCACCGATCACGTCACCCATGCTTTTCTTCAGGCGTATCGACTTCGAGCTCATGATAGGCTCGAGGAGAACGGGACCTGCCTGAGCAGAAGCGTTCTTGAATGCCTGGATAGCACAGATCTCGAAGGAGAGCTGGTCAGAGTCCACGGGGTGGAACGAACCGTCGAGGAGCGTCACCTTCAGCTTATCCAGCGCATAGCCTGCGAGGACACCGTTGGTCATAGCCTTCTGGAAGCCCTTCTGTACAGAGGGGATGAATTCTTTAGGCACGTTACCGCCCTTGACTTCGTCTACGAACTGCAGATCGCCTTCGAAGCCTTCGTCGGCGGGCTCTACACGGACGATGATGTCAGCGAACTTACCGCGACCACCCGTCTGCTTCTTGTAGACTTCACGGAGCTCAACGGGCTTCGTGATAGCTTCCTTTATAAGATACCTGGGGCTTACCCTGGTTAGCTTCGACCTTGAATTCGCGCTTCAGACGGTCGATAATGATCTCCAGGTGGAGCTCACCCATACCGCTGATGACGGTCTGACCGGTCTCTTCGTTGGTCTGCACACGGAAGGTGGGGGTCTCTTCGGCGAGCTTAGCCAGACCGACACCCATCTTGTCCATATCCTTCTGCGTCTTAGGCTCGACAGCGATACCGATAACGGGCCTGGGGAAGTCGATAGACCTCGAGGATGATAGGAGCATCTTCGGAGCAGAGCGTGTCACCCGTACGGATATCCTTGAAGCCTACACCAGCACCGATGTCACCGCAGCCGATGACTTCCATGGGGTTCTGCTTGTTGGAGTGCATCTGGAAGAGGCGTGAGATACGCTCCTTCTGCCCGAGCGGGAGTTGTAGACGTAGGAGCCTGCAGGCAGCTCACCAGCGTACACGCGGAAGAAGCAGAGACGACCCTACATAGGGGTCCGTAGCGATCTTGAACGCCAGAGCCGTCAGAGGCGAGCTGGGGTCTACCTTACGGATGATTTCCTTTTCAGGATCATCGGGGTCGGTACCGATGACTTCGGGGGTATCCATAGGGCTGGGCAGGTAAGCTGCGACAGCGTCGAGGAGGGTCTGGACACCCTTTGTTCTTGAATGAAGAACCGCAGAGCATGGGGTTGATCTTCATCGCGAGCGTACCCTTTACGCAGGGCAGCGCGGATCTCGTCTTCGGTGATCGTAGAGGGATCGTCGAAGTACTTCTCCATGAGGACGTCGTCGCAGTCAGCGAGAGTCTCGAGCATCTTATCACGCCATTCTTCGGCTTCAGCCTGCAGTTCAGCAGGGATGTCGATCGTGTCGTAGTGAGCACCCATCGTCTCGTCATCCCATACAAGAGCCTTCATCGTGACGAGGTCAACGACACCGCGGAAAGTTTCTTCCTGACCGACGGGGATCTGAATGGGGCAAGGGTAGCACCGAGGACGGCCTTGATCTGACGTACTACTTCAAAGAAGTTAGCACCGGAGCGGTCCATCTTGTTGACGTAGCACACGCGGGGTACGCGGTACTTGTCAGCCTGACGCCATACGGTCTCACTCTGGGGCTGTACACCACCGACAGCACAGAACGTAGCGACAGCACCATCGAGGATACGGAGCGAGCGCTCTACTTCGACGGTGAAGTCAACGTGCCCTGGGGTGTCGATGAGGTTGATCTTGTACTTGGTGTTGTCGTAGTTCCAGAAGGTAGTCGTAGCAGCGGAGGTAATCGTGATACCACGCTCCCTGCTCCTGCTCCATCCAGTCCATCGTAGCACCACCATCGTGTACTTCACCGATCTTGTGGGTCAGACCCGTATAAAAGAGGATACGCTCAGACGTAGTCGTCTTACCGGCATCGATGTGGGCCATGATGCCGATATTTCTCGTGAGCTCTAAGTGTTTGTTGTCAGCCATTGTCTTTTGCTATTCTTAGAATCGGAAGTGAGCAAATGCGCGGTTGGCTTCTGCCATACGGTGCATATCTTCCTTGCGCTTGAAGGCGGCACCTTGGCTATTGAATGCATCCACGATCTCTGCAGCAAGCTTATCTGCCATGGTCTTACCACCACGCTTGCGAGCAAAGAGGATGAGGTTCTTCATGGAGATAGATTCCTTACGCTCGGCGCGGATTTCGGTAGGCACCTGAAGGTAGCACCACCGATACGGCGGCTCTTGACTTCTACCTGAGGAGTGATGTTGTCGAGGGCAGCCTTCCAGATCTCCAGGGCAGACTTGTCTTCCTGCTGGATCTTCTTGCCTACAATCTCGAGCGCGGTGTAGAAGATATCGAAGGCGATGCTCTTCTTACCGTCGTACATCAGGTGATTAACGAACTTCGTCACCTTAACGTCACCAAATACGGGATCAGGAGTACCTGTCTCTTTTTGGGTTTAGCTTTTTCTCATTGCTTAATGTAAATTGCGTTTCTGTCGATTGGTTGTGCTGTGATCTTACTTCAACGCTCCCTGCTGGAGCATTTACTCAACCTTGATAGCTCTATCCAACGAACTCAAGAAACTTGGTTCTATTGACTTTTAGCTTGGCGGCCCTATACATTATATATGTGGCGGGCTCGCCAGGTGAGAGCTGCACGAGCTCTCGGGGGTTAGGATTTTTCGCCGGAGGGAGAATTACTTCTTACCCTTTGCTGGAGCAGCTGCCTGACCGGGCTTAGGACGCTTAGCACCATACTTGGAGCGACGCTGCAGACTACCATTGACACCAGCTGTATCGAGCGAACCACGTACGATGTGATAACGTACCCCTGGGAGGTCCTTTACACGACCACCACGTACCAGCACGATGCTGTGCTCCTGCAGGTTGTGACCTTCACCTGGGATGTAGGCATTGACTTCCCTACCATTCGTCAGGCGGACACGAGCGACCTTACGCATCGCAGAGTTTGGCTTCTTAGGGGTCGTCGTGTACACACGCACACAGACGCCTCGGCGTTGGGGGCAGGAGTCCAGAGCAGGGCTCTTACCCTTCTCGACGAGTGACTCACGTCCCTTTCTAACCAATTGTTGAATAGTTGGCATTTCGTTTCTACTTATGTTTGAATAACTTATCTACTCTTTAGTAGTCGCAGCACACA